>OBIC01000050.1_pt1 | contig 64972 bp, 52 predicted proteins | sample 1519831 | NCBI WGS metagenome assembly OBIC01 (sample SAMN03019805, study PRJEB22545) | beach sand metagenome | biome: beach; feature: sea beach; material: beach sand | place: USA: Municipal Pensacola Beach, FL | collected 2010-10-20 | depth 40-45 cm m
GAAACTGGTGCCACTGGAGAAACTGGTGAAACTGGTGCCACTGGAGAAACTGGTGCCACTGGAGAGACTGGTGAAACTGGACCAACAGGTGAACAAGGACCCACTGGACAAACTGGTTCAACAGGAGAGACTGGAGCAACAGGTGAAACTGGAGAGACAGGTCCAACAGGTGAGACTGGTCAAACTGGTGAAACCGGAGAGACTGGAGAAACTGGACAAACTGGTCACTCAGGAGCCACCGGTGAGACTGGTCCGACAGGAGAAACTGGACCAACAGGTGAAACCGGCCCCACTGGTGAAACTGGTCCGACAGGTGAAACTGGCGAGACTGGTTCTACTGGTGAAACTGGTGCCACTGGAGAGACTGGTCCAACTGGTCACTCAGGACCCACAGGAGAATCTGGCCCCACAGGTGCAACCGGTGAAACAGGTGAAACCGGTCCATCAGGCGAAACAGGTACAACTGGTGCCACTGGTGAGACTGGACCAACCGGTGAAACAGGTCCGACTGGCGAAACAGGTCCCACTGGTGAAACTGGACAAACTGGTGCAACAGGTGAGACTGGAGAAACCGGACCAACAGGCGAGACTGGTGCCACTGGTCCAACTGGTGAAACAGGCGAACAAGGGCCTACCGGAGAAACTGGTCCGACTGGAGAAACAGGTGAGACTGGACCAACAGGAGAAACTGGTCCAACTGGTGAAACTGGCCCAACAGGCGAGCAGGGTCCTACAGGAGAAACTGGGCCATCTGGAGAACAAGGTGCAACTGGTGAAACAGGACCCACTGGAGAAACCGGCCCAACTGGAGAACAAGGTGCAACTGGAGAGACAGGCGCAACTGGAGAAACTGGACACACTGGTGAAACCGGTTCCACTGGTGAAACTGGACCATCAGGAGAACAAGGATCTACTGGAGAAACTGGAGCCACCGGAGAATCTGGCTCAACTGGCGAAACTGGCCCAACTGGAGAAACTGGCCCAACTGGTGAAACTGGCGAAACAGGTCCAACTGGAGAGACAGGCCCAACTGGTGAAACTGGTTCAACTGGAGAAACTGGATCAACTGGGGAGACTGGTCCAACAGGAGAGACTGGTGAAACAGGCCCATCAGGAGAACAAGGACCAACAGGTGAAACTGGTCCAACAGGCGAAACTGGTGCCACAGGAGAAACCGGACCAACTGGTGAAACTGGTCCAAGTGGAGAAACTGGTGAGACTGGTCAAACTGGATCAACTGGAGAACAAGGTCCAACGGGAGAAACCGGACCTACTGGACAAACAGGAGAAACCGGTCCAACTGGTCAAACTGGTGAAACCGGACAAACTGGAGAAACAGGAGAAACAGGACCCACTGGAGAAACAGGAGAAACAGGCCCCACCGGTCAAATAGGTGAATCTGGTCCTACTGGTGAACAGGGTCCAACTGGAGAAACTGGGCAAACTGGAGAAACAGGACCAACTGGTGAACAAGGAGAAACCGGTGATACAGGTCCAACAGGTGAAATCGGAGCAACGGGAGCAACAGGAGAAACAGGACCAACCGGCGAAACTGGTCCAACAGGAGAAACTGGTCCGACTGGACAAACCGGAGAAACTGGAGAAACTGGGCCAACCGGAGAAACTGGTCCAACAGGTGAAACTGGTCAGACAGGTGAGACAGGTGAAACTGGTCAGACAGGTGAGACAGGTGAAACTGGTCCAACTGGAGAACAAGGTCAAACCGGAGAACAAGGTCAAACTGGTGCTACAGGAGAAACTGGATCAACTGGAGAAACTGGATCAACTGGAGATACAGGTCCAACTGGTGAAACAGGACAGACTGGTGAAACTGGACAAACTGGATCAACTGGAGAACAAGGAGAAACTGGGGCAACTGGAGAAACGGGCGAGACAGGTTCTACTGGAGAAACAGGTGAGACTGGTCCAACGGGTGAAACTGGTCAAACAGGTGAAACCGGACAAACTGGCGAGACAGGTCCAACAGGTTTACAAGGTGAGACAGGTCAGACTGGTGAAACAGGTCAGACTGGAGAAACTGGTTCTACTGGTGAAACTGGAGAAACAGGACCAACGGGTGAAACTGGCGAGACTGGGCCAACTGGTCAGCAAGGAGCCACTGGTGAAACTGGAGAAACAGGACCAACTGGTGAACCTGGTGAGACTGGGCCAACTGGTCAGCAAGGAGATACTGGTGAAACCGGACCCACTGGCGAACAAGGAGCTACTGGAGCTACAGGAGAAACTGGACCAACTGGTGCAACAGGAGAAACTGGATCAACTGGCGAAACCGGCCCAACTGGCGAACAAGGAGCTACTGGAGAAACCGGATCAACTGGCGAAACTGGTCAAACTGGTGAGACTGGTGAGACTGGTGAGACAGGAGCAACTGGCAATACTGGGCAAACTGGTTCTACCGGTGAACAAGGTGCCACAGGTGAAACAGGTTCTACTGGAGAAACAGGACCAACTGGTGAGCAAGGTACTACTGGTGAAACAGGTCCAACTGGCGAACAAGGTTCTACAGGTGAAACAGGTGAGACCGGACCAACTGGTGAGACAGGTTCAACCGGAGAAACTGGACCCACTGGTGAAACAGGGTCAACTGGTGAAACCGGACCAACTGGTGAACAGGGAGCCACAGGAGAAACTGGGTTCACTGGACCATCGGGTGAAACTGGACCAACTGGTGAGACTGGTCCAACTGGTGAAACCGGATCCACTGGCGAAACTGGACCAACTGGAGAACAAGGAGCTACTGGAGAAACCGGACCAACTGGAGAGCAAGGGGATACAGGAGAAACTGGTCCCACTGGCGAAACTGGAGAAACTGGTCAAACTGGTGAAACTGGTCCAACTGGTGAGACAGGTCCAACTGGTGAACAGGGAGATACTGGAGAAACAGGTCCAACAGGTGAGCAAGGTGCTACTGGTGAGACAGGTGAGACTGGACCAACTGGTGAGACAGGTTCAACAGGAGAAACTGGACCCACCGGTGAAACAGGGTCAACTGGTGAAACTGGTCCAACTGGCGAACAGGGAGCTACCGGTGAAACTGGTCAGACAGGTGAAACCGGTGAAACAGGCCCAACTGGTCAACAAGGAGCTACTGGTGAAACCGGACAGACAGGACCAACGGGAGAAACTGGTGAAACCGGTCAAACTGGTGCAACCGGAGAAACAGGTTCCACTGGTGAAACAGGACAGACAGGTGAAACTGGTCCAACTGGTGAGCAAGGAGCAACTGGTGAAACCGGAGAAACTGGTTCAACAGGTGAAACAGGTCAGACTGGAGAAACTGGTCAACAAGGAGCTACTGGTGATACTGGTGAAACAGGCCAGACCGGGGCAACTGGTGAAACAGGTGCAACTGGGGCAACTGGCGAAACAGGGCCTACAGGTGAGACGGGTGAAACTGGACCAACTGGTGAGACCGGTCAGACTGGTGAAACCGGACCAACCGGAGAAACTGGTTCAACTGGTGAAACTGGTCCAACAGGTGAAACTGGCCAGACTGGTCAACAAGGAGCTACTGGTGATACTGGTGAAACAGGTCAAACTGGTGATACCGGTCCAAGTGGTCAAACTGGTGAAACAGGACCAACAGGTGAAACTGGTGAAACTGGTCCCACCGGAGGAACTGGTGAAACTGGTTCAACTGGTGAAACTGGTCAAACGGGTCAGACCGGTGAAACTGGCCCAACTGGTGAAACTGGCCCAACTGGTGAGACGGGCCCAATTGGTGAAACCGGTTCAACGGGAGCAACTGGCGAAACCGGTCCAACGGGTGAAACTGGTCAGACAGGTGCCACTGGCCAGACGGGTGAAACTGGCTCAACTGGTGAAACTGGTGAAACTGGTGAAACAGGTCCATCGGGTCCAACTGGACAGACAGGAGAAACTGGTCAGACGGGTGAAACAGGTACTACAGGAGAAACCGGACCAACTGGTGAAACCGGTCCAACTGGTGAAACTGGTCAAACTGGCTCAACTGGGCCATCAGGCGCAACTGGTGAAACTGGACAGACTGGTCAGACTGGTGAAACTGGAGAAACCGGTCCATCTGGCCCAACTGGTGAAACTGGACAGACTGGTGAAACTGGTCAAACTGGTGAAACTGGTCCATCAGGTCCAACTGGTGAAACTGGACCCACTGGTCAAACTGGAGAAACAGGGCAAACTGGAGAAACTGGTCCAACAGGTGAAACAGGTCAAACTGGACAAACTGGTGAAACAGGTCAAACAGGACCCACAGGTGAAACAGGTCAAACTGGACAAACGGGTGAAACAGGACCCACAGGTGAAACAGGTCAAACTGGACAAACTGGTGAAACAGGTCAGACTGGGCCCACAGGTCAGACGGGTGAAACAGGTCCAACAGGAGAAACTGGTCCAACTGGTCCTGGTATAACAGGGCCAACTGGTGACGTTGGTCCCACAGGTCCAGCAGCAGAATCATGTGAACAAGATTTTGCAACTGCTAGAAAGACAGGTTCATCTCAATCTGTCACTGCAGGTTCAACTGCTTATGTTACATTCGATAGTTCAACAATCACCAACAATGCCTTGTATACATTTGATGATGCAAATGATAGTATAACTATTAACAGAGCAGGCAATTATCATGTTGATTATACACTCATAATTCGTCCACAAACTACTTCTGCAACAAGATACTTGATTTCTGCCACAGTAACTAGAAATGGTTCACAAATGATTGATTCATTAACCATTGATCGTGATGTTTATGATGATGCAGATGTCTATACCTTATCAAATAGTTATAACTTTACATTCAGTCAAGGGGATGAAATACAACTCCTCATTGATAATGATGCATCTAGCCCTGGATCTATTTCTATTGTACAGGATTCATTTTTAACCATTCATCTCCTTCAAGGATGTATTGGTCCAACTGGTGAAACTGGTCCAACTGGTCCAACAGGTGAAACAGGACCAACCGGTGAGAGAGGTGAAACTGGTCCAGCTGGTTCATTTGCAGGGAAGGGTGACACAGGAAATACTGGTGAGACTGGTCCAACTGGTCAGACTGGTCCAACTGGTCAGACTGGTCAGACTGGTCAAACTGGTCAAACTGGTCAAAGAGGTGCAACTGGATTTACAGGACCAACCGGGCAAACTGGACCAACAGGTGTCACAGGGCCAACAGGTCAACGAGGAGCAACTGGATTTACAGGTCCAACTGGTCAGGCAGGTGTAAATAATTCTTCTTTGCCATTGAACTTCCGTTTTACACAACCAAATGGTAATGGTTTCGAAGATTCAAAGAATACCTGGACTCGAGCTGGTACTTTTATTTATAGAGGTACAAATACAGACCAAGCCATTGTTACTGTTCTGGCACTAGTATACACTACCAATACAAATACATGGCACAGATGGAGAATACAAGATGTGACAAATAATTTGACTATATGCACAAGTACTCAGTTAAATACAGGAACCAATGTTAATCCAGTTGCAGTAAATTTAGGTACTGTCAGTAATTTACCCCTAAATCAAGCCATTTTTGAAATTCAATTATTAGCAACAGATGCCACTGGTAACACTGGAGTTTCTGGTCGTCAGTCAATCGGCATTCATTCAATTCAACTTTACGGTTAAACAAAATAAAGTACTTTTATCTATAAAAATTTATTACGGAAATAACCTTAATAAATTATTTTCTTAAGATAACATATAAATAATGTCAGCAAGATATGTATGGAGAGTTTGGTGTATAACAGAGGGACAATATGTTTCTACTATAAGTGAGACTGCACCCACAGAATGTCCAAATGACAGTGGTCATACAATTGATCCAAATCAAACAGTATCAGTTCAATCACTCTTTTTAGATTTAATGAATCTTGGATATATAAATGTAGAAAGTCAACTAGCAGATAACCAAGCCATTAAAATTAATGCAAGTGATACAAATGGTGGTATAGATATTGATGCCGGTTTTGGTGGTATAACCATTGATACAACTAATGGTTTGTCTATAGATGCTGGTGCGGCGTCTAACTTAACTACAACCAATGGAAATCTTGAATTAAGAGCTACTGCAGGTTTAGTAAATATTGATGGTGGAAGTGGAATTAATATAGGCGGTATTGCCGAATCTCAACCAATTAATATTGGTACTGCCGCAGCAGCAAGAAATATTACAATAGGAAATTCAACTGGAACAACAATGACTCAAATTATGACTGGCACTGGGGGATTTATTGTTGATACTACAAGTGGTGGTCCAATTAGCTTAGATGCAACTGGTGCGGCTTCTAACTTTACATTAACAACAAACGGTGATGCCCAGGACCTAAATATCGCTTTATTAGGATCAACAGACTCCTCTATTATTTTCACTTCAGCAGGTACAGGTGCTGATGCCATTAAATTTGATACAAGTGGTGGTATAGATGCAGATGCCACTGGAACCATTAATTTTGCTTCTGGTAGCAGTGCGGGAGGTGCTATTACTCTTGATGCTGCATTTAATAATGGTGGTGTCAATATTGCAGCCGGATCTCAAGGAATTGCCATTAATTCTGGCACTGGATTTTTAGGTATTAATCATTGGAGTGGAGGTGACATGGCCTTTGGAACATCTGCAATTGCCAGAACCATATCATTGGGTAATTCTACGGGTACAACAAGTATTGTGGCCAATACAGGAACTGGAGGATTTACCCTAGATACAGCAAGCGGAGGTGGTATTAGTTTAGATGCCACCGGCGCAGCTTCCAATTTTTCATTGGCCACCACTGGAGACGCTCAAGATTTAACCATTGCAATCACTGGATCAACAAATTCATCTCTTGTACTTTCATCCACAGGTACAGGAGCAGATGCCATTATCCTTAACACTTCTGGAGGAATTGATGCAGATGCAACCGGAACAATTAATTTTGCTTCTGGTAGCAGTGCTGGTGGTGCTATTACACTAGATGCTGCCTTTAATAATGGAGGAGTAAATATTGCAGCTGGATCTCAAGGAATTGCTATTAATTCTGGAACCGGATTTTTAGGTATTAATCATTGGTCAGGTGGTGAAATGGCTATTGGTACATCAGCCATTGCCAGAACTATTACTATTGGAAATAGTACTGGTGCATCTAAACTAGTCACTAGATTTGGAACTGGTGGATTAATCAAATCTCAACCTGCACCTGTATCTTTATCAGACTCTTCTCAAACAGTTACCATAGCTAATTTATTAACAGGGCTCTTAACTATGAATCCATCAGCTAATAGAACAGTGACTTTACCAACTGCTGCAAATGTAGTGGGTGGTATTTCTGGTGCAGAAGTTGGCGACTGTATAGATTTTGCAATTACAAGTGAATCAACGACTGATAATATTATTACTATTGCAATGGGAACTGGTGGTTCAAGTGTGGGTAATTTAGACGTTTATTCAGTATCAGACACAGGTAATAATTATTTTACAAGTGCTTCTGGAATGTTTAGACTAAGATTAACCAATGTAACAGCAAGTTCTGAAGCATATACCGTTTATAGAATTTAATAAAAAAAATTATGTATATTTATTAATATATATAATGTCATCAACTGTTTATCAATATCGTATATACTGTATTGAAGAAGCAACTTATGTGACTACATGGGGAACACAAACTCCAGTGTTATGTCCAAATAATCACTCTGATAGATCTATTAACTCTTCGCTAACTACAATAATAGATAAAATAGAACCAATGGCAGTCACTGCAGAAGAACCAACTTATGGTTATTTTCAATCAAAATGTTTCGAGTTTGATATACCATCTGGTGTAACAGGTGATGTGTCAACTTATGATGTATCTTGGGTAGGTAATATCCTTTTATGGAGAAGTATATTCTATATAAAAGATGAAAATCTAGAAGATAGAATTGATGTAGAAGCAGGACCACAGACTGTTGTTGGTGTGAATACAGTGGCAGTGTCTCCTGGAGATACAGTGATCAATGTTAACAGTACAGTTATAGATTATGTTCTATATAGAGGTTTGCATATTCATATTACTGATGGTGTTAATCAAGATTATTTAGGTGAAACTTTGGCTATAGATAAAGTAAATTATCAGATTACAATTGGAAATGCCGCAACAAATTCATTTGCACCTGGTTCTTATATTCAGATGACTGTTTGCTCTGTTGAAAATTTTGTACCGTGTATGGTTGGAGCAATTAAATTTGCAGATAAAGGTTTTAAAGGGCAAAGTTTAACAGCTGGTACTATAATAAGACTGAAATATACCAATAATAATGGAGCTGCCAAAAAAATACATTTAAGATTAGAATATTATCTCCAAGATTAAATTATATTGGTTACCATAAAATAGTAACAAATATAAGAAAAAATTCTTATGATTTTTAACTTAATCCATTTCTACTTATTCATATCACTAAATTTTTAAGTCATTTTATTTATGGTTTAAAAAATTCTTTTACACTATGTTCACCAATGGCAATTAATTGTTCTTTTTGTTCTAATGTTAAATTGAAATCTGATAATGGATAATCAGGTGTTACAACGATAATTGTTCTTAACCAATAAGATGGTGTCATAATTCTTCTTTCAGACTCTGTTAAAAATGTGTTTATATAACTCATAGAGTATTCAAATAAAGTGTTAAATTTTTGTTTTTTGACAATTTGAAAATTATTTTTATCAGAATTTGTGATTAATTTAATTCCTAAAACCTTTGGGTTGGGTGGACATAAATTTAATAAAGCCTTTGGTTCTCCTGGATATTCTCCATCAAAAACATGTAATGCATAATTATCTGATGCTCCGCCATCACAAAAATAACAATCATTATAATAATAAGGTTCAAAGATATAAGGAATACCCATTGACATCCGAATTGCTGTTCTAATTGGAATATTACTATAGGCTTTATCTTTATGACCTGCATATAAGTATTCTGCACGTTCATAACTTAAATTTGTTGTAACTAAAACTAATTTTATATTTTTTTCATTGTAAAGATCTTCAAGAGTATAGTCCGGATTGCCTGTTTTTTTATCAATCATTTTTCCTAAGAAATCATAAAAATATTTACCTGGGCAAATTCCCCATTTTTCTACAAAATCGATTGCATCTGTAATTTTACTTTGATCGTCGTCAACAAATTGTTCTAATGGTAATGTTAATATTATTTTTTCTAGTTCTGCAGGAAGGTATCCGACTGCAATTAATCCAGCAAATATAGAACCGGCACTTGTTCCACATAATCCTTTTAATTTTAATCTTCCATTTTTATCATGAGTAACTTCTAGATTAATAAGTTGGGTAAAACATCCTGGATATGATATCCCTTTAACACCTCCTCCTGATAAAACTAAATATTCATAATCATGATTTTTTTGATGATTTTTAATATTTTTATAAATTTTCAAATTATCTGGGTTCCCTAATTTTAACATATCTCTTTCATGTTCAAGTAATATAATATGGCTATTTTGTTCATTTATTTTATCTTCTAATTCTTGAATGACTTTATCCTTATCTTTAACATCATTATCAACTTGTTTGCTGTAAAAATTACCCATTCTGCCTCTTATATATTATAAATATAAATTAAAAAAAATGAAGGTTATAGTAGTATATATAAATTTTTTGTTAAGCGTTTTTTATAGAAATATTTAAGTCTATATTTATTCACCAGTCCTATAATTAAAATCTATGATAGTTATATATGAAAAATCAAAAGAATCCCCAAAAATCTCTAGTTGTTAAAAGAGTAACTAAGAAGAAAGGCTATAAATCAAAACATCTAACAAAATGTGAAGGTGGATCTTGTTCTAGAAAAATAAGTAAACAAAATAAGGAACGTGGATATTTTGATGCATTGGCAAACTGGAATAAACAAAAAAATGAATCGATTTCAGAATCTTCAGAGTCTTTTTCATCTGTATCAAATAGTTTTAAAGAAGAATTAATTAAAAATAATAATGATAAGAGCTTAGTTGCAAGAAGAGGTTTAATGATCGGTATTAATTATACTGGATCATCTAATGCTCTTAATGGTTGTATCAATGATTGTGAAAATCTCAAACAATTTCTAACATCAAAAAATTATTTTAAATCAAATGAATTGATCATGATGAATGACAATCAAAGTGGAGGTCTTTATCCAACAAAAGCAAATATATTAAATCAATTCAGAGAATTAGTTAAATTTGCCAATGCCAATAAAGGTAAACAGATTGAAATGTTTATATCTTATTCAGGTCATGGTCATCATATTAAAGATACTAGTGGTGATGAGGCCGATGGTCAAGATGAAGTATTATGTCCAGTTGATTTCAGCAGTGCAGGGTTTATTGTGGATGATCAAATTAGAGCAGATTTAATTGATAAACTCCCATCAAATGTTAAACTTTTAATGATTGTTGATGCTTGTCATAGTGGTACTATGGGAGATTTAAGATATGCTTACAAAGTAGATTCTTCTAATGCTTACACCGTTTTTGGAAATTACAAAGACACTAAATGTAAATGTGTATTAATCAGTGGCTGTAGAGATGATCAAACTTCTGCTGATGCCTATGTAAGAGATGATATTCAAAAAAGAATGGAATATCAAGGTGCCATGTCTGCCTCTTTAATTAAAAATTACAGTGATGGAATTACTTATAATGATCTTATAAATAAAATGAGATCATGGTTAAGAAATAACAGATATACTCAAGTACCACAATTATCATCTGGTAAATTAATTAACATTAATGATAAATTTATTTTGAGTGAATTTTAATCTAAACTTAATAAATCTTCATATAAATTTCTAATGGATTGTCCTATTTGTTTCCAATCTTTATTTTCAATTACCCAATTTCTTGCATTCGATCCAAGAGTCTTTCTTAATTCTTTATCTTCAATTAATAAATTTATTTTTTGAAGTAAATCATATTTATCATCAGGATTGACAAACAATCCATTTTCTCCATCGAATATAATTTCCTCCCAGGCAGTTAATTTAGAAACAATGACCGGTAAAGCCATTGACATAGCTTCAAATACTTTATAGCTGCTGGTTGATTCACATAAATCGCATTGTTTTCTTGGGTAGGCAACCATATCAAACATATTATAATATTTTATAATTTCTTTATGAGGTAATTTACCCAAAAACAAGACTTTATTTTCCACTCCAAATTCCTCAATTTTTTTATTCAATTCATTTTTAAACATTCCATCTCCAATCATTACAAATTTTACTGATTCTAATTTCTGTAAGCATTCTAAAATATACTCAATACCTTCATAATTTGATAATGTGCCAATATATCCAATAATAAAACTGTCCTGATCGATTTTATGTTCTTTCTTTAAAATAGAACCCTGCCTTTCATCTGGACTAAATAATTCAGTATCAACTGCATTATATATTACATTTATTTTCTCTTCGTCATAACCATTTGTAATTAATTTTGACTTCAATGTATCATTAATTGTTATAATTTTGTCAACATTATGTAAAATTTTTTTCTCTTGATCAATCATCATTTTAAGCATATCACTATTTTTAAGTTCTGGACGATTAACAATGACACCTTCATCCCAAAGTCCTCTAATTTCATAGATACATTTAATTCCTAAAAATCTAGCAGCGTATAAGGCTGCAATACCATTCCAATAATTTGTTGTGGCATGAAGAATTTTAGCATTAGTTTGAATTGCCAATTTTATTACAGAAAGTATATATTTTTTAAGATAGTCGATGATATTATTAGTGTTAAAGTTATCCATATTATTGAGTAATTTAAGGTATCGGACTCCGTCTATAACCAGATCATCACAAGGCTTATCTTTATAATATCCGCCTTCTCGGTCATAAGGATATCCATATCGAGTAACCCCAACTACATTATGATTTTTTGAATTTGTATTTTTAAGCAAATAATGTGACCGAATTGTATATCCATAGTGTTCATATTCAATACTGGAATAGGTCAGATATAAAATGACATTATGATCGCCAATAAATTTAGGTTGTAGATTCTTCCTATCAAATTTTAGGTTTTTAATATAGGAATCGAAAATATTATTATTTTTATATAACTCATAGTCTGCTTTAAATCGTGTGACAAATTTTTCAGAACAGTCAAGTTTTAAGCAGGATAGATAATAATTAATAAATTCAAGATCATAAAGTTTTCTAAACTTCCATATGTCAATACTTTTCATAACAACATCATAAGATACTTGTTGGAATCTCATATCTATAACTGATAATCCAAGGATATAAATATCTAGATTAGATGTATTATTTAAAGTTTTAAAATAAATTCTATATTCATTCTTTGAATAAATAAACATATCATTACATATTTTAATCAATGGAACAATTTGACGTTTCATGGTATCAAGAACTTTCACTAAACCGTCACGTACTTTATCAACACGAATTAATAAAACATACCATTGTGATTTTATAACATTAAAGTTTTTAGTTATGATATTACATTCATCAGAAGAATCATCATCTTCTGATCTATCTGTATCATGGTCAAGATTACTAATTAAATTATTACAATCATTATTTTCTTCACAATCTGGATTTTGTTGTGTTTGATCTGAGTTAACTCTAGTCAAATTAGTTAATGATTTAATTGGTTTTCTTTCATGACGGATTATATTAGCAATTTTTGGTTTTTCTTCAATTTCTTGATTTTCATGTGTATTTGCATTATTATATGAATTACCAGATTCACTCTGATTTATTTGAAATTCAGGTTGTTTATCTGATTTCAAATTCTTAATTTGTTTTCTGTCATGTGAAACTATTTGTAATTTGTTTGTATTAGATTTTTCTTCGTCAGGAGAAATATAATTATTGTATGTATTATTAATTTCTTTATTATTTTCTGTTTTAATAGGAACAGGTGGATTATTTAATAAATCAGTATTTTTTTTGATGGATTTTCTTTCATGAGTCATTAAATTTACTTTTTTTGAATTATACCATGGATTATCCGGTTCAACAAGTGATACATTTTTCCCAGTTTCAATTTCTGTGTAAATTGTTGATTCTTTATTTTCATTTGAATTTTTTATTGCCATTATTCTTTGATGTGTTTGTTGTAATATTTTATCATCTTTACTTTTCCTTTGACATGCAGTAGATTTCAAATTAAATTTGGGTTTTACCGGTTCTTCATGTTGAATCTTTTGATTTCTTCTTTGATTAGATCTTCTAAAATTATCATCTGGAATTTTATTAATACTTGATATTATTTTTATAGTTTTTTCATCTAGATTACCAACTCTAGTTTTTTTTACTAAAACCTTTTGATTTTTTTGTTCTTCTAATAATTCTTCTTCTTCCTTTTTATGTTCTTCAATTTGTTTTTTTATCTGATTCAAAGTATTAATACTATCAACCTCATAAACATTACCACCTAAAACCATTCTGCGTGGTTTAAAATTTTTAATAGTATCCCCTTTATTAATTTTCCTATACATTAATAATTATATAAAATATTTAATTACATTGAATTATAACGTATCTATAATTTTATCAATTTGCTGAGATATTCTAATTCCAGCTTTTCCATCCCAATATTTTATGGGTTTTAAATTAAATCTCTTACCAAAATTTTTATCAATAATTTCCATAACTTTTTTATAATTTTTATAATCAATCAAAATATTTGTGCCATGAGTAATAGTAATTGGTCTTTCTGTTGAATTTCTTAAGGTTATGCATGGGATTCCTAGGAATGTTGTTTCTTCAGATATACCTCCACTATCAGTAATTACAACACCAGAATTAATTAGTAAGTTTAAAAAATTGATATAATCTAATGGTTCTGTAATTACTATATTTTCTATTTCATTTAACTGGCTCATTTTATCTTTGATCCTTGGATGTGTTGGAAATATTATTTTGTATTTTTTTGATATATTTTTAATCATATTGGTAATCTCTTCAAATGAATAAAAATTATCTACATTACAAGGACGATGTAAAGTAAGTAAAGCATATTTATATTTTTCTAAACCAAAATTTTCATATGATTTTAAAATAATCGCTTCATTTTTGAATTTAATTAAGGTATCTATCATCGGATTTCCAGTATAAAAACAAGTTTTATTTATATTTTCAGGTTCAATAATATTTTCCTGTAATAAATTAATCATACCATTAGGTTCTGACACAAAATGATAATCAGAATATTGATCTATAATTAATCTATTAATTTCTTCTGGCATAGTTAAATCATATGATCTATTACCTGATTCAACATGTGCAATTGGCATCTTTAATTTATAAGAGGCAATTAAACCAGCAAGTGACGAGTCCACATCACCAAATACTATTACAAGTTTTGGATTTATTTCTTTAATTTTATCAATTAAATGGGAAGATATTATTTGTATTCTATTTTCTCTTTCTTTGGGTAGTTGAATATTAAGATCAATAACATTTAATTTAAACATATTAATGAAACATGAAGACATATTCTGATCATAATGTTGTCCAGTATGTAAAATAATGAGATTATACTTGTTTAAAGAATTTAATGACTCATAAATTGGGAACAATTTCACAAAATTAGGTCTTGTACCAACAATAAATAATATCTTATTCATTGTATAATTAAATAATCATGCCTTTAATTCATTTATAAAATTTTTATAATAGGTTGATAAATTTTTATCGTTACAATTAATAAATTTTGATATTTTAGATTTGATGAGACTTATTGAATTTTCAGTAATATTTTTTTCATTATAGAATTCAAAAAAATAGACATTATCTATGTGAAAATTTTCAAAATGCAAATATATTTTTTTAACAGTTGGTTTAATGAAAATATAATATGTATCAATAGGCACATTTTGATTCTCTATTTTTTTATATTTTTTTTCTAACAAAAGTTTATTTGATAATTGAATTATTGGTGTTATATCATTTCTATCATCCTTAAATACAAACCAACCCCTTTTTTTAGGGTCATAATAATTGATTTCAATGACAATTTTATAAATTGAATTAGGAATTACTTTATAGGAAAATCTTTCAAAATTAATATAAGTATTAGGCCATCTAAATTTCTTGATCATATCTTGTTGTGATCTTCTTCTATTTGTTGTATTTGATTTTGATATATCACATGTGATCAAATTTGGAAAGGCCACATATGATTGATTTTTATATTTTAATTGTAATTCATATAAACTAACATCTGTTGGATTTTTTTTCTCTTTAAAAATATCTAAACATTCTTTAAATATCGAACTGTCAATTGCAATTGCAAATGTACCACAGGTATTATTAGGATGATAATATCCTTGTTTCATTAATGTTCCATAATTATTATCAATAAATTTCCAGTCATGTTGAGATGCACCTAAATATAACAATTTATAGTCTTTAACTAAATATTTTTCTACAATATGATCAAAATTTTTATCAAAATAAATATCCGGCTCTAATATTAAAATTTTTTTATATTTTTTTTGGATAGCATCATTTATTATTTTAATAAAAGAATGTAAATGACCGAATGCACCCGGTGTTTTAATAAAATGTCTTGATTGGATTTCATCATGAAAATTATTATATTCAGAAAATTCATTCTTTAATTCTCTTTGTCCATCAACACCCATATAATATTGTACATCTATCTTCTTATTAATGAGCTTATATTTCATTCTATCAGATTCAAATTCAGAAATGTAAAGAACATAAATATTATCAAAATATTTATTGAGAATATGTTTATTCATATTAATTATTAAAGAATTTAATTGTTAATTTTAAACCTTCTTCTAAACTAATTGTAGGATTATAGTCAAGGATCTCTTTTGCCTTATTAATATTTGCAAGAGAATGTGGGATATCACCATCTCTTTGATCAAGGAAAATAGGTTTTTTAGTATAACCAAAATTTTTACTAATTTTTTGATGTAGATCTAATATACTTGTTGCATCTCCAGTTCCAATATTAAAAACTTCTCCAAAGGATTTGTTATTGAGAGTAAGACAAGCTTTAATATTTGCATTTACAACATTGTCTATATAAGTAAAATCTCTAGAAAATGAACCATCACCATTAATTGTTGCCAATTCATTTTTCTTAATTTTATCAATAAATTTGGGTATTACAGCTGCATAATCTCCGCTGGGATTTTGTCTTGGTCCAAAAACATTAAAATATCTAAACCCAATACATTCCATCCCAAACAATTCAAAATAAAAGTTTGCATATAACTCATCAATGTATTTCGTTAATGCATATGGTGATAGTTGTTTGCCAATTAAATTTTCTTGTTTGGGTAAGGTTATATTGCTTCCATATACCGATGATGAACTTGCATATACAAATCTCTTAATACCGTGTTCTTTTGAAGCATGTAAAATATTTAAAAAGCCAGTAACATTTGATGTATGATATTCAAGAGGATATTTAAAAGATTTAGGTACTGATCCACAAGCAGCTTGATGACAAACAATATCTATATTTTCAAGACATTTATAACAGATTTCATAATCTTTGATATCACCCTCAACAAATTGAAAATTATCAAATTTAATAAAAGGTTCTATATTTGAATAAAATCCTGTAGATAAATTATCTATAACTCTAACAAATTTTGCTTTATGATTAAGTAAATATTCAACAATATGGGATCCAATAAATCCTGCGCCACCAGTTATTAAAAAACTTTTCTCACTGATATCCATTTTTATCTTTATAATATTATAATATAAAAAGTTATCATAATAAAACACAATCAAATTTATGTATATTTAAAATTAATACCTTCAAAATTAATATTTGCCTCGGTGATATTATAAGAATTTAAAATTTCTTTCAAAGTCTTTTTATTATGCATTCTTCTACTGTAAACAATTGTATTGATAGTATCATTAATTGAATGTTCATTTTCAGATAGTGCATAAAGTTTCAATTCATCTTCATAGTCTACAAATGTTTCATAAAGACTTGTTTGATCATAAAACCAATCATTATAACCTGAAGTTTTTAGAGAATTTTCATAATATTTTATAAGGAATTCCTCATTAATCTTTTGTTCATCTGGTTGATCAGATATTCCAAACGAAATAACTGCAACAGCAAATTTCATATAATGAGGCTCATCTGGACGATAATAACAAATAAAGGTATTATCTTTGATTTTATCAAATATTGGTTTCAATGATCTAAGGACTAAAGAATCTGCATCAATCCAAATAAAGGGCAATCTATGATAAAAATATATATCATGTTGTAATTTTACTTTTAATTTTATAATATCGCCTTTAGTATAGCTTTTTAATTTTATTTCTGAAAAATAATAATTTTGATAATTACTTTTAAAATCATTCACTAATCGACTTTTCCAATTTACACAATAAACTAAGACTGATTGTGTTGGATTTGTATGTTTAATAGAAGATAGGAGACAATTTAAATTATTTGAATAATCTTCTGTTGCCAATGTAACAACTAATTTTTGTTTTTCATATGATGTATTATAAATAAAATCTTTTAATTCATTGATATTTTTATCTTTGCTGTATATTTCTTTAAAGGAATCTGATATTTGTTTGTGATTATATTCTTTTTTGGCAAGATTATAAATTTCATCTTGTTGTTCTGGAGTTAAAATACATGTTAGTGACTTATATGAAGTTTCATATATGGTATTTTTTTGAGGAATTTTAATTAATTTACCTAATTGAGGGCGATTTTTTATAATATCTTTACCATCACTCAAAATATCTAAGACAATTGCAAAACATCCACAACTTATTGCCTCTGATAAAACTCTAGGATTTGCATCTCTTCCATATGTAATCAATAAAGTATTACATTGATTATAGAATTTATTTAGTTCGTCTGATGTTAAACCTCGTTGGATATTGGTTCTAACATATTTCATTGATTTATATTTCTGAAGAGAATTTTCTTTGTTAATAGGTGTGATAATTAGAACTTTTAATTCTCTTTTATTTTTCTCACAATGCATTAGGAAATTATAAAATATTTCCCAATTCTTACTTGGATGTGCATCAGAAGCACAAAATAGTAGATCATATGTTCTCTCAGCTGTTTCATCAAAATTCATTAAAGAATATTTATTGAGTTTAATAAATTTTTTGGTATTTGTGAATACTTTTTTATAATTAGGTACTTTTTCGATTGTATCAACATATAACATATCATAATTCGTATAATATTTTGAAAAATATTTGTTGAAATTTTTAACTCTTGATTTGCATAAGTGATTTTGTGCATAATTTACCACCCAATTATCATCAAGAATAATATTATTATTTTTATTTATAAAAGGGATTGCAGTTGCCAAATATCTAATAAAGATTGAATTTGGAGAAATTCCTGTTAAAATACTATAAAAATGTTCATAGTTACCATAACCTTTATAGAAATAAACCTTTGCATTTGCAAAACTTAAAAGACTTTTTATACTATTAATTTTCCATAAATTAATTTGATCTGAATATCTATAATGATTACCATTTACAAATAAAGGTTCATTATTGTATACATATTTATCATTTTTTGCCATTCCAAAAATAATATGGATATTATCAATAACACCTAATTCTAATAGTTTTGTAAACATATATGCATAAATATCACCATTAATAAATTGATAGATTCTTTCTTGATTACCAACTGCTTCTTCCTTATAAATATGAATGTTTGAATTATAAATATTTGTAATCTCAGGATTATTTAAAAGAGATTCCATTTCATTAATCATATCTTCATCACGAGGCATCCAATAGAATAATACAGCAGTTTTATTATATTTACCGTATTCTTGTTCAAGATTAAACAATTCAGTTGATAAGTATTTTCTGCAATTCTTATTCAAAAGATTATAATACAATGAACCATAATAGATCTTATTTTTATCTAATTTATTTTTGACCCAAAATTCATTCCATAAATGAATGCAGTAACTATTTTGATTTATTTTACTATTTGAAGGTGTAATTAAATCATCCAATTTATCATATCCAATGGGACAAAAATAATCCCAAGGTTTGACATAATCGTTCAATTCATATTTATAAATACCTTTTGATATAAGAGATGGACCAATTTCACCCCATTTTATATTTTCTTTATCCTTTTTTAAACATTCTTCATAGCAATACTTCATGACGTCTGATTTTTTGGGACATTTAATAATTCCTGCATTTATAGTTTGTGCTCTAGAAAAAGTGCTTTCTGAAGAAAAGACATAAATTTCAGGGAAGTTCAGATATCTAACACAAATCATATCCATATCAACCCAATAATTACCTTTTTCATAAAGTAGTTTGTATCTAAACATGTTAGAAAATGCTGTAGGTCTTTTTTCACCAGAGATTGATTGTTTTTCATTATAATAGAATATTTCAGATTTGGGTATAATTTCATTTGCATTTTTAACAATACATTCTGTTGGAATATTTTTAACATCATCATAAACGTACAAATGAAACTCATGACCATTATTGATAAAGGATGTTATGCACAAAATTTCGACAAGACTTAAACTTTCACCAATCCATAAACTTTGTACAATTTTATTATCTCTATAAAAGTCCAAAAATTCAGCACCTGTTCTATTTTTATTAATAGATTTATTTTGATTAATAATAAAAAGCTTGGAATCTGGTGAATTAATTAAGTTTGGTTCTGATTTATAAGATATATTAGATTGTATATTACCTTTAATAATATTTCTTGATATAATGGTTTCTTTATTCTGGTGTATTTTTCTCATTTCTTTTAGTTCTTTATTTCCAATATTCATAACCAAAATATCTTTATCCTTATCTTTATCATTAATATTATTCCGATTAATTTTACTCATGGGTTTACCAATATCTCCAACTGTTTTACCTGCTCTATTAATTACAAAATTATTAATATTAAAATTATCATAAGTCATATAAATAGTCCCTTTACTTTGTAAACTAAAAATAGTGTCAGATAATGTTGTTCTAGTTGCAGATGCAGATATAAATTCGCTAAATATGCTCTTATTAATACTATAGGAAAAACTAGGAATATCAAAAATAAATTTATTACTTTGAGTCATTTGTTCTATTTTAATATCTTTCTTTGTTCCAACTATCAAAATAATGTGCCATAATGAAGGCATGATATCAATTCTATTGAATACTCCAAATATTTCATTACAAATTAATTTATCATCAATTATAAATATATTATTTAATTTCCTTGTCAATGCATCCTTAATTGCCTTAATATGTCTTGTTAATGTGGTGCCATTATCGCTTATGATTGAGTAATTTAACTTGTCAATGTTTTGCAAATCTTTAATTTTATCATTCAGATCAGATCTTTTCATGTTATTCAAAATAAAATAGTATTTATCAATTGTTATTTTTTTATTAGCAACAATATTTTCATTTAAATTATATGTTGTTATTGTTTTTGGTTTACTATAATTTTTTAATAAATTAACAGGTTCTGATTTACTGGTTTTATTAAAATTATTTTTTGTTGTTATCAGATCAGATATTTTAAATTTTTGATTTATATCTATTTTATCTAAAAATAAAGAAAGATTTTTATCTTCACTTGATGATGAATAAGTTTTAAGAATATTAAAACATAACTCATCAAATTCATTTTCATTGTCTTTTCTTTTGATTAATTTATTTTGTTGATAATTAAAACAAATTGAAAAATTATTTAATGGTAGTATTTTGAATTTATGTCTAGTGATAAATGCATCTAATAAATCATAAATATCAATTGGACCATTAAATAAATTCCAATTTAATTTATCTAAAACATGTCTATTTATTAAAAACCAATTACATATAAACAATTTATCAATAGTAATATTTGATGCCATAAAATTATTATTATTTTTACTTATTAATTTTAAGGAACTAGGACCAGCAAAACCAAAAAAATGATTAAATTTTGCATATATTAAAGATAATGATTTAGTATCAATTAGTGTATCTGTATTAATTACCAATACCTTATCAGTTATAATTGAACTGGTTTTGATATATGTTAATCCAGTTTGAATCATTGTCTGATAATCAGTTTTTGGAGAAATTATATAATCTGTATTATAAGTAAGTGCATAATTAATGAATTTATCATTTGGACCTATCAGAATTATTTTTAAATAATTTTGCTCTGTAAATTTTTTGAGAATATAATTTATCAGTGATTCATCATTATTTGTTATACATAATAAAATGGGATGGACCTTTTTTTTAATATATTCATTATAATTATTGATACTTTTCATTAATTCAAAAGCCATAAGTTTGCCATCATTTTCATCATTTAAAGTATGAATATCAATATAGCTTATAAAGTCACTATTATAATAAATTTTATAATAACCATAAGTTGATATTACTTTTAATTTTTCCATATTTAACTTTATATCAACCTGGCGGACATATGTTTTTATAAATTCAGTAATATTGTCCATATATATAAAAGATAGTATTTTCTTTTTATACTTTAGACATAAAAAAATGTTTCATTGCATTTCATTCATATTCAAATAAGAATCATTATCTATTAAAAGTGATCTATAACGATTCTTTATATTTTTATTGTTAGATTTATGGTAAATTAACAATATGATTGTACAACATAAAATTGATGGAATAGTCATCAAACATAAAATTCCAGAAAAAATTAATGATATTATTACAACTTCATAGTGTAAATTATTTAAATAATATTTAATCTTGGGATAAATTCCTTCAATATCTTTAACAGTAGTATTTAATAATGAAGGAGCCCAAAATTCAACAATATCTGATACTCTAACAATTTCTTCAATGATTCCTGGTCCATCATTTCTAATCATTAAACTTATACTATTAAAGTTATCAATTATTTCAGGTCCTCTTTCCTGAACCAGTAAACTTATACTATTAACATTTTCTATAAAATCTGGACCTTTATCTAGAAGCAACTTGATAATTGCATTGAAATTTTCAATAGTATAAGAATAATTTTGTATTATCATCTGAGTAATATTTATTATATTTGTTTCCAGTTTTTGAATTTGAGGTAAGTGTTCATTATAAATATAAGTTATATTATCAAAAATATCATAAGCAGTATTATTAAGTATAGCCAAATTATCATTAAGATTATTAAGGTTAGTATTTAAATCAGAAAAAACATCTTCAGCCAATATAATTTGAGCCCAAGAAATTAATATAATAACAACCAAAATGGCTCTCATAATGATTAAGTCCTATTTGACTTGTTCTAATTAATAAATTCATATAATAATCATCAATTACTTGGATTTTCAATTTTTATAATATAGAATTATTTTTTTTTATTAATTTATATTATAAATAATTATAATGATGAACATTGAACTTAACAGAAATACTGTTTTAATAATCTTAGTTGTATTAGTTGTTCTATGGATTGCCGTTCCATACTTAATGGGTATGGAATCATTTGATTCATCCGGATCAATTTTTGTACCTGAAGGATGCCCAAGATGGGGTTTAAGAGGAGAACCATTAAGAAGAAGTTGTATATCAAAATATTTTATCAGACCAGATAGACATATTATGTTAAGCAATTCAGGTGGTCAAATGTGGGTTAGTAACAAGCCCCCAGGTCAAGAAGGAATGAGTGATTGTCGTAAAGTGAACTGCCCACCTTATGATGGTTATGATCAAGAAGATACATGCTGGAAATGTGGTGATTACAAAGGTCCTAAAATTCCAACACCTAACACTTGCCCTAACTGTTAAATAAAACTAGATATTAAATTAATTTCTTTATAAAATATATAATGAATAGTGTTATAATATTTGGTTTCTTGTTATTGATCATATTAGTGTTAATAAATAAAGATTATAATGAAAGTTTTAGTAGTGATGGGTCTACCTTTTTACCTTTAGGATATAAAAGATATGGACTCCGAGGTGAACCTTTACACAATCGTCCTTTAGAAGATTGTTATTGGGATCAATACACTTGCTATACTAATACTAGATATCCATATCATCCAACAGGTACACTTTATAATTAAATTTATATTTCATCTAATGAACATATAAATTTACAATTAGTTAAAAATTTTTCGAGAAATTCTCCATAATGATCCTTAGTCAAAACATAATAATTTACATTTAATCCCATCACGCTTAATTGACCAGCAATAAAAGTAAGATAATGATCTGCCGCATCTTTTCCAACACATTCAGATAGAAAGACATAACAGTTATTATATTTTAATTGATGTTGAAAAATTATGTTTTTAGTTGTGTTTTTTGCTGCAAAAATTAAAACTAATGTATCATTTTTTATTTTTTCCATATTAATGTCACAATTTTCTCCATCCACAAGAATAATTTTCAAAAATGATTCAAAATTGATCTCAGTCAAAACATTTACTTTTTGATTTCTATTTAAAACTTCTTTTTCTTTGATAACTGTATTCTCATTATTTTGTAAAATATATTCAAGTGCTATTTGTGCCACACCAGACTCTGCTTCTTTTTTAGATTTTCCCTCATAATTGAATCTTTTTCCATCAATAATTAAAACAGAGTTCCAGACTGGATCATTATCTTTATTATGATCAGTTCGAAATGTATTGTATTTTGGTATATCTACTTGCCTTTTTTGAAAATGTTCTTGTAAAAGGTTTTTAGATGAACTCATCTTTGTCTTTAATAATAAATAAATATTAAAGAAGCAATTATTCTTTTTTTCATTTTTTTATGAGGAGGATATTGTCATAAAGGACAGGCTGACCGGAAGTATCGAGATGAGAGTAATTTAAATTTATTAAAACATTTTGACTATTATCCTTAACAAGTACATTAATTGAATTGTTATCTACAACTTCATTAAAATCAGCCATATATACAATATTAAATGCATCCGGATAGTTTTTAGGTTTTCCAATGCCTTTTAGTTTAACATTATTTGAATTGGTTCCTCCAAAAATATATGCCTTTAAATCATCAATTCTTTTAAATTCAACATGTGTATTAACAACTCTAAATTCCTGTGATTGATTTGTGTGATTATTAATTGTAAAAGATGTATTCAAAATTCTTTTATTTGGACTTGATTGCTGTGTGTTTATTTTTGTATAGGCTTCATAAATATGAGATTTATTTACATTATGTTTCACTTTATTAGAGTTATACAGAATTATCTGAACATCTTGACTTTGTGGATTGAGTTTTTTATATGTTGATGATTTATTTATATTTAGATCATCAGAAGTAATTATTTTAATATAATTTAAACCATTATTATCCAATTTGGTTTGAAGATCTTGAACTTTATTTTTATCAAATTCCTGTAATCCTAAAATATCTACTTTATATTTTTTTAGTAGATCCACAATTATATTAAAAACTTCCGCCATTCTCTGCTGTTCAGACATTTTTGGTGGAATGAGATGTGGAAAATATTTTCCAATATGTTTTGTTGGATCAATAAAATAATTTAGATAAGTCTGAAAAAGCACATTCCATGAAGCAAATCGTAAAGTTGTACCTTCAATTTCCAAATCCCGGATAACCGGTAAATGGTCACTAAATTGAAAACAATCTGGATTGGCTGTCCCATCATTATTTCGACAATTAATATTAATCGGAGTCTGTTGTGGCTGTGGGTTTGGTTGTGGTTCCATGTTTTTAATTATTTGTTCAATGTGTTCTGATCTTTTATATATGAGAGATATATTATCTAATATATTTTCAATTTTCTCCATTAATTATATATATATATATGATCATTATTATATTCACCATTATATTTTTAATTGTGGTTTTAAGAGAAATTTATAAAAGCAATGAAGGTTTCCTTCAAACACTTGATCTTTATCCATCTAGAATGTATGGTGCCCCAAAACATGTACGATTAGATAAATGTAATAAAATTATCAGTATGCATTTAAAACCACCTACACCAAAAGTTGGTGAATCAAGATGTGATACATTTATTTGTCCACCATATTTTTCTGATTTTGTAACTTGCTATAAATGTATTTAATTTTCTCTCATAAATATATAAGAATATGAATAGAACCTTATTAGTAGGAATTTCCATTATAATATTATTATTAATTTGGGCATCTTTAATATTTTTTAGAGTTGAACCATTTTTATTTGATGGAATACGACCTAGAATACATGCAAAAATAACTAAAGATGGAAATGTAGAATATTATAGTTGGCAATCACCAAGAGCAAATGGGGAAGGAGGATGTGCAGTTATTAAATGTCCACCTCACATTGATGATAACATTACCTGTTGGGGCTGTTATAATTATAATTAAAATATTTTCAAATAATATAGATGAACATTAATTGGTTAAGTTATAAAAAAATAAATACAATAAATGTTAATAAATATTTATCTTTATGTGAAGAGACAAACCAATATACAAATATAGGTCCAGTGATTCCATTGTTAGAAAAATTTATTAGAAATAAATTTAAAATTGATGATGATAAAGCAGTAATTATGACAAGTAATGGAACATCTGCACTTCATGCCCTAGTTGGAGGTATTAATACTTTCTATGATAAAGAATTACAGTTTGTGACTCAGGCATTTACTTTTCCCAGTTCAAACCAGGGTATTTTAAAAAATTCAATCATTGTTGATATTGATAAAGAAGGTAGTTTAGATTTGAATGAACTAGAAAAATTAGAATATGATGGAATTATAGTGACAAATGTTCATGGAAATGTATCTGATTTAAAAAAATATATAGATTATTGTGATGAGCATAAAAAAATTTTACTATTTGATAATGCTGCCACTGGATATACTTGGTATAATGGTAAAAATAGTTGTAATTATGGTATTGGTTCTATTATATCATTTCATCATACCAAACCATTTGGATTTGGAGAGGGTGGATGTATTATTGTAGATCGAAAATTTGAAAAAGTTATTCGGTATACACTTAACTTTGGTATTGGATATAATGTTAATGGTGCATATCATTCAGTTTATGCATCCAATTATAGAATGAGTGATATTAATGCATCATATGTTTTGTCATATTTAGAAGAATATTTTGATGAAATTATAAATAAACATACCCAAATTTATAAATATTTCAAAGATAATTTACCATCTAAATTCAAATTATATCCAAATTTTTCTGATGAAACACCTATTTGTAGTTCTATTTGTTTATTAGCAGAAGAAAAAATAAATACAACTGATTTTCCCTTTATTGCTAGAAAGTATTATTATCCATTAAATAAATCATGTCAAAATTCAAATGATTTCTATGAAAGAATCATATGTTTACCTTGTAATAAAGATTTAACAGAAAGTCAAATTAAATTAATTCTTCAATATTTATCAACACTTTAATATAAGTATCCATATGCTTTTAAAAAAGAATATACTTTTTCATTCTTAAGTATGTTATCATTTTCCTCTTTTGTAAAATATGTCATATATTTCTTACTTTTACCTCCAGATGTATTATGATTTTGAGTTAAAAGTGTTTTTTTATATTGTAAATTCTGATATGAAAAGTCATCTTTTTTAACTATATCTTTAGAATTATGTAATGTATTTATTTCATTTAATGCTTCTTTTATATTGTCAATATCTAATGAAATATTAAGATAATCAATTAAAGCAGCAGTATATGCAACTTCATTTTTCTTAAATCTTTCGTACATAAATTCAAAATGATTCAATTTCTTTTGTTTAATAAAATTATGCCAGTTATTTATAATATTTACATTTTTTTCCATTCTACTCATAATGAATGGCATATCTTTACCTTTACTGGGTGAGAATCTGATGGAAGCAGAAATTGCAGCATCTCGAATGTCTCTAATAGGTAAAATTATTTTATATGCATTTAAAGTTATATTTCTATCTAATCCATGTGTTTTTACCACTAAGATATCGCATTTTTCATTAAAATCCTTTTTATGATAATCTACAATCCAACAAGAATCTACAATATAACCAAGAATTCTATATAATTTCTGTATGAGATTGAAGACAAGTGTTGAACCTGATTGTTCCATACCTCCAATTAATATTATTTTCATTTATATTTATATAATAACATTTTTAAAATAAATATTCTTACTCGGTTTATAAATTTTATAATCTAATAATATATAAATGAATACATATATATTGTTATTCTTAATAATAATTGTTTTAATGTTATTGTATTTTCAAAATGATTTAGAGGGTTATGTCAACATTTATGAACAAGATCTATCTGATGTAAAAGGGAAGAGATATGGTATTGATATTCTTCATGCTAAATTAAATCACTTTGGTGGTGTTGATTCAGTGGATAAATACCCACCTCATTGGAGAGGATTTTATTCTTGTAAACCGGTACCTTGTCCAGAAAATCCAGTACCACATTATATTAAACAGACAGATAAATGCAGTCCTTATCCCCAACCTCCAAATCCTAAACCAGTACCATATCCAGAATATGTTAAATCTAATGAAGAAATTGTTTGTTGGCAATGTCCTTCAATTAAATACTATCCACAATATAATTAATGAATTCTTTTAAACAAAAACATCCCAGTGACAACTACTAAAGCACCTCCTAATAAAACAGCTCCACCAGTTAGTAAATTACGTGAGGTAAGATTACTAGTGTATCCATCACGATAAGTTTTAACTGAGATATACATCATCTGTTTTGTGTGTTCTTCACCAACCTTAATCCCAAAACTCGGTAATCCCCTCCAATAGAAAACAAAATAATTTACTTTATTAACATTAAATGCTTGTTTATTGTTATCTATAAGACTAATGATGTCAGTAATTAAGTTTAATCTTTCTCCTTCTAAGTTAGCAAGTTCACTTTTATTGATATTAATTTCTTCCATAATTAATTCCTGATCAAAATTATCAACAACAACAGTAAATACTCCATCTTCTTCTTTATATGGAGGATAGGAAACAGCTTCTTCAAGTGCCTTAACTTGCAAATCGTGATTCATATATATTTAATGTATTTATATATGATTAATTTTTTAAATCATTTAATATTATATTTATTTTCTGACAAATTTTGCCATATAGCTCGCTAAGAGACACAATAAAAAAGTTCCAATTATAATAATAACAATCCACATAGTTGTGTTTCCCATTTCATTTGATGATGGCATGCCTACATCTGTTATTGTTTCACTTCCCAAGTTTATATTTTGTGCTTGTCCAGCTACATTCCCTGAGACCGGAGTCATGCCTGAGGGTGATGATGTATCTGGAATGTTTATATCAGTTAAACCACCGGGTGATGTTGTATTTGCTTGATCCATATATATAAGGTTTATATAATAATATTTACTATATATATTATATTCAATTATAGGTCATTTTATAGGTACATATTTTGTGACTATTATTAACCTTATTATATTTATATATAGACAATTTCTTTTCTCTTTATTAATACTTTTGGCAAAAAAATTGAAATTTAAAGTGCTTGAAAACCCATTAAAATATCCTACTTGAATCAGTCATAACCCTTATCAGCCAACTTGATCATTAACTTGATCCGATTGGTAAGGGTTAATTAAAACATTTTTTCGTCATGTAGCCTATACTAGAGTGATAGTTTTCTTTGGCCCGAACTGTTCAAGATTACCTTACCTGGCTTTCACCCTGGATTTTCACTTTCTTGAACTCTCCACTTGGCCGGAGAAAACTTTTGCTTTTGTTGTAGGCAAGGGCGAAACTGTTGTTCTCACAAACTTTAATTTGATCCGACGATCTGAAGGTTATCTTATCTGACTGATACTCAGACTTTCCAACAGCCTTCAATCACCACTTGATCAAATTGTTCATTGTTTGAGAACCAAAAAAACGACCCGAACAAACAAAGGTTATCTGTAAATTTCTCAAGAAACCACCTTTGTTTACCAACTTGGTCGTAACAAAAAAAAAACAAAAAAAACGATGGTCCGAAATCTAAGGGTTACTTCACTCAAAAGGCATTGATTCGATTTCAATTATCGGGATTACTGATATAGCTCAGTTGGCAGAGCATTTGATTTCTTTATCCTTGGAATTACACTTGACTATCAAAAAAAAATCAATTTATTTATTATCTAAAAAAATTGATTTTTAAATTGATTGTGGTTTCTAATGAAAAAAAATATTTATTGCTTTGAACCTGTTTCAAAACACTTGACAAAATGTCCAACAAGCTTGTCTACGCTTCATCTCTTGCGTCTGCTGCGGCAGATCAGATGGAGAGCCGTGGACCGAATCAGCCCATTTTGGGTCGTGAGGAGGACATGGCTCCCAATCGGGGAGGTGGCTATGGTTTTGTGGTTACCTTCACAACTTGGCTTCTGCGCTTCTTGATTCTTGGTTCGGGTGAGGGATACTATACCTCTGCCAAGTTCAACACTAAGGAGGCTATCGCAACTCTCAAGACCAAGATGACTGAGGGTCGTGCTGGTGAGATCCTTGATCAGGTGAAGGATATCTACAACAACGATCGTGCAGCCAAGCAAGATCCTGTGTTTGTTGCACTTGCATTTTTGTGTTCGTGCGACAACAATCAGGATGAGAACTTGCGTCGTGAGGCCTGGAAGCTGGTGAGTCAGCTCCGTACCTTCTCGCATCTCTGTACCTTTCTCAACTTCTACATGTCCGTTGATGGTGGTTGGGGACGTATGCCCAAGAAGTACTTCAACCAGTGGTTTCAGCAGAAGAATGCTCATGATCTTCTCTACCAGGTATTCAAGTACTTGAGTCGTGATGGATGGACTGCACGTGATCTGCTCCGTTGCACACATGTGGATGGAAAGAAGCTTTCCCCTGGTGTGCAGATGGCCCTTCGTATCATTGTCCTTTATGGTAAGAAGGATCTGACCACTGCTGATGCTTTCACCCAAGCTCGTCAGTTTGCAGTTGATAAGCAGGTTTCTGATGAGGATTTGGCTTACTTGGATGGTATCCGTGATCTCAAGATTCTGCAGGAGACTTCTGACTCGACTCAAAAGATTATCCAGCTTGTCAATCAGCATCGGTTTACCCGTGAGTTCCTTCCGACTTGGTCGCTCAAGGACGTCCATGTTTTGATGGCATTGCTGATGACCCAGGACCACTCTGCAGTCAAGATGCCCATGACCGCTTTGGTTCGCAGTCTGGCAACTATGACAGTTCGTGGCGTCTTTGCTGATGCAACTGTGGTTTCTAAGGTTGTTGCTCATTTGAACAACTTGGATACTATCAAGAAGAGTCACATTCACCCAGCTGCCCTGTGTATTGCTTGGAAGCAGTACAGCGCTGGTCAGGGTGACAAGGGCAAGCTGACTTGGAATCCAGTTCATGAGATCGTGCGTGCATTGGAGGATGCTGTCTATCTTGCCTTTGGTAATGTTCCGGCCACTGGAAAGCGCATCCTTCATTGCTACGATGGTTCCGGATCCATGATTGCGCCCATGGGTGTGGCTGGCAACATGACCAGTGCTGAGGCTGTGGCACTCATGGGTTTGGTTTACAGTCGTCAGGAGACGGCTGGAACCCAACAGCATTGTGTCTTTTCCGGTGGCTGGAATGCTTCTGCAAGTTTGCGTTCGGTTATCATGACCCCAACGTCTTGTCTTGCAGACGCCGCACGAATCACTCAGTTGGCAGACTGGGCTTGCACAGACTGTTCTCTTCCCATGGAGACCTACATCAAGAAATTCCGAGAGCTTTCTCCAGTGGACCAGAGGCGTTTCCATGATGACCCATCCTTCCGTGACCAATGTGCCCAGGCTGGTCAGTGGTTCCCTGAGACTTTCGTGGTGTACACCGACAATGATGTCAATGCAGGACGCCGTCATCCCGTGGAGGCCTTGAAGGAGTACCGCGAGTTGACTGGAATCCCTGCGCGCATGGCCGTAGTTGCAACGCAGGCGTCCCGTGTCAGCATTGCGGATCCTAAGGACTCTGGCATGATGGACCTGGTTGGTTTCGATGCACAGCTCCCGCGTCTGCTCCATGACTTTGTTGCTGGTCAGTTCTAAGCCTTAAGAGGATAGAATTGACGGGTAACCAAAAAACTTTTTTTATTGAAACTGGTAGCAGTTAGATAAAGAAATTTATTGGTTGTTATGTTTGTATATATCATTCAAGAGTAATAGCATTTCATTTTCATTCAAGTCTGTTTTGAGGATATTGATAATGGTACAAACTAATTGAATATTAGTTTTAGTATAGCCTTTCTTTGAATCTTTTCTATCGATGGATAAATTATTTTTATTTAATTGTTTGGGATCATCTGATTGATAGGCCAAGTGAGTCATTTGAATGTTGGATATTGCACATTTACCATCCTGTTTTTTGTATAGTTCTTTGATATCATCTAGTGTGATTTCTACAGGGATATTTCGTTTTTTGGCGTTATGACGAAGGGTTGCAAATAGTTTAACAAGGTATCCATCTAATGTTGAAAAATGGGTTTTTGCAATTGTTGTTTTATAAATTTTACAGTAAGTTTGCAATCCATCTGAGTTCAATTTACAACCAGAAAAATCTTTAACTGGATGATCTTCATCACAACCAGGACAATATTTTGTTCCAGTTTCTTTTCGTTTATTACTTTTGGTTTTGTTTGCTGAATTGCGACATTCTTTACATTGTGGTTTATAACGAATTGTACCATCTTTTTGTGTAAGAATACCAAATTTTGACATTTCTTTTTCTTTATTGCATTTTGTGCATAGTTTTGTCTCTATTTCATCGTCTGTATCCATAAGGTTTATTTTTATTGAATGATGCAGTTGCAAGTATATTTCAGTCTAATTTTCAATTTTATAAAAAAAATTAAGAATCTTTAAGTAATTCATTTATTTTACCTTGATTATGATTAACAACTTTTTCCGCAATTGTTTTCAATTCATCATCAGTCATAAGCATTTTCATACGATTAACGATGGCACAAACTAATTGAATATTATCTTTTATATATCCCTTTTTCGAATCAATTCTATCAACTGATATGTTATTTTTGTTGATAATATGTTGTTTATCTTCCCTTTCTTTAGATTCATATGTCATAGTCCTTCCGGAAAGTGCACATTTGCCATCTTGTTTTTTGTATAGTTCTTTGATATCATCTAAGGTAATTTCTACAAGGATATTTCTTTTTTTGGCATTATGACGGAGATCATTAAATAAATTTTGAAGAAACCCATCAAATGTATTAAGATATTTTTTTTGTTGAAGATGTCTTTGTTTTCGACAGTAGTTTTGCAATCCATCAGGAGCAGATTTATCAGAGTTAAAATCACTAGTGTGATGGGTTTCCTTACAACCAGGACAATATTTGGTTCCTTCTTTTCTGGGATTCTTTGTATTGCGGCGCTCTTCTGAACGGCAAGTTTTACATAAAGGATGTCTTGTGGTGCCGTTTTTATGAAATTCAGTTAATGGTAATGTTTTATCACAACCATTACAGAGTTTTTCAGTTTTTGTAGAATCGATATTTGTTGTCATTTAGAAATGTTTTATTAATATATTTGTATGTTTTAATAGGTAAATGAATTCAACTTTTTTTGGGACCTGAAAAAAGTTGAAATTTAAATATATTGCAGTCAAGGGACCATAGATTGATATTAATTATATCATTAACCCCGTCTTAACATGCAAATTTTCATAAAAACACTCACGGGCAAAACCATCACCCTTGATGTTGAGCCAGCTGACACTATCGACACTGTGAAGGCCAAGATCCAAGACAAGGAAGGCATCCCACCGGACCAACAACGCCTGATTTTCGCCGGAAAACAGCTTGAAGATGGAAAGCAGTTGCAGGACTATAATATTCAAAAAGAGAGTACACTCCATCTGGTTCTACGCCTTCGTGGTGGGTGCTAACTATGGTGTTTGCCATAGTTAGAAGTTTGTTTATTATTCAAGACGATCTAGAATAATATAATGATCACCTCTACACGCCTTCCAAAAATTGAAATGCGTTCACTATTTATTTATAATTTTATATACATATAGTATAATAAATATAAATGACAAATTATCCAACAGAATGGACTGGAGGAAAAGAAAGGGGAGCTATAGTTGAATTTCCAAAAAATAATCCAACATCCTATCTTGTTACATTATCACCTCCCAAACAGAAACAAATATATAAATCATTTAATTTTAAAGAATATGGATCTAAGGATAAGGCATTATTTGCTGCAAAGGAATATAGAAAACAAGAATCAGACAAACTGGAATTAACACTCAATCAAATTAGGTATATTGATAAAGATACAATTGAAGTCAAATTAACTCAAGATAAAATTATGAAAACAGATGCAAAATTTTTAGATAAAGTTGAAAAATATAAATTACATGTAAGGGTAAAAAAAGATAAAAAGTCAGGTACCATAAAAAATTATGTGTATTGTCAAAAAGGAAAAGAGAAATGGCCCTTTACTAATTTAATTTGCAATCATTCACTTGTTGGATATGATAATGGTGATACATTAGATTTACGCTCATTTAATCTTAAGGAATTGAGGAAAGGAAAATTAATTCAAATAGTTGATGATGACAGTGATGATGACAATGATAAGAATATTTCTATTAAAACAGATTCTAAAAAAGATAAATATCAAGAAATAATTGACCAACTCTCTACTTGTCCACAACCAGTCTTAGATTATGCTGAATTGAAAAATTCAAGAGAATACTCATTTGAGCGTAAATTGGCCTGTTTCCAAAAAGCTAAGAAAATAGTTGAGAAAAGAGGTGGGAAAATGTTATCACAACCTTATGAATATCAAACGGCGCACACTAAATTAAAAATACAGTGTCCTGACGGTCATATCTGGTTTGTTACATGGAGTAATCTTAATTTACAAAAATGGTGCCCCAAATGCAACCTCCATATTGGCGAACTCATTTCCAAGTCTGCCGTCGAATTCCTTTTAGATGTACCGTTTGAAAAAGTACGTCCATCATGGTTAAAATTTAATACTCATCCATTAGAATTAGATGCATATAATGAAAAATACAAACTGGCTGTTGAATATAACGGTCAACAACATTATCAATATGTTTCTAATTTCCATCGTTCTGAGGATGATTTTAAAAAGCAACAAGAAAGGGATAAGAAAAAAGCAGAACTTTGCAAAGAACATGGAATTGATCTTATTATAGTTGCATTCACAACCAATAATGAGGATATCTGCAAACATCTTAACCGTGAGCTTATTGACTTGGGTTATAACATTCCAAAAGACAGATATAAAGAATTCAAATTAGAGTCTTACCAACAAATAATTTCCCGTACAGAAAAAATCCAAAAACTGATTGAAGATAAAGGGGGTGAATTAATAGATGGTGTTTATATATCAAGGGATTCATTTGTAACTATCAAATGTGACAAAGGACATATTGAACAAAAGAAAATCAAAAATTTAGTACAGGGTAATTGGTGCCAAACATGTGCTCATAAAGTATCAGATGAATCTAAAATACTAATTTCTAATACTCTAATAAATTATTATCAATCGGAAGAAGGTAAGAAGAAAAAGAAACAAAGTTTTGAAGTAAGAGCTGCAACCATGGCCAAAGAAAGAGAAGAATTAAGAGCAACCATCACAGAGAAATATTGTAGTTGTCAAAAATGTGAGAGGAAAGGACAACTTCAACCAACATCGGCATTTGGAAAAAAGGCTGATGCTAAAGATGGATTCCAACCCTATTGTAAGGTATGTATCAATCGGATTAAAGTGGAAAATAGGGAGAAAAAGAAAAATATATCCAAAGTCTAAATCATAATATTATTCAAATATTATGGTTTAAAAAAATTGAATTTTTAATCGGCTGAAAGTTCCATTAAAACCACCTTCAATTATTTCTTCAATCCTTCGTCATCACCATGACACAAACCTCCCCGAACACTTGGGACTACGGAGGGTTCACCTTAACCTATGGTAAAGGTCCAGAACCATGCTTTGAACACTGGACCTACTGTCCCAAAGCAGGGACTCCCGAAGAGCAAAAAAACAAAAACAAGCTGCATCTGCTCAGACAGCTCCACGGTCTTCTCCCATCGGCGCCTCTGGTGGAGAAAGACGGCAATTCCGACTACCCCACCTGCTTGCAGAACTGTCCTGCTTTTGGGGCAGACATGCATGATCGTCGCGAGGTCTGGACCCTCCATGGGTACCTGTTCTTCCGACGGTACAACGATGACTGGAACGGCCAGGTCATGGGCCGCGGCCAGTTCGGTTGGAGGTCCCTTTCGATGGAAGCCTTGGCGCAACTTGTCGGCCTCATCCAGACCAAGGGCTACCAAGGAGTCTCCAAGGAGGAAGTAGACAACGCCTTGAAACTCTAGAAACAACAAAACTGCAATAAATTACAACAATTCATTACAGTTTTTAATTGGATCCTCCAAGGCTCATACGGCTTATATATTATGTTATTTTTTTATTATCAAGTATTATATAGTTATAATATATGACAGCTTTATTCAATAATCTAAAAACACAAATAGATAAATATTTGTCAGACTGTAATAAAAAGATATATATATTAAATGATGGACAAGAAAATGATATCACTAAAAAATTAACTGAAGAATATAAAAAAAATATAGAGAAAAGTTCCATGATATCAGATTATTCTAATGCATGTATGGTAATTTTATGGTTTAATGGAAAAAAAAAATATGATTATGAAATTATGAAATTATTAAATGAATATGTAGAAAAGGGAAAGACATTTATTTTAATTGTACCCAAAGATTTTGATTTTAATTACATTGTAAATAAAACAATAGCCAAGTCAATCGATGCAATTAGTTGGTTAAAAGATAATGATGACCAAAAAGATGATCAATATTTAATTGTTGTTAGAAAATATTAAAAATTTATTTAAAAAAAAGGTATACATATATATTATAATGAATTATTATGATATATTAGGACTCTCACATGATGCATCTTATGATGATATCAAAAAGAAATATAGAGAATATGCCAGATTAAATCACCCTGATAAGAATTCTGGATTAAATAGCCGTAAAAATGAACAATTTAAAAAAGTAACAGAGGCTTATAAAACTTTATCTGACCCCTATAATAGAGGAAAATATGATGCACAGTTAGAATATAAAGAAAAGCATCAGAAACAGGTTTCTCCTTTAGGTGAAGAATTTGATAATGCTATGAATAGTTTAAATAAAATATTTTTAAGTGAAGAATTTATTAAAAACACAATGAATGCAAGAACACCATACAATAGAAGAGGAATTTCTAACCCTCCAAGGTACCCTGGTATGCCAGAAAATCATGGCCCGTGTACATCTTTTGTTGCAAAAATAATTAGCCAGACAGATGATAATGGTATTACAAAAACAAAAGTAGTGGAATCTTTTGATGGAACCACAGATTTTATGGATGAAGAGATAAGTTTTTCGGATGAAGAAAGTGATACTCCACCACCCCCAAAAATAAAGGAGAGATTACCAAAAAGTCCAAGTTTAGAATTGTTTGAAAAGAAATTATTTAAGAGAGCAGAACGATTAAAGAAAATAGAAGAAAATAAAAAAAAAGAACAAGAAAAAACCCAGGATAAAAAATTGGTCAATAAAGAGAAATCAACAAAGAAATCAAATAAAAAAAATTAATTGATTTATAAATAATAAATAGATTCTAATAATTTTTTTATTAACATCTAGGAATGCTACTTTTAGGTGATGAAGTTATATTACTATATGATCCTGTAACTCTATGAGAACTCCATTGTGGACCACATAAACGAGTGTATGTCGCAGGATCTGGAACAGCACAAACTTTTTTGGAAATTGGATAAACTTTATAAATTGTTGCATCTCCGGATGCTTGCCAACATCCATCGGGCAATGAGGATGTTGGTGTAGTAGATGTTGTAGTTGTATTCTTAAGATAAATAGTAGAGTTACCTGATTGTAGGTTTCTAGATGATTTACCCCAACAGTTACTACCTTGAATTGAAAATCCTTGACAGGTTGATTGGGCGTCACACTTTTGTTTACAAGAGTCAAGAGTACCAGTATGTGCCCACAAATCAGTCCCGGGAGTAATATCTCTATTACTGTAGGCAGTATATGAACCTGGTGCTACAGTTGGAGCAGGAGTGGGAGTTGTATTCTTAAGATAAATAGTTGAGTTACCTGTTTGTAAATTTCTAGATGATTTACCCCAACAATTACTACCTTGAATTGAAAATCCTTGACAGGTTGATTGAGCATCACATTTTTGTTTACAAGAGTCAAGTGTTCCAGTATGGGCCCATAAATCAGTACCTGGAGTAATATCTCTATTACTGTATGCTGTATATGAACCTGTTGATGCGGTTGGAGCAGGAGCTGGAGCGGGTGGAGGTGGAGGAGGTGGTGGTGGTGTACCTGTAGCCGGTGCATTACGAAGATAGGTATACCAGCCAATTGTAGTAGTTCTAGGACTAATTACTCTAGAACCATAACACCAACCGTTAGGATCCCTTGAAAAACCATAACATCCTGGAGTTGCATCACATTTTGCTTTGCATTGTGCCTCTGATCCATTCTGAGTCCACATTGCATCACCAGCTGAAATTCTTTGATAAGTCATAGTGGTATATGTACCAGAAGATGTAGGTGGAGGTGCTGGAGCAGGTGGTGGTGGGGGTGTTGGGCAACTCACTCTGACTGAACCAATATCATCATTTAACCCAGTACCACCAAGTGTACTTACATTTCCTGTAAAAGTTCTAGAGCTACCAGTATAATCCTGTTTGTCAAAAACAGTTGCATTACAACCAGATGAAACTTGCAGTGATGATGCTTTGTTAAGGAGTGGACTATTTCCAAGAGAGTGGTTTCCTGGACCAAAAGTTGCATAATCACCTCCATAATTGATATCGTTGTAAAGTCTAACACCTGTCCATCCACTTGTTGATGGTGGTGGTGCTGCGGGACTTGGACAATAAGGTCCTTGTGTTGTACCGCATTGAACTTCAAGAGAAGCAATATCACTATTAAGACCAGAACCTCCAAGATCAGCCTGATTGCTGGTAAAAACTTTACATGTTCCAGTATAGTTATCTTTATCGTAGGCTGCAACACGGCATCCAGATGAAAGTTTAAGAGATGAAGCCGCATTGGCCATTGGATTATTAGCAAGGGAATGTCTACCAGTACCGCGTACTAAAGTATCACCTGTATAATTACTTCCTCTAAAAAGTTTAACACCTGTAAAGGGTGCATCTGCTGGACAATAAGGACCTGGTATAGTACCACACTGTACTTCAACAGATGCAATATCGTTATTAAGTCCAGTACCAGATAATGAACTTTTACTACCTGTAAATGTTTTACAATTTCCGGTATAATCGTATTTATCATAAAGTGATGCACGACAACCAGATGACAGTTGAAATGATTGTACATTATTTCTAATTGGATCAACTAAAGCTCTCTTTCCTGTACCATAAACACCAACATTACCAGTATAATTTGCACCAGTAAAAAATTTAATACCTGTGAATGGGGCATCTGCCGGACAGTAAGGACCCGCCTGATTACAACGAACTTCCATTGAACCAATATCATTGCGAATACCAGTACCCTCAAGAGTGCTTTGATCAGAAGAGAATGTTTTGCAAGTACCAGAATAATCTTGTTTATCATAAACAGATGCCTTACAGCCTTGTGATAGTTTAAATGAAGCCACATTATTTAAGAATGGACTTGTAAGAACATGTTTTCCTTGTCCATAATCTTTTATACTACCAGTATAAGCACCACCAGTAAACATTCTAATTCCAGTAAATGGTGCATCGGCTGGGCAGTAAGGACCAGTTTCTGTTCCACATCTAACTTCAACTGATGCAATATCTTTGTTTAGACCAGTACCAGAAAGTGAACTCTTATCACTTGTAAATGTTTTACAATTACCAGTATAATCAAATTTATCATAAAGTGATGCTCGACAACCAGGCGAAAGTTTAAAGGATTGAACATTATTTCTAATAGGATCTTGTAAGGCGCTTTTACCTTTACCATAAACACCAACATTACCTGTGTAATTAGCACCAGTAAAGAATTTAATACCAGTAAAAGGTGCATCAGCCGGACAATAAGGACCATCTTGATTACATTGCACTTCCATTGAACCAATATCATTTCTAATTCCAGTTCCTTCAAGAGTGCTTTGATCTGAAGAGAATGTTTTACATGTACCACTATAATCTTGTTTGTCATAAACTGATGCCTTACAACCTTTAGATAGTTTAAAAGATGCAATGTTATTAAGAAATGGACTAGTGAGAACATGTTTTCCAGGACCATAAGTTTTTAATTGACCACCATAAGCACCAGTAGTATAAACTTTAATACCAGTATAAGGCGCCTCATCCGGACAATATGGGCCTTTTGCCGTTCCACAGACTACTTCGCCAGATGCAATATCTTCATTCAGACCACTACCACCGAGATTGGCTTGATTAGCTGTAAATGTTTTACAGGTACCAGTATAATTGTCTTTATCATATAAAGATGCCCTACAACCACTTTGTAATTGAAACGATTTAGCTCTATTAGCCCATGGGGTGTTGGCAAGGCTAAATTTGCCCTCTTTATCGACGTACTCTCCCTTAAAATCAGAATTACTAAAAAATCTGACTCCTTTGACAGGTGGTAGCGGTGCCTCACCTGGACAATAGGGCCCTTTGGCATCTCCACAAACAACTTCACCAGATGCAACATCAGCCTTAAGACCAGTACCCTCCAATGTTTTTTGATCGGCAGTGAAAGTTTTACAAGTACCAGTATGATCTAATTTATCATATAATGATACGCGACAACCACTTTGTAATTTAATTGATTTAGCTTTATTTGCAAAAGGAGTATCAGCCAGACTAAACTTACCTTCTCTATCAGTATATTCTCCTTTAAAATCAAAATCATTATATAATCTAACACCTTTAACTGGTGGAGGAGGTGGTGGTGTTCCTGGAGCAGCTGGTGGAGATGGTGCTGCAGGAGTTGGAGTAGTTTCATCTGCTGGTGGAGGTGAAGATGGAGGTACTTCTGTAACCAATTCTTCTTGTGCACCGGCCTGTTCTAGAGGTTGAGTTGGATCTGGTGGTGGAGGTAAATCCCAATCAATAATAATATCACCTGGTGGTGGTAGGATAATGTCATCTCCTGTTGGTGGTGTTACTTCTACTGGAGCTCCCGGTAAAAGTTCTCCATTATCTTCTGGCGCGGGCTGAGACTCAGCTGGTGGAAGTGTATCAGCCGGAGGTTGTGCACCAGGTGTATCTGTTTGATCCGCTTCTTGTGGTGTGTCTGAAGTTCCATATAGTACAGCAGCTACACTGCTTGATATTGAGGACAAGAATATGACGAATATTAATATAACAACAATACCTATTATAATTTTTTTATTTTTATTCATTATATAATATAATCGTATAAAAAAATTAAAAGAAATATTTAAGAACTGTCTGTACATCTAGGTACATCTCCAGGACTCATAGTTCCATAAATGTTGCTTAATGATCCAGTCGTTTTATGAGAACTCCATTGAGGACCACAAATCTTAGAATATTGAGGTGGATCTTTAACAGCACACGGTTTTCCTTGACTATTAACTTTATAAATAGTGGCACTGCTAGAGTGTTTCCAACAACCTGGAGAGAGAGAACTTTGGAATTCTGTTGGAGATGGGGTGGATTCAGGAGGTTGTGATGAAGGAACAGGTGTTGGTGTAGTTGCTGGTGGTGTAGTTGCTGGTGGTGTAGTTGCTGGTGGTGTAGTTGCTGGTGGTGTAGTTGCTGGTGGAGTTGCCGGTGGTGTAGTTGCTGGTGGAGTTGCCGGTGGTGTAGTTGCTGGTGGTGTAGTTGCACTTGTCGGCCATAAAATTAATCCGGCTGATGCCGATAAAGAAGAAAAAAAGCAGCAGAATAGGATTAATACAACACCCAAAATTATAAATTTTGTTTTATTCGAGTTTCCACTAGGTTGATTATATTCCATATTATAGTATGTATATAAAATAGAAATTAATAATAAAAAAATTAAGAATTATCTGTGCATTTGGGTAAATCGTCTTTTGTTTGACTTCCCATGATTCTTTCTGTGGTACTTGTCTTATGAGCAGTCCATGGTGTCCCACAAATTTTACTGTATTGTGTAGGATCAATGACGTGACAAGGAATTCCTTGTGCATTTATTTTAAAGATTCCAGGATCACCAGGATCTCCTTTCCAACAACCAGCAGCCAATGTACTTTTAAAAACTTCAGGGGCAGGTGGAGGTGATGGTGCTGGTGCAGGTGGAGGTGATGGTGCCGGTGCAGGTGGAGGTGGTGGAGATGGTGCAGGTGGTGGAGATGGTGCTGGTGGTGGAGATGGTGCTGGTGCAGGTGAAGATGGTGCTGGTGCAGGTGATGGTACAGGTGCTGGTGCAGATGGAGGTGATGGCTCATCTTCTGGAACAATTTCTTGCATAATTTCTTCCTCAATATCATTTGGTGCTTCTAATACACCCATTTTAGCCTCTTCTTCACTCATATAGTAAAACTCTGTTCTTGGTTGATCAGGTAGAGACGGTGTAGTATATTGGACTTTAACTTTTCCTTCCATCATAAAAAGATCAAGTATGAATGGATTTTTCTCTGACGATGGTATTCTCAAGTGAGTGTCATCTACTTTTTCATAAGATAAAGTGACAGGTTGTCCATTCAAAATAATGCTGATTCGATTACCGTCAGCCGCTACAAACTCCATTGTTCTAATCTCTCCTGTATCGGGACTACCTCTCCAAGTGTACCAAACTCCTTTTATAGGATCAATATCTGAAGGACCTTCTTCTTGAACTGTTAATATAGGTTCTGTTTCAGGCAAAGGCAATTCTGGAGGCACAGTTTCTTCATTACCATTTGATCCATTACCATTATCATCTCCAAGAGTAAACCATAAAGTAATTCCACCGATGATGATAGATAAGCAACAAATAGCAATCAATACAATGCCACCGATGATCCAATATGTTGATTTATTCATGTTATAATAACTATTGATAAAAAAATTTGATTTAATAATGATTTAAGAAAATATCTTTATTATAGCTTAATAAAATGGAAGAACAGACTAACAGCGATCATCGCCATATAGGCGTTCAACAGGAACTCTTTTTCTTTCATGAATTAAGTCCAGGTTCTGCTTTTTGGTTACCTAAAGGAGCCAGAATTTTTAATAAGTTGCAAGAGTTTATGAGAAGTGAGTATTTCAAAAGAGGATTTGAAGAAGTAAAAAGTCCGGTTATTGCAAAAAAAGATTTATGGGCTATTAGTGGGCATTGGGATAAATACAAGGAAAATATGTTTTCATTTAAGATCCACGAGCATGCAGAAAATGATGACAAAGGAAAAGAAAATAGCAGTGAAGAATGGGCTATGAAAGCTATGAATTGTCCACTCCATTGCCTTATGTTTGGGTTTAGAAATAGGTCCTACAAGGAACTTCCTTTGAGATTTGCTGATTTTGGTACTTTACATCGAAATGAGTTTTCTGGTGCATTAAGTGGTTTAACCCGTGTACGTTCTTTTCATCTTGACGATGCTCATCTGTTTTGCACGCACGCACAAATTAAAGGGGAAATCAAGTCTTGCCTTCAATTTTTCACTGATGTTTATGGTAAATTCGGATTCAAGTTCAGTGTTGGGCTTTCTACTCGTCCAGAAAAGTTTATTGGGGAAATTAGTGTTTGGGATCAGGCAGAAAAGGAATTAGAGAGTGCACTAAATGAAAGCGGTTTGGAATGGACTCTTTTAAAAAATGATGGAGCATTTTATGGACCCAAGATTGATATTCAACTCACGGATTCACTTAATCGAAAACATCAATGTGCTACTATTCAATTGGATTTCCAATTACCATCACCAGAAAGATTCAACCTTAAATATGTTGATGAAAATCAAAATCTACAAACTCCTGTCATTATCCATCGAGCCATTTATGGTTCATATGAAAGATTTATTGCCATGTTATGCGAACACTATGCTGGAAAATGGCCCTTCTGGATATCTCCTAACCAAGTGATGATTGTCCCAGTGGCATCTAAATATCTAGACTATTGTTATCAAATAAAGGATCAATTAAAAGAAAGAAAGTATTATGTAGAAGTAGATGATTCTGATAATACTATGAATAAGAAAATCTTAGCTGCCCAAATGCATCAATATAATTATATTCTAGTTATCGGTCAGAAAGAAATTGATGGTCAAATGGTAAATATCAGATATCGTGATAGTAACGAAAAGAAAATGATACCTGTGAATGAATTACTAGAAGAAATGCAGGATAAAATTAATAAATTCCAATAAAAATTGATTAATAATTTATTTAAGAAAATGTTTTTATTTATTAATACTGATAAAAACCATGGATTCTCTCAATAATATCCCACTTAATAACAAAAACTATGATGGTAAAGTGGTTACCAGATTTCCACCAGAACCCAATGGATATTTGCATATTGGACATGCCAAAGCAATGTACATTAACTTTACCTTTGCAAAATCAAATAATGGCATTTGTTATATGAGATTTGATGATACTAATCCTTGTAAGGAGAAGGATGAATATACTAATTCTATTTTAGAAGATTTAACTTGGTTGGGTCATCATCCTTGTAAAGTTACTTATACATCTGATTATTTTGAAAAACTATATGAATTAGCTGTTGAACTTATTAAGAAAGATAAAGCTTATATTTGTGAATTAGATGGAGAAAAAATTAAAAAAGATAGGATGGATCGGATTGAATCACCTTACAGAAATAGACCAATTGAGGAATCTTTAAAATTATTTAATGAAATGCGTGAAGGTAAACATAAAGAGGGAAGTATAACACTCAGACTAAAATGTGACATGAATTCCCTAAATCCAAATATGCGCGATTTGATTGCTTATCGGATACTTTTTAAAGAGCATCATCGAACTGGTAATAAGTGGGTCATTTATCCAACTTATGACTTTAGTCATCCTTTGGTTGATAGTTTGGAAGGAATTAGTCATTCCTTGTGTTCAATAGAGTTTCAAACTAGAAATGAACTTTACAGATGGTTATTAAACACTTTAGATATGCATCGATCCACTCAAATTGAATACTCTAGATTAAATATTTCTCATACTGTATTATCTAAAAGAAAATTAATTGAACTAGTAAATAATGGATTTGTTACAGGATGGGACGATCCAAGAATGCCAACAATAAAAGGATTTAGAAGAAAAGGTTTTACACCAAGTTCTATTAATAATTTCTGTGAGAGAGTTGGATTAAATTTAGCCGGATCTTCTGTTAATATTGTTGATTATAAATTATTGGAAGAATGTTTAAGACAAGAATTGGATAAAACTGCTCCAAGAGTAATGGCTATATTAGATCCACTCAAAGTAACTATTGTTAATTCTAATAAAGAAATTAGTGCAAATGCATCAGATTTTCCATTTTTGGGGGATACCAGCCCATCACATGAAATTAAAGTTAGAAATATAATTTATATCGATCGGGAAGATTTTAGAATTGAAGACTCACCGAAATATTTTCGATTAGCACCTAATAAAATAGTCAGATTAAAATATCTTGGATTAATTAAATGTATCGGATACTCAACTGCAATTGATGGAAGTGTTAAAGAAGTTTTAGTTGAATTATTGCCAAGTGAATATAAACCAGAAAAAAGAGTCAAGGGAACAATTAATTGGGTTAGTGAGATAGATCATTGTAAAATTGAAATAAGAAAGTTTGACCATATATTTCCACAAGAAATAGATTCTTCTAAAGATTGGTTGTCACAGTTAAATATAAATTCCAAGAAAAGTCTTAATGTTATGACAGACACATCAATTAAAAATGGAAAACCTTTTGACAAATATCAATTTGAAAGAATTGGGTATTTTAGTATTGATCCTGATAGTTCTGAAGATAAAATAGTAATGAATATGACGGTTTCTCTAAAAGAGGATAAAAATAAAAATTGATTTATTTAATTTATTATATTATAATTAACTAAAGAAAGTATAATATGACTAATCATAAATTAAAGCTAAATGATGTTGTTATTCCATGTATACCTTTTTTATGGTATCGTGAAGAGGAGTTAATCTGTCCAATAGAATATATTGGATTGTGCAATAAAGAAAAATTGGGCATAAATATAGACGATGATATCCATTTAATAGTCCAAAGAAATGTATTAGAGAATCAAAATATTTATGTGTGTTTACATAGTTTGATGTATTATCATTTGCATAAAAATTTAATTAAAGAGGGGAAAATAAAAAAAATTCCTTCAAATTTTAATTGTGATAGGAATTTTGATGTTAAATTAGTGTCCATAAATGCAGATCTTGAAGAAGTACCAAATGGGTTAAAAAATAATCAATTTGTTTCTGGAAGTGTTTTTATTCATGATGCTGCATTTTCACCTCCTGGATGCTTACATTTTAAAGTTAATGAAGAACAAGAAGTACATAAAATTCTTATGTACATCAAATCACCTATTTTAGGTATTCATGAAACGATAAAATGTTTCTTCATATTATTTAATGATATGAAAAATAATAAAAACTTGGATCAAGTAATTAAAGATACTTTAGATAATTTTGTTTAATAAATTTTTACTAGTTTAGCATTAACTGCATGTTGATAGTTTTTAATATCAGTTAGGATTGAATTTAAATTTTGATGATTTTTTTTATCTTTTTTATAACCTAGGAAAGGTACAACAATTAAACTATCAAGATAGTAGATTGAAGAATAAATTACATTTTTATTGTTGATAGTATCCTTTTCTAAAAAAAATTTAATCCAAAAATTAGTATCATTAACACATAACGAAAAGGAATTAGGATAATTAAATTGATTGATAGTAATTTCATGCAAAGTATTATTATTTTTTAGTAATAATATTGAGTAAAATATATCGTATAAATTTACATCATCTTCAAAAGGTTCATTTTCATCTGAATTAATTTTTTTGTAAATATTTTCACCCATATTTGATGCTTGATCAAATGCCTTATTTAAATCTTCTAAAAATTCTTCTAAATTAATTTCATTTGATATCCTATCTAATTTATCATTAACTTCATAAACAAGGTCATCTAATGCATCATTGATAAGGTTACGCAATAAACTCATCTATAATATTTATGAAGACTATATGTTTAAGTAAAGTTAAAAATAATTAAAAATTGAAAAAAATATATTAATTATATAATTCTTTAATTAAAGTAAATAATGGTAAAGATATTTGTTAGTGGTAAATTTTTTGATAAAGAAGTCATTAGTTCTTTTATGGATATATTTCGAAATATGGGTCATGAAATCACTCATGATTGGACTAAATTCGAAGGATATAATCCAGATGATGAGGATTTAAAATTAGCAGGAAAAAATGATATAGATGGTGTTAAAAATTGTGATATTCATATTATAATTTTTTCAGATCCTGAATATGCATATCGTGGAACATTTGCTGAGTTAGGCTGTTCACTTGGTCTTGGTAAAAGAGTTATGATTTTTTCTGGACAGAAAAATGGAAGTTATATGAGAGTGCCCTTTTATCATCATCCATTGGTCGAACATTACTATAATTTTGATGAATTGCTCAACAAAATATAAAAATTGATTTTTTTTTTAAATACTGATGTGATTAAATATGATATAAAATAATCATTTTAATCATAGTTAATATATGACGGACACAGCATTTTTACAATTGGAAAATGGTTTAGTTGTATCTGGAAAAAAATTTGGATATTGGCCACAGGATGAAAATGTAATTGTAGGAGAAGTTGTTTTTCAAACTGGTATGGTTGGATATGTTGAATCACTTACAGATCCATCATATAAAAATCAGATTCTTATTGCCACATATCCTCTTATAGGTAACTATGGTATACCAAGTGAAACTTTTGATAATTATGGTATAGGAGAGAATTATGAATCAGATAAAATTCATGTCAAAGGTTTTGTGGTTAGTGAATATGATGATGTTTATAGTCATTGGAGTTCAGATTTATCTTTAGATGAATGGTTAAAATTACATAAAATACCAGGATTATCTGGTGTTGACACTCGAATGTTAGTTAAAAATATTAGAGAAAACGGAACAATGTGTGGAGGATTATGTAAATTACCAAATCAAGATATTAATTATAATCACTTTAAAGAAAATAATATCAATTTAGTGGATGCTGTTTCAACAAAATATGTAAAAATTTATAATCAAGGCGGAGGAATAAAAATTCTAGCCATAGATTGTGGTATAAAAAATAATCAATTGAGGGAACTTTTAAAGAGGAATACTGAAATTAAATTAGTACCATGGAATTATGATTTTGGTTCAGATAACTTTGATAGATTGTTCATCAGCAATGGACCTGGAAATCCTGAAGATTGTAAGGAGTTAATTCAAAGATTATCTAATTTTATAAAAGTTGATCAAGGCAAAACACCAATTATGGGTGTTTGTATGGGTCATCAAATTTTATCTTTGGCGATCGGTGCCAATAGTTACAAAATGAAATATGGTAATCGGGGCCATAATATTCCATGCTTATTAAAACTGGGTCATCAGAAAACTGCTTTTATGACATCTCAAAATCATGGATATGCGATGGATATTAAAAATATAGATGATAATTGGAAGGAATTATTTGTCAATCTAAATGATAATAGTAATGAAGGAATTTATCATCAGACATTACCATATTTTTCAGTCCAATTTCATCCAGAAGCAAAAAGTGGTCCAGAAGATACAGCATTTTTATTTGATTATTTTGTTAAAGGAAAGTCAGTAAAAAGTCTAGATCAAAATCAAGTACCCATAAAAATAATGAAGAGAAAAAAAGTTTTAATTTTAGGATCAGGCGGATTGAAGATTGGGCAATCTGGAGAATTTGATTATTCCGGATCACAGGCAATTAAAGCTTTTAAAGAAGAAGGATTGAATGTAGTTTTAATTAATCCTAATATAGCAACTGTACAAACATCTTCAGATTTTGTGGATAAAGTATATTTCTTACCTATAACTAAAGATTTTGTTAAAGATGTTATATCGAGAGAAAGGCCAGATTGTATTTCACTATCATTTGGAGGACAGACAGCATTAAATTGTGGAATTGAATTGGATAGGGATGGTGTATTGAAGGAATATGATGTTGAAGTATTGGGTACATCGGTTGAATCAATAATTAAGGCAGAAGATCGCGCACTATTTAAAGAACATATTGAGTCAATAGATGAGCAGGTTATTCCTAATAAAATTGTTTTTAATATTAAAGATGGTTTAAAATTTGCAGAAACAAACGGATATCCCATTTTAGTTAGAGCTGCATTTGCTTTAGGTGGATTAGGAAGTGGTTTTGCAAATAATTCTGATGAACTAATTGATCTTCTGAAGACTGCTTTCATACATAGTGAACAGGTTATTTTAGATAAAAGTCTAAAAGGATGGAAAGAATTTGAATATGAAATAGTTCGTGATGTTTATGATAATTGTGTTACAACATGTAATATGGAAAATATAGATCCACTAGGAGTACATACTGGTGAATCAATTGTAGTTGCACCATCACAAACACTGACAGATCAAGAACATAATAAATTAAGAACTGCCGCACTTAAAATAGTTAGAACTCTTGGTATAGTTGGTGAATGTAATATTCAATATGCACTGGATCCTAATTCTTCAAAATACTATGTAATTGAATTAAATCCAAGATTAAGTAGATCTTCGGCATTGGCATCTAAAGCAACTGGATATCCATTGGCTTATATTGCTGCAAAATTAAGCCTAGGATATGCTCTGGTAGATCTTAAAAATAATATTACAAAAGAAACGTCTGCTTGTTTTGAGCCTAGTTTAGATTATTGTGTAGTCAAAGTTCCAAGATGGGACCTTCAAAAATTTCCATTGGTTGATAAACACATTGGTACTGCTATGAAAAGTGTTGGAGAGTCAATGGGTATTGGAAGAAATTTTGGGGAGGCATTTCAAAAGGCATTGCGCATGGCTAATGAATATGTAGATGGTTTCGAGCCAAATTTATGTGAATATAATGAAGACTTACTCGTAAATCCCCGCGATAATCGTATCTTTTCAATAGCAACAGGGCTTTATAATGAAGTTTCCATAGAACATTTATATAATTTAACGATGATAGATCCTTGGTTTCTTAAAAAATTTAACAACATTATAAATTTAACTAAAAGACTTGAAAATGAAACACTTGACAGGGAATTATTACTTCTGGCAAAAAAGAATGGATTTTCAGACAAACAAATAGCCAAACATATTAAAAGTACAGAACTGGTTGTTAGAAAACATCGTGAAAATATGGATATTCGGGGATATATTAAACAAATAGATACGGTTGCAGGAGAGTTTCCATGTTATACAAATTATCTCTATATGACTTATAATGGTGTTGAGTCAGATGTTCTTCTAAAGGATAAATCAAATGATTCTATTATTGTTTTAGGATCTGGTGTTTATAAAATTGGAAGCAGTGTTGAATTTGATTGGTGTGCAGTAAGTTGTATCAGGGAATTGAAAAGATCTGGCGAAACAGTTGTAATGATTAATTGTAATCCTGAGACTGTTAGTACAGATTATGATGAAGTTGATAGACTATATTTTGAAGAATTAAACTTTGAAACTGTGATGGATATATATCAATTAGAACTTCCAAAGGGAATTATCCTTTCAATGGGTGGTCAATTGCCAAATAATATAGCTATGCCATTGTATAGACAAGGTGTTAATGTAATTGGAACATCACCAGAAAAAGTAGACCATGCCGAAAATAGATATAAATTTTCAAGACTGTTAGATTCATTAAGTATTGATCAACCAAAATGGAAAGATCTCTCATCTATAGAAGATGCAATACAATTTTGCAAAGAAGTAGAATATCCTTGTTTAGTAAGGCCAAGCTATGTATTGAGTGGAGCTGCAATGAATGTGGCACATTCTGATCAAGATTTAAAAATATATTTAGGAAATGCCGCAGCAATTTCTAGAGATTATCCTATTGTAATATCTAAATTTATTGAGGATGCTAAAGAAATAGAAGTTGATGCTGTAAGTGATAATGGTTTTGTTAAATATCTTGCTATTTCGGAGCATGTTGAAAATGCAGGTGTTCATTCAGGAGATGCAACTTTAATTTTACCACCTTATGATTTGACTGAAGAAACTAAAAATAAAATAAAGAAAATAGTTTATAAAATAAGCAAATCATTATCTATAACTGGTCCATTTAACATCCAATTTATCGCTAAAGATGATCAAGTTAAAGTTATAGAATGTAATCTACGTGTATCAAGAAGTTTTCCTTTTGTATCAAAAACATTAGGAGTAAATTTTATAAAAGAAGCCACACGGATAATGATGGGTTGGAAATTAGACAACTTTGAATTTTCAACTAATAAAATTGGTGTTAAAGTATCCCAGTTCTCTTTTAATAGACTTAAGGATGCTGATATCAAATTAGGGGTTGAAATGTTATCCACTGGCGAAGTTGGATGCTTTGGTAATAATATATATGAAGCATTTTTAAAAGCAATATTGGCCTCAAATTTTAAATTACCCAAGAATAATATTTTAATATCAATTGGAACCTATAAATTTAAACAAGAATTTAAAATGTCATTGCATACTCTTAATAGACTTGGATATAAACTTTATGGTACACAAGGTACAACAGAATATGCACAGGCACATGACATTCAAATGGAAGAATTATCATATAATCAAATGCATCAAATGTTAGAAAACAGAAAAATAGATCTATGTTTTATCATATCCAAAAAAAATAAGTTAAGAGTAAATACAGATGAAAAATCAAATGGTTACCTTTTGAGAAGAAAGGCGATAGAATGTGATATACCTGTTGCAACAGATATTAAATTTTCCAAGTTAATAGTTAATTCTTTAGAATATTTATCAACGAAAGGTAATATTGTTATCAATGATGATATCGACAGTATCACATCATATCGTCGCTTAAGATTACCAGGACTAATTGATGCGCATGTTCATGTTAGAGAACCAGGAGCAACACATAAAGAAGATTGGACTTCTTGTACTATGTCTGCAGTTTCTGGAGGAATCACCATGATATGTGCAATGCCTAATACAAATCCATCCATCATAGATTCAGATACTTTAAATCTTGTTAATGGGATTGCAGACGAAAAATCAATTTGTGATTATGGTATGATTCTTGGAGCATCAAATAGTAATTATAATGATATAACTAAACTAAGTTCTGTTGGTGTTGGATTAAAAATGTATCTAAACACTACATTCGGAACCTTAAAATTAGGATCTATGAGTACTTGGGCAAAACATGTACAAAATTGGGATGATACAATATCTCCCATCTGTGTGCATGCAGAGGGACAAACATTGGGTGCCATTCTGCATTTAGGAGTTTTGTACCATAAAAGAATTCATGTTTGTCATATTTCAACTAGAGAAGAAATTGAAATAGTCAAATTGGCAAAAATGTCTGGGTCGAAAGTAACATGTGAAGTTGCTCCTCACCATCTGTTTTTAAATACAGAAGATAAAATTAGGTTGGGAATTTATGCTGAAGTGAAACCGCCACTGGCTGAGGATGATGATACCAAAGCTTTATGGGAAAATATGGAGATTATAGATTGTTTTGCAACTGACCACGCACCCCATAAAAGAGATGAAAAACAATCTTGTGGTTGTCCAGGATTTCCAGGTTTAGAAACTGCATTACCGTTATTATTGACAGCTGTAAAAAATGGAAGATTGACAATTGATGATATAATCCTTCGATATCATACAAATCCTAAAAAAATTTTTAATCTACCTGATCAAGAAGATACTTTTATTGAAATCGATCTGGATAAAAAATGGACGATCAAAGATACCACTAAATTTTCAAAAGCCGGATGGACACCTTTTGCAGGTATGGAAGTATATGGTAAAGTTAGAAATGTTGTCATTCGAGGAAAACAAGTTTATGTGGATGGAAAGTTTTTAATAAAACCTGGATTTGGGAAAAATGTCAGAACATTTAAATTTGAAGAAAATAAAATTAATAAAAAGGAAACAGTTTTAGGTAAATGGGAAATCGATAATAAACTTGGAACAGAGTTTAAATTGAAAAATGTTTATTCTGTAAATCAATTTGATCGTAATATGCTTAGATACTTGTTTAGAAAAGCAGATGAAATGAAAACAGAATCTTCAAATTTATTAGAGGGAAAAATTATAGGAAATCTATTTTATGAACCCAGTACTAGAACCAGATGTTCATTCAGTGCCGCAGTTCAAAGATTGGGAGGAAAAGTTATGGATGTAAGCTCAACTGAGGCATCAATACAAAAAGGAGAATCGATTGAAGACACTATAAGATGCTTAGAGACTTATTGTGATGGATTAGTTGTCAGAACCACCCAAAAAGGTTCTATCAAAAAAGCATTACAAGTATCCAAAAAGCCATTAATCAATGCGGGTGATGGTGCAGGTGAACATCCCACACAGACTTTGGTAGATCTTTATACTATCAGAGAAGAACTTGGAACTATCACAGGAATGAGCATTGCGATTGTTGGAGATTTAAAAAATGGTCGAACTGTTCATTCCCTTGTTAAAATGTTAGTTAAATATAATGCGCGAATTAGATATATTTCACCAAAAGGGTTAGAACTACCTGAAGAAATTTATGATTTTGCAAAACTTTGTGGAATTGAACAATCATATCATGATAATTTAGAAGATATATTAGATAAGGTTGATGTATTATATGTGACTAGAATACAAAAAGAAAGATTTAATAATCCAGCAGAATATGAAAAAGTAAAAGGATCTTATATTATAACTCCAAAAACTTTGACAAATGCAAAAGATAATATGATTGTTATGCATCCTCTTCCAAGAGTTGATGAGATATCTACTGAATTAGATGATGATCCTAGATCTGCATATTTTAGACAAATGGAATATGGTCTTTATATCAGAATGGCATTAATGACAGTCTTATTTTAAAAAAATTATTTATTTATCATTTCAAATGTATTTAAAATTTAATTACATTTTATTAAATCATAATGGATAAAAAAATTGGTATCATTGGGGGAGGACAACTTGGTAAAATGTTAATGGAGGCCGGAATTAAATGGAATCTAAATTTTAATGTACTTGATCAAAATAGTGAACAAGAAGCAATATGTAAAGAATTGGCAAAACATAGAATCGAAGGTAGTCTTCATAATACTCAAAAAATTAAAGAATTAGCTGCCCTATCTGATGTTCTAACCTATGAGATAGAAGATGTTAATATTAATGCATTATGTGATCTTGAAAAAGAAGGTTATAGAATTATTCCATATACGAAAGTTTTAAATATTATTCAAGATAAAGGATGTCAAAAAGATTTTTATATTGAAAATAATATTCCAACTGTTGATTTCTACCATCATAAAAAAGACAAATTGAATGAATCATTCAAGTTTCAGGAAGATCATCTAGTTGTTATTAAACATTGCCGAGGTGGTTATGATGGAAAAGGAGTTCAAATAACAAACAAAAAAGATTATATATTTGAAAATACAGATTATATTATAGAAAAATATATAGATCAAGCACGTGAATTTGCTGTTATAGTTGCATGTGATCAAAAAGGTACCATGATTAATTATCCGGTTGTTCAAATGGTTTTTAACAAACAAAATATTCTCAAAAGACAGATTTGTCCAGCACCAATTTTTTTAGATTTAGAAAAAAAAATTATTAATACAGCATTATCAGCAATTAAGGCATTACAAAGTCCTGGTATTTTTGCAGTGGAACTCATTGTTGATCAGTCAGACAATGTTTATGTCAATGAAATTTCCCCAAGGCCACATAATTCTGGTCATTATACGATAGAATCGTGTAAAACAAGTCAATATGAACAATTACTTAGAATTTTACTTGGATTTGAATTAGGACCGGTTGATATGATAGTTGAAGAATCACTAATGTTTAACTTACTTGGTCCTGAAAATCATTCAGGTCAATATAAATTTTCAGATGAATCAATTTTTTATCATCCAAATTGTTATGTTCATCTTTATGGTAAGTATCCAAGCAAACCATTCCGAAAATTAGGACATGTTACAATTACAACGTCTTCAAATATTCCATGTAAACAAATTTATAAAGAAATTAAAAATAAAGCCAAATTAATTCCTGCAGAAACACAAAATTTATTATTGAAACCAATTGTTGGTGTAATTATGGGTTCAAAGAGCGACTATCCTGTAATGGAAGAAGCCGTTAAATTATTGCAGGAATTTTGTGTTCCGTATGAAGTTCATGTAGTTTCAGCTCATCGAACACCAGAAAGGATGTACAAATATGCAAAAGAAGCTGAAGATAAAGGTCTTAAAATAATTATTGCTGGTGCTGGTGGGGCTGCACATTTACCAGGAATGACAGCATCATTAACAAATTTACCAGTTATTGGAGTTCCAATTAAAACTTCAACATTATCTGGTTTAGATTCTTTGTACTCAATTGTTCAAATGCCTACAGGAGTTCCTGTTGCAACAACATCTATTAATGGTGCAAAGAATGCAGCTTTGATAGCAGTAAAGATCTTGGCCCTAACTAACTCCAGACTTAAAAATGATTTAAATAAATATAATCAAAATATGGTAAATTTGGTATTAGATATGGAAAAAGAAATTAATGAAAAAAACATAATATAAATCTTGCGTTTAATTAATTTATTTTTTTACCACATAAATAAAATTTTTATATAAATAAATTATATATACTAATGCCCGGAAAATGCAGTACAAAACCAAAGTGTGTCCCTAAATGTGGACCAAGTTATCATCACGATAGTGATCATCACCATGGTCACAAGTATGAATATCATTGCGATGTTCCTCCAAGCAAACCATGCTATGACAAAAAAGTATGCATTGATGCATGCAATCTCCCAAGAAATGTATTAAAGGTTGAAAAAACTGTTCTCAATGTGAGCCTTTTAACTGATGGTTCAACTGGCCCATCTAATCCAGACTTTTCTGCCACCTTTGAAATTGTTCTTTGCAACAACTCATGCCACACTGTTTGCAATATAAGCGTTATTGATTCACTCATGGGTCTTAAAGCCAAACCTTTTGATGGTGCAGGTGACAATAATTTTGGTGGTGAAGTTCGCCCCTATTTTACTAATGTAGAAATTATTGGTTGTGATAGTACTTTAGTTCCTCTTAAATTTGATCAAATTGTTGAAAAATGTGGTGAACTTTTAGATACTTGCCAATCTTATCTTGAACCTTGCGCCGTTGCCAGAATCATGGTCAGAATTGCTGGTAGAGGTTTCCTCAACCCTGTCGTACCTAACACTGGAACTCAAACTGATTCAGAAAAGGCCAGAGTTGTTACACTCATGCAAAATACTGCTATCATCAGAGGTAATGTTGTTGTTGATCATTGCCGTAAAGTTCCAATCTATCCAATTTACGTTAAGAGTGGTCTTATCAAGGGCTATCATGTTACTCTCGAGGGCGATATTCCTTCAGACCAATCAACTTAAATTTAATTTACTGAATTATACTTTATATTAAAAATTGAAATATAAAGATACTGAAATCTTCATGTAATAACTTTCTTATTGCTCTTTGAGATTTTCTCAAACTTTTGCTGTATATCAATGGCAACAACTCAAGAAAAGTACATAGCAGCTTTTCAGCGAGTTGTTGCTGATTTGAATCAGCATATTCAGGAATTGCAAATGGCTGTAGATAACGGTCAAGGCAATTCTCTGATTGATGAATTGATAGGCGCCGGAATTCAGAAACGTAATGATTATTTGGAAACAAATAAGTTTATCACGAACAACCCGATATCTGATCAAAGTCAAAAGATGATGAATACGTTCATTCAGCGTGCTCAAGAATTGTGAATTTAGTACTTTTTCAAGTATTCTTTTGCAACACTTAAAAGTTCCTTTTTCTCACTAGCACTTTTTTTATCCCAATGACTTACTGATCTGGCAGTAGCGTAGTTTTTCTTTAAATAAGTTTTATTATCATTAATAAAGTTATAATAGAGAGCATCCCAAACTTCAAACCAATCATATTCTTCTCCTTTTAATTCTATTTTTTGATATTCATTGTCTTTCTTGCGATTGTAGCTGCTCATATTATCTACATAATTAGATGAGCTAAAATAAGGTCTTGTGCTTAAAATGTCTCCTGCAGAAAATTGACTCATTCCATAAACATTTGTTTCCATAACCCAGGGATAGGCATCAATAAAACTCATAAACCAAGTATATGCATCGTCTGGTTTAATTTTACATAACAGCATAAAGTTTCCTAAATACATGAGTCTTTCAATATGATGGGCATATCCATATTTTTGAACTTTATGAATAATATCATCAATGGGTTCAATTCCTGTTTCTCCAGTATACCATTCGTCTCCTAAATTGCGACGATTATTAAGAAAGTTAGATGATGTTAATTTTTTGTGCTCTTTAATATAAATCATAAAAAAGTAGTCGCGCCAGCCAATAATCTGGCGAACTATTGCTTCAACTGATGCAAATTTAACTTTCTTTTTATTCTTGTCATAGTAATCCAAGATCCTATCAACTACATACTCTGGAGTTAAAAGACCAACATTGATTAAAGGAGAAAGAACAGAATGGCATCCGAAAATTATATCTTTATCAACTGCATCTTGATAAGGACCAAAACAGTTAAGTCTACTACCTAAAAATCTGGTTAAATGACTTTTAGCTCCTTCATGATCAATTGGTAAATAGTAATTATCTTCTCCAAAATTATCCTTGAAATGTTTATTCACATATTTTGTGGCCTCTTTCACATATTTAGAGTTATTTGTTTTAAAGTTTGGGTCAGTGTTGAAATTTTTAGGAAATGGATCTCTGTTTTCTTTATCATAAGTCCACTTACCACCTTCTGGTTTCCCTTTACTGTTAAGAAGAATATTTAATCTTTTCCTTTGCCAAATATAAAAAGAAGTTTGATAATACGGTTTTTTTCCAGCCTGATCTAAATAATCTTCAATATCATCTCGAGTAAGAGTAAAGTAAGGAGAATCATGGTAACCCAGATCTACTTTATACTTTTTGGCTAAACCATTAAACTCTTTTTCAATGTCATGATCAATTGGATCATACATATCAATTGATTTTCCTTTGTGTTTAGAAAATACTTTTTTTATATCATCTTTAAATTCTAAGTAGTTAACCTTACATTTGAACTTTTTTTTCAAATAATCTTCATAATATTTCATGGATCCACGATGTAAAATAAGTTTCAGTTTATGGTAATTGTATTTTATAAAATAAAGGGGATGTTCATAAAGGTAAACCTGTGTATGCTTATCAATAAGATCTGTTTTTTCAAATAATTGAGTTGGTAAGACAATAACAATATCCATTTATATATATGATGACATAGATTAAATTAATTTTATTTATTTTTATGATGAGAAAAGTTATAGTTATAATCAAATAATGAATCATATAAATAAAATTCAGCTGGATATTACAGGAGCAAATCTAATAACTTCATTAACTAATAAAGGAATATAATGACCCTGGAGCCATCGAGGCCTGGAATGGTGAGAATTTGAAGTATCTGCTTGAAAAACTTTGTCCCACATCTCCTGTGGTATACCCTTGTTACCTCCCATACCATGAAGTGCCCCCAACAATCCACAAACAATCATAACATTAGCCCCTGTATTACCTCCTTCAGCCAATGTTTCCTTAATAGCATCAATGTAAGATTTTTCAAGTAATAAATTTCGGAAAGCCAATACAAAGGCATGAGAAACCCATTTTGGATAAATATTGGCAACAATTGGTCCTGGTTGTTTTGCTTTTTGTATCATTTCTAAAATGTTATTCAATGCATTTAATTGGTTAATATTTTTACATGATTTTTTTTTATTATTGAACCATTGAATTGCACAATTAATAGCCCTTTCTACTCTTAAAGTATGTATTACAGATCCAGTAATTCCTGAATTTATTAAATGTGCAAGCGTTAGAACATAAAATACATTTGCATAAATAGGAACCCATGAAGAATGTGTGAGTTTTGCTTCTGAGATAACTAAATTGGCTAAATAGTTGGGATCTTTTGTTATAATTCTAAAACCATAAATTGCAAGAGGAATACATCTAATCAAACATTCATTCGATTTTGAATTAGAATGAGGATTACATAACCTCTTGAAATTGGTATCTTTTTGATGAATCCGATTGTATAAATCATAATGTAAAGATGGATCCAAAGACAGGGCATGGTTTGTATCTACACCACAATTGAAAGGGTTCATTGTATTAGACCATACCATATACCATTTACTAACTGATTCAACATCAAAAGATTTATTATTTAAAATAGAATGCATTAATACAAGAGGTAATTCTGCGTTAGATGTATATTGACCAGGATGAAGTTTGTAAATTCCACCCCCATTTAAAGACAATGCATTTTCAATATCTGAAGATGTTATATTAACATCAGTATTTAAAGATGTAATATCACCATTGGAAGAAAGATTAGTAAATACATCAAATGTAATATCATTATCTGATTCACAATAACTACCGACTGCATCACCAATTACTGCACCTATCATTGCTGCATGTGCAAATGATGATTTTGAGAAAGAATAATCTCTAACATAAGCAATAGTTCCAAGATTTGTAGAAATTTGACTTGTTAATTTTGCTCTTGGTGACTCGGGAAAATTATTTTGAGTTATTTTATAATCAATGGGTTTTTTTTGACTGTTACCCATTGCAATAATTCATATAAAAGAATTTATAATTTAATAAGAATTTAAAGTACAAATATATATAATATCAATTTTTTACGATATCTAAAATAAGATTAATCTTCTCATGATCATAATTGAACTTTTCCAAAAATAATTTCAATCCTTTTTTATCTGGTTTGTTTTTTTCTATTTTAAATTTTTTGGAATTATTTATTGGTGGATTTATAAAATAGGTTCTTGCCTTTTTATAGTCATAGGGAAGTTTGACTGATTCTTTTTTTAATATTTTTTCTATGGTTCCATATTTTTGAATTAGTTTATAAGCTCCGATAGTACCAACTCCTTGAATGGTTGGACAATAATCACATCCTAATAAGATGGCCAAGTCTACAATTTGTTTTTGATTTAATTTTGTTTCTTTTTTAAAAATATTTAAGTCTATTTCCTGAATTTTTTTCTTATCAGAAACTGTAAAATTTTTTAAAACTTTGTGACCTCCAAAAACCAGAATATCTAAATCATCTGTGACAATATAATCTACCTTTTTATTTTTGATCAAATCAGCCAATTGACTATCTGCTTCTTCAGGTGCTTCTATAATTGGATACCCAAATAATTTAATTAATTCCATGACATCTAAGATTTCTTGTAATGTTATTTTAGATTTCATAAAGTAATATTTCTTTTTTTCATCTTGTGTAACTGCTTTATAATATTTTTGTTCCATATATATTTGAAATTCTTTTCTTTTTTGAAGTGTTGCCTTTTTTATTTGAGGAGCCATACCATCAAAAACAAAAACAGGCAGAATGTTATATTTAATAAATCCTTTTATTTTTTGTAATGTGGAATGTAAATGAGTTACTATAATATCTCCATTTTTTAGATCATACCCATTTTTCCTAATGGCAAAAATCATTTTATAAATCATAAGATTAGCATCGATGGCTAATATTTTATTTTGATATTGATTTATTTTATTATATGTTATAGCATCTGGTGAATATTTTTGAATAATTTTCATAAAGTTTTTAATACCCATAAAATTGAATAAAATTGAATATTATTTATAATAAATGAATAGATAATAATAATATCAAAATAAGATTGGAAATGGCATCAGAATCTCAAGTTATTCAAAAACATCTTTATGATAAAAATAGTCATTTAGAATTATTGATTAATGGGAATGAAATTATTGTTTTAGACCGGTTTACAAACAAAGAACAATGCAAATTGAAAATTAATGAGGATACAGTGCAATTTTTTGATGGAATCATGAATTACAATTTTGGAAAAGAAAAACCTCCAAAGTATTTGTGTGAACCAAGTCTTAATAGTCCCTCTGGAAAATATGGTATATGGATGTGGGGAGAATGTCATTCAGATGGAATTAGTAATGCCATTATAGATTTAAACAAAGACCAAAAAGTCATGGATCTTCTTTGTAGCAAAGAAACTGGTAGTCCTTCCGGACATTATTTTTGGATATCAAATAACGGAGAAGATGGGCTATTTGAATTTTGGACTGATATTTATGGGAAAGTTCAACACAATTTCTACATCCCTGGAAAAAATAAGGTCATTAGAGTTGAAGAAATTAAAATTAACACTCCATTTTTACCAAAAAAAATTTTTAATCATGGTAATATTTTAGTTATTGATCATTATGATTGGTGTGGTGATGGCACAATAGACTATTTATTTTTTGATTGTACAAGTTTTGAAAAAATTTATAAATTAGAAGGAAATGAGAAAGAAGATTATCAAGCATTTAAAAAACTCAAATTCAGAGAAAACAATATTATTTCTATTACGTCTTTTGGTGATGATTGTGTGGGTATTAGTGGTAGGGGAATTTATCAATACAAAATTAGGAAAGATGTTTATCAACAAAATGATAATCAATTGATTAAAATTGGATGCAAAAAATATGAAATTGAACCGCAAGATGTAAGACAAAAAAGATTTGAAATTCAATGTGAATTAATTAAATCTGGTGTTATAGAGCGACCTTATTAAGATCCTTACTGAAAAATTGAATTAAAATAATAATAATAAAATGTTTAGCATATAGTATATATAAATAAATGGAAATTGAAATAAGAAAATGTTTTACTCTTTTTCAGAAATGCCTGGAGAAAACTTCGATAGATATAAATGAAGTCAAAAAATATGATACTCATAAAATGTCTATTAATGAAATATCAATTGCATTAGATGTGATTTATATGCATTGGTTAACGACAGTTTATGTTGTCCCTAAAACATCCCCAATCCCATTTGCCTTTAATCATCTTAAAAATATGATCAATGATCATTATCTTATCATTAATACTGCTGATGCATCAAATGACAATCAACCGGAAGATGATTTAAAAGATCTCCCAGATTTAATTCCTAATGAAGAATGCAATGCTTCAGAAACTAAGAAACAATTAGATGATGTACAAAAAGTAATTCAATCCTCAACAACCCGCCCTCTAGATGAAGATTTGTTCAAAGATGTTTATGTGGATGACAATAATAAGAAAGAATCTAGTCATAAACAGACTAGGAAAAGTTGGTGGTAAAGTATAAAGTTATTTTATCATTTTTTTATTTTTCAAATATTTTATATAGATTATTATATATAATATGGACGGTCAAACAAGAAATTATATGATAATTGGTTTACTAATATTTATATTAGTCATTGGATTGGTATATTGGTGGATGAATAGAAAAAATAATGCGATTGAAGGCTTAGAAGTTTCAGATAATTTGCAAAGTGTTGTTAATTATATTCAAACAAATCTTGTACCTAAAGGTATGATTGTGGCATACAACGGTACATCACCTCCACCTGGATGGGCTATATGTGATGGTAGTAATGGAACACCTGATTTAAGGGATCGTTTTATTGTTGGTGCCGGTAACGGTATGAGACACAATACTGCAGGAGGTGCCAACTCACAAAGTATTAGACTAAGTGTTGCTAATTTACCCCCTCATAATCACAGTATTTGTGATGATTATTTTGCCGAAAGTTCTAATAAAATTGGTGATAAGACAGCTCCAGGTACCCAGGCAAGTTTAAGTGGTAATAGTTACAGAGGAAGTGGAGATAGTGATGGTGATAATAGTATCTGGTGTAGAAACAAAAATACAAATAATACCGGATCTGGTTCTCCTATTAATTTTGATAGTCGCCCAGCTTATAGAGCAGTAACATTTATTATGAAACTATAAAAATTGATATTTGAAGATTTAAAAACTACTATTTAATATCAATTTATTATATCTCATTATGGCTCAAACTTATATTATTGGTGTTTGTGGAGCCAGTTGCAGTGGGAAGACAACCATATGTAAAAAAATGATTGATAAAATAAAATCAATCTTAGGAGATGATCAAAGTTCTGTCACTTTAATAAGTCAAGACTCTTATTATTTTGGTGGCGACAGTAATACAAACTATGATGTTCCTTCATCAATTGATTTTGATCTAATGATAGAACAAATCAAGGAATTAAAAAATGGTAATGATATTGAATCTCCAGTTTATGATTTTGGCACGCATTCGAGAAAAAAAGATACAAAAAAAATTAAAAGTACAAAAATTATCATTATTGAAGGTATTTTAATCTTTTCTGTTGATAAAATTCGTGAATTATGTAATCTGAAAGTATTTGTTTCAGCATATCCAGAATTAATGTACTCTAGACGACTAAAAAGAGATCAGGAAGAAAGAGGAAGAACACATGAAGAAATTGATAAACAATACTTCAGAGATGTTCTTCCTGCATCGAAATACTATGTTGAACCGACGATGTATTTCTCTGATATTGCAATCATGAATAATGTTCAAGGGAGATTTGTGGGATTAGAAATCTTACTTGACCATGTTGAAAAGAAAATAAAAGAAATACAATAATCTTTTTTTTATCGAATTATAATATAAATAATGCCCGACAGTTCAAAAGATGATAAAATTATTTTTATTGAAGAATATGGTTTACTCATTATAAAAGATGATGATTTGATTAAAGAATTTAATATATCTGGAGACAGAGTCAATGAAAAGGATTTGAGTATAAATATGATGAATGGTTTAAAAGAAAAAGGTAATTTAACAACCTTAACACAGACCGATATCGATACTCTTTATTTTTTTTATAATAACGAAATGGATCAACCGGTTGCAAGATGTTATTTTGAAAAAATACCTCTTAAAATACTATTTAAAAAGATTCATGAAGACAATTTAACTATAAGTAAATTAATGCCCATGGCATATGAATATAAAAAAGCAATAGATAAGGGATTACCAAAACCACTAGTTGTTGAAAATTTTATATCTGGTGGTTATAAATATAATGGTTTTTTAAAATGGATTATAATGGCACTCTTAATAATATTGATTTTTTTATTATTTGCCTATTATCTCTATATAAAATATTAATTGATTGATGTTAAAAAAAACTGATTTGAGATATATTTTAAATTTGGCAGAAAATGCAACTTTGGGGAAGAAATATAGAATTGGTAAAAAAATACCAACCTATGGTAAGGTTGTTAATATTTGTAATACATTAAATCATGATTTGAGTCATAAAAAGATATTTTATGAATTGTTTGTAAAAAAAACATTCCTCAATACAAAATTCAATATTTATATTACATTTTATGATGGTCAAAAATATAAAAATCATTTTGACTATATCAAAGAAAGATATGACAATAAATATAAAGAGGATTTACCTCTCAAGATTGTTTTAGAAGATATGATTCAAACTAGATTTCAGGCAATATCTAAAGTGCATAATTATGGTCTTATCACAGAGGATGAGAACAGTGTTCATTGTGAACTTTATACTGAAATATTTAGAGATCAAAAAGTTGATTTTTATAGAGTATTTATATATTAAAAAATATATAAGGTAAAATTATTTATAAAGAACAATGAATGAATTTCCTGAAGACTTAAATCGTGATATATGCATAAAAGAATTAGAAAAGAACCAAGCTGCAATGTTGAAAGAAGTTAGAAAAAACTTTTATGATGCAATTAAAAAGGCCATTGAAAATTGTGACTCTTATGTTAAATTAGATTTTCCTGAGAAAATGTGGGCAGAGAATAGGGTTAAACTGGTCCAAGAATTGCTTCAGCGATTTGGAATTATTAGAATTAAACAAACCAACTCAGAACATGATGTTCGAAAGTCTCTTCAATTAGGAGCTAAAGAAATTCCTAAAAACATTTCCCAAGTAGTTATAGAGTTTAAGAGGAATGAAAGCGCTTAATTACTCTTTGATGGCGGGTAGATTGTTTCCTTTATTTAAATAAAAGTCGGGAGTAATATAAGATAAAATTCCTTCGGCTAAAGTACCATTACCAATCAATGCCATAATTTGACCTATTTTATTCATTTTGTTTAAAATTGGTTCATATTTTTTCATATCAATTTGATTTTTATCAGTGATTGAATTTTCTTTAATATAATCTACAAACAATCCATCAATGTAATTAAGTAAAGGAGCAATAATATAATTTTTAGTTTTAATACCTTTCTTATCAACAATCCAGTCTATTTTTTTATTATGCAGTAATTCGCGAACAACATATGTTAAGCGGCTGGTATCAGAACTCCAGATTGATTGTTGTTTAGGATTATCTTTTTTATAACATTTAATTATCATATTACCTAAATATCTATCCAATATATTTTTTTCATATTTAATGATCATTAATTCGATAAATTCCTTCTTACTTTTATCAAGATCACGATCTTCATCTTCACTATCTAAATCAAAAGTAATTTTAGAATAATCATCTATCGGTGCTAAGGCCGGAGCATCCTTATAATTAATAGCAACGTATGAGAGAGTCGAAACTGAATTTTTAATTATGTTACCGGCGTTACTTATTATAAATTTCAAATGTTTAACTTCCTCCTCTAAGTTATTGATCGTATGTTGGTCTTTTTGGGATATTTCCTTTAAATGGCTGATATCCTTTTCATACATTTCTTTATAATAAATAAGTTCATTTTTTAATTGTTTATTTTCATCTACTATCATACTTATTTTTTTACATTTTTGTGAATGTCCAAATTTTGCTTAGAACA
>OBIC01000051.1_pt1 | contig 64827 bp, 48 predicted proteins | sample 1519831 | NCBI WGS metagenome assembly OBIC01 (sample SAMN03019805, study PRJEB22545) | beach sand metagenome | biome: beach; feature: sea beach; material: beach sand | place: USA: Municipal Pensacola Beach, FL | collected 2010-10-20 | depth 40-45 cm m
ATATTTAATTGATAATGGGGTGTGCTCTTCCGATCTCCCATTATCAATTAAATATTCATATATCTGATCGTATAATTCTTGTCCTTTGATTTCAATAAAAAGAGAGATTAAATCATCGGTCATCTTGTTACTATATAATTATTTAATAAATATTTATATGGTGTTGGATGATGGTTTAAGTAGGAACTGCAAACTTAAAAACATAAGGTGATTTACTATAGGCAATTTCACCTTTACAGTGGATATATTTTCCATTGTTCCATAATATGAATATATATAAATATTATGTTTTCTTTAAGTATATTAGTACCCAAACGTTTGAGTAATAGACGGAAGGGCCCTCCTGCCGGCATTATTGGCATTGATGGGCCGTGGAATGGGTGAAAGAGGCTTGTTAATCTCTTTCAAATATCCATAGTACTGTTTTATCTCGGTGATAATCGATGGAACGCTATCATCTACTACTTTTTGATTCATGCGTTTACATTGTCGTACTACCTCGTTCGGCAAAAATCTGGCATGTTCTAAATAAATGGCTCTCATAACAATAAATAAATCAGAAAGTTCTTGATCAACATCCAGCCTAAAATTACCTCTTGTTCTTCTAAAAACTTCATTTCGAATCATTCTCTGAATTCGTTTTATATTTGCATCAGAAAAGAACAATTTACTTAATTCAGATTCACATTGAATTCCTTTAAGAGCAACATTCACTTTATCTTTAAAATTTTGTCTATGTTCTTGTAAGAATAAAAATGGTGTTCTATAAATATCTTGTACGGTTGTATTGAATTCATTCAATTGTGGGACTCCTGATCCTCTATCATAAAATCCAGAGGGTTCTCTGCCATATTGTGGTGGTATATTTTCATATGTTGCAAAACCTTGATAATTCATTTTATACTTATTATTGAGATATTTTTTATAAAACATGTAACAAATATAAATTTATTTGAATAGTAATTAATAAGATAAAATTACTATAAGCTGTTAAATAAAGTTTTATGAACTATTAATGTAGTAAGTTTCCAACAAGTTTTCTTCATTAAGATTGGCTTCTTCGGGTTTATAGTTTTGTAAAATAGGTTCATGAATTGAATAATTAAACAATGAACTTCTTGGCAAGTTTTTAGTTATAATTTTATCATCAGTTGGATGTTCCTTAGTTAAAACTATAGCATCATTATCATTAGCCATACCAAGGTATATAATAAACTGATAAGTATCATTTTGTACTTCATATACACCAATTTGTCCCTCTTTAAAAGATGATTGATCATTTTTACGGATATTCTTAATTTCATTTTCAGATAAGTAAGTACCAACTCTGTTATTTAATAATTTAGTCATGAAAGTTTTAATATAATATCCAATATTTTGATCTGCTCCAGATCTATTGGCTTCATTTGATATTTCTCCAATTAATGTTAAAATGTCACTTGGTGGTTTGGTTCCTCCAATATTAGAAAAAGCAGAATCGAATGTATTGGTGTTAAATATTTTCTTAAAATTATTAAAGCAAAATTCTTTTAATTGATCTTGGCTATAATAATTATCAGCAAATATATTACTATATATCTTGAAGTTCTTCTGTCTTGTTTTTATGAGTGTATAATCTCCATCTTGAGTATCTTTATAATTACTATCAATCATAACTAAATATCCATGATTGGGTACATAATATTCAATATTATTTACAACATATTTCCAATAATTAACAATATTACTATGTTCAGTTAAATCTTTAACATATACATTGTCTTTAATTGAAAAATCGGATATATAGATACCATTTAACTGCATTACATAAAGACCAATTATTAGTTGGAATAACACAGACATCCATACTTCACTTTTATGATATCCAGTATTGACCATTCTTTCAATATTTCCTTCCCGTTTATAGATTCTAGATGCCCATGAAACAAAGTTATAAGTAGGAGCTTCTGTCAAAAGCACCAATCCTCGACCACTATATGAATCAAGATTAGGTAATGGTGCATTTGCGGGAAGTTGTGGATTCATATAAGGATTGATTGTTGTTGCATCCGGTTTCACTTTCATAACAGGTAAATCTGGCACACCTAATGAAGTGTCATTAGTTCCAGAAGTTTGTGTCTGACCGGTATTTGTAGATCCAGATGGTTGATTAAAAGTTAGTGATTTTGGTTCTTGTTTAATACCACCTTTTAATTTTTTAACTTTATCAAAATCAATATTACATCTTTCAGCAATATAGTAACAATATAACATTGTAAAATTTGGGCAAACTTTTTGTTTTACTATATGTTCTCTGATATATTCATAATAGGCAACCTCTCTCCATACATCATAATCCCATAAATTATTATTTGAAAGTTTCTTAATATTATATTCAGCATGTGAAAGTCTATATATTCTAATGTTCATACCGATTGAGTTAGGAGAACATTGTACTGAATTTGATGTTTGATCATATCTGATGGGATAACAAGATCTATATAGAATCATGTTGTCTGGTAGGCCTTTATAAGGATTATCTGGATAGGATGCTGGATTATAAGGATTCAGATCAAGAAATTTAAGATAACTTAACAAACTATTATTTCCTTTACCATCTAAATTAATATCTTCACCATCGTGATGTTTGATAAATACAGATCTTACAAAATTATAAAGATTAATTCTTTCTCCTAATGAATTTGATGTATTAACTAAATGTGATGGTAATGAGTCTTCTTTAATTACATTGATTGATGTATAATCAACAAAAGGTCCTGTATTAATATTATATTGTTTAACAATAGGATTAGTCATAACAGAATTTAGAAAATAAGGCCATTGATGATTATATTGAGGAGGAGTATATATTCCTTGACTTGGAATTGGTGCATAAAATGCAGGATTGATTTTTGGTTTATCTGCCCGTGGCTTATCTTCTTGATATACCTGTAAATCAACTAATGGTTTTTGCATTGGCGGGGCGAATTTTGGTTTTTCTTTCCCTGGATCATAGAGAGGTTTTTGAGGAGCCTTACTTAATTCAATTTCTTTCTGAACATTTGGGACAAATGGAGTGTTAACTGGTTCATTATATAATGGTATCACTTTACCTCCACCTCGTAATTTATATCTGTTATTCTTTTTTGAATTATCATTTTGATTTAAAAAAAAAAATCATTGTTTTTTCTCTTATTCTTCTTATACTTGCCTCCAGTCATTGGCATTCCTTGGGACATTGGATTAGACATTTGAGATAACATATTGTTTTGTTGAGACTGGCCTAATGATCCTTGTGACATGGCTGCAGACATATCGGAAAAGCCTTGTGAAGCAGGCATTCTCATATCAGAGTCTCTAATTGAAGCATATTGCATCATGTCTGGATGATTGACTGAACCTTCTGACATTTTTTGGGCAGCAAATATATCGGACATTTGAGATGCCTGGAATGGATTTGGATTCATGTTAAGTGGCATATTGGGTGTCATATTTGGTGGCATATTTCCACTTTGATTATTCATTGCCCCATCCATAAGTAGGTGATCTGGGAGCATTTGACTATGATCGGGACCTGCAGAAATTTCCGGAATAGATAAGTTTAAGGTGGACATGTTGTCAAACATATTTTGTTTGTTTGAGTTAACAGATTGTTGACTAAATCCCTCTGAAAACTGTTGAGGATTGAAATTACCAGGCATTGGTTGTGGAGGTTGCATAATCTGACTCAAATTACCCATTTCAGACATTTGCATATTTTGACCCATATCCATACCTTGAGTTGGCATTGAGGGAGGTGGTAACATATTTTGCATATAATCTGGTAATATACCTTCATAATTTTCAGGTAATCTTTTAAGTAATTCACTTTCTTTTGAATTTTTTCCTTTCTTTCCTTTCTTACCTTTCTTCTTTCCCTTAGAATCAGATTTTTTCTTATAACTTGATTCGGAAAATGATTTGGTCATTTCTTCAACTTTGTTTTTCTCAGCAAGTTTTTCGATACCTTTAAATAATCCATTATTGTATCTGGTAATTTGTTCTTTGGTCATTGGTTTTTTGGACTTATCAACCATTTTTCCAAAAATACTTCCCATTCCTGTAGTAGAAGGTTTATCAGTTTCTGGTTCAGATGATAAATCCATATCATTTGATTCATCAGATTCTTCGGATTCCTCCTCTTCTTCATCTACTTCTTCTTCACTCTTTTCCTCTTCTTCATCTTCATCTTCTTTATCAGAATCTTCAGTTGGTTCTTCCTCCTCATCAGATGTTTCGGATAAAGGCATTTTTCTTACAGTAGACATTTTTTCATCACTGGTTGAACTTAATTCAATATCAGATACTTCTTCGGATGTATCCATACTATCTTCATCATTACCAGTTACCATATTACCATATTGATCAATAGATTTTGCACGGGCACCTCCTCTCATATTTTGACGAGCAAGTTTTCTGGTACCTGATATATAAGAATCTTTCTTGTTTGACTTTTTAGATTTAGCAAGCATTGATGGTCTTGCGCCAGATCCTGTTTCAGTCATGGACGATGAAAGTAAATAATCAATGGAACTTTCTTGCATTTCATATTTAGATTTATCACTTAAATTATTTGAAGACGATGAAGTCATACTATTCATATTTTCTTTTATAAGATTTGTAAAGAAATTATTTTTAGTTATAATTCTATATGGATTTAAAATAGTTTCAATATTTTCTCTGTAATATTCTTCATTAAGTCCTATATTATTTTTATCTTTCGATAGTATTTTGTCGGGAACTATATTATTAATAAATGCGGTTAAATTAGGTATGTTAATATTGTGGTCTTTTAAAAAATAATGTAGGCTACTTAAAAAGTAATGAACATCATAAAATTGATTTTCTTCTTTTAACAATGTTTCCTTATTATTTGAAATTCCATCAATATTACTGTGATAAAAATTCGTCATCTTAATCTCAAAACCAGGATTGGGTATTTTGAACTTATATTCATCAAGTTTAATTAAACTGTCGGTTAAAATTTCTTCTTTTTCGTAAACATAAATGGAATCTAAGTTCATTTTATTGTGTCTGAACTTTGGATAGGATTTTTGTAATTTGGCAAGACCATATAACACTTGGAAACATAAAACTTTCCATCTTGTTTCAGAAAAGTTTTTATAGTTTTCTTCTAAATATTTTTTGAGTGGCCTTTGTTTAAAATAGTGTTCAAATATTTGAATGTATAAAAGGGTATCATCTTTAATTTTTTTATCTTTATTCAAAATATCTGTGATTTCAGGATTAGAGTCTTTTAAATCTTTAAATTTAATATCAAAATTATAAATGGGCAACAATATGAATTTATAATGATTATCGTTTAGAGCCAATTCACTAAAAATATAATTATGTTTCATATCGATCAACTCCTTACTATTTAAATTAACAGCATCTAATTCATCATTATAAATACCAATTCTCATCATAGATGAATATCCAGACTTTGAATGTCTCTTAAAAACAAATTTATCTTCTAGCATACCTTCAAATGATATTTTTTCTTTAAAAATACTTGAAGGATCAAAACTATCATCAAATTTTAAGTATTCAATAGGTACATCTTTTTTTGATTCATAATTTAATTCATAACATTGAGATGTTTTACCATATGCAAAATCAAAAAGTAAATTAAGACAAAAGTCTAATTCTTCATATTTAGACATTATATATATAATATATATATAATTTATTTTCAAATTTATTCAGTACTTATAATATATCTTTTTTTATTATTTTCACTTGTACTATTTTTATTTCTTGTTTTTTTTGGTTTATAATTTCTAAAATCTTCAAATAGAGGATCTGTCATTAATATATCATTTGGGATTAAATATTCATCATTAATCATAATTCTTCCTCTTTGTGTAACATATTCTCCGTATTGGAATTTCTTAGGAACAACACGATAAACAAAATCTTTTATTTCTTTTGAAATTTCTGGATCTTTTAATAATTCAGGGAAAAACCCCTTTTTAATTAAAGTATTAAAAAAATAATGAATATCATAATATCTATTTTGTTCAGGTTTAACATTAATTTCATTTGTCCAAGTTGCATTAACTTTGGCGTTTTCTACAATACCGGGGATTGCTGCAAAATCAAAATCCCAAAGTTTTACTTGATATCCAATATTAGGTACATAATATTTTTTTTTACAAACAGTATATGAGAAAATTGTACCTCTCTGACTTATTTTATGAATTAAAACATTATTTGCCTTAAGATCATTATGTCTAAATCCTGGAAATTTACTTTGTATAACTGCAATGACAGAAATTATTTGGAAAAAAATTACTTTCCAATGTAGTGTTGTAAATTCTTTATAATTTTTCTTTATAAAATCAAGAAGATCTCCTCTATTAGCCCATTCTGACATTAAAACAGATACAGTGTCATAATATTCACCTTTTCTATATTTTTCTATAAATTCTGCATATCTTTTATTATCCTTATCAACATAATTTCCCTCTATTAAATTAACAAATGGTGTAATACTTGTATAAAAAGTACCAATTGGTAAAACAATATGAGGAGTTTGTGCCCGCAGAACAAAATAACTTAGAAGACGAATCATCATCAATTCAGCATTTTCTGGTCGACGCACATCATGCATATCACCATATTTTTCTTTTTTAGGGTATGCAACAATTTTAACCCCATAATTAATAGTGGTTTCTTCATCAACTTTTATAATTCCTTTAAATGTGTGCCCAGTTGTTCCACTTTTAATGTATCTTAATTTACCTCCAATTTCATTTATAACCTGATAGAAATCATATTTTTTCTTATTTAATATTGGTTGTATATCAAATGAACTTTTGTCATCATGACTACTATCATTAAAATGACTACCGCCTATTAAATTTTTATTAACACTATCATCCTTAATACAAGTATAACCATTGGGATAAACAAATGCATCTGTAGCCAAATTATCAAAATCAAGTAAAGGTTGTAAGTCTCCACCTTCTAAAACATTTTTTATAAAATCCGTTCGAAAAGGAATTGTATCATATTTCCTTTCTTCATGAGTACTTATAGTCTGTATTCCTTTAGAATTTTTAGATGTAATCGAATTAGTAGTGCTTTTAATATCTTGTTTATATTCTTTATTATTCATATATGTTTAAATTATGATATTAATTATAGACAATTTTATTTTTTATAAATAATCGAATAATTTTCAGTTATTTTATTTCTAATAATTTCATCGTCATTTAATTTTATATCTTTCACAGCAGAATTGATGCGTTTTAAATTTATATTAGGAACAAAAGGAATACATTTATGTAAACTATCTTTATATAGGGTATCAACTTTAACATCAATTGGAAACATATCAATAATCGGTGAATCTGGAGAAGTCATTAACTGAGCAAATTTTAAGGGTAATAAATCAGAACAAGATGGTGGCAACACAGACATTAATTGTGTTAGTGGTGATGGTATTATATTATCCACAAATTTTACTTTATTAATGTTATATTTATTTATTTTTACGAAATTAACTAAATCTGTAATAAATGGTGCATGGTAAAAAGTATATTGCCATGACCAAGATGGACATTCTCTAAAATAATATTTTATTATCCACATAATTCCAGTTAAATATTCACTACATATATTATTAATTAGATCTGTTTGATTATGACTGATTCCGTAATAATATTCATAGTATCTAAATTTCCATAACTCATGACTGTCTGTTCCTAATCCGATGGGATCATTGATTTCAGCGGTTTTCATATTTTCCATATCCCACAATTCTTTTTCATAAGGATCTTCAGACATACATTTTCTTTTACCTATATATTCTTTATATTTGGGATACCTAAATTTAAAATAATATTCCTCACCTGAAGCTAAATTTTCTAAAAATAGTTCTAAAAATATTTCATTAATTTCTAAATTATTTTCATCGATCTTAGACAATTGACAATTTAGAGTTAAGAATGTATCTGCATAATTTTTAAGAATAAAATCTAATCCTTCTGTTTTAATATCAATGGACGGTATATTTGGAACAAAATCATTTCCTAAAAAGAAACATATAATTATAAAGTCATCTACAAAATCATTATCAATTAATAAATCATCAATATTATCTCCTAATTGTTTATTTATAATATTTTTTATTTGATTATTAACATTTTTCTTGAATTCTTCTATCGATACAAAATTTAAATCCTCTGCAACATCTTTAGTAATATCAATAATATCCTCTTTGTCTACATGATTAACACTTCTTAAAATAGTTTCTTCTCTTAAAAGATAAATATTATTTTTTTTACTTGCCATCGATAAGAACAAAAGATCCGCATCTAATCCATATATAACATAAACTAGATCTTGGTTAGTTCTTTTTTTAATGTCTTGTAAAATTTTGTGTTCGCCTTCTCCAATAACATGATAAGATGAATATGTATAATTAATTTTCAATCCTATTTTATTTAGTTGGATATGATTAATAATTTTTTGATGTAATAACTCCATGAATTTAGTTCCGGGGGTAATACAAGTGTTACTCCATATCGTAGAAATATCTTTGTTATACTTTTTCTTTAAATTATTTCTGATATCATTTTCTTGCATTGTTTTGAATCTGCGTTTACGCTGTTGATTCATTTTAGCCATTGGTGCAACACCGTCCACAGAAATAAAGACTTCTAACCTTGGATTTACATAAGTTATTAAATAATCTATATAATTAAGAATGCGTTTAATCATCTTGTCGATTAATTTATCAACATTAATATCATTACTATAAAAATTTAAAACCTTAAAACATTGAGGATGAAATAAACAATTTGCATCAATATACAATATATCAACAGTTTCATTTAGTTCATTTTTAATAATATCAGTAACTTTGCATTTTCTGAGCAACCATGCAAAAAATCCTGGGACACCCATTGATATTATGAAGTATTAATCCTTTATCTATATTATAAAAGAACTCTTAGGTTTACAATAATAATTTCAAAATTTTATAAATATAATAAAATGTTTTTTTTTATTATAACTATAATATATACATATACAATGCCTAATCAAGATGTTTTTGTAAACAGCTCTGAGTATGCTGAACTTAGTACTCCAAGTGATCTTGCCAAACTTTCTCAAAATATTAGAGGCAATGATGTTCAACTAAACAACCTATTTGGTGGTAAGAGAAAAAGAGGTTCCAAAAAATCCTCTAAATCTGGCAAAAAGGGTTCCAAAAAATCATCTAAATCTGGTAAACGTCATTCCAGAAGAGGTTCAAGAAAAATGAAACGTTCTTCAAAGAGCGGTAGCAAGAAAGCCAAGAAAACTTCTAGAAGAAAGAAGAGCAGTTCCAGAAAAATGAAACGTGGATCAAAGAAAGGTAGTAAGAAAGCTAAAAAATCAAGCAAAAAGAAATCATCATCAAAAAGAAGAAGAGGATCTCGCAGACAAAGCAGATCTAAGAAAGCTAAAAAATCCAAATCTAAATCTAAATCTAAATCTTCATCAAAAAGACACAGCAAGAAACGCTCTAGAAGTCAAAAGAGAACTATGCCAGAAGCTGCTAAACAAGCTTCAGCTGCATTCAGAGGTCTTGCTCAACATATCCAAAAAGAGATGGATATCAAATTTGGCCCAGTCCTACTTAAATTAGCCGGTATCTATAACAATAAGGCAAAAACTGCCAATCCTGGAGTTGATGCTATTACTGCTGCTAAGAAGGCCAAAGAAATTTTCGATAAAGATTCTAAAGATGAAAGAATGAAGAATCTTAAGCGCGCTGAAAAAGAAATTGCTGAAAAGAAAGCAGCAAAGAAAGCCGCTAAAGAATAAATATTTATTCCTCCGATAAAATATTAATTATATTATCATTTAATATTTCTAAAACTTGAGCTTTTCTAATTTTATAAATGTTACCATTTTTATTATATTCATAATCAAATTTATTAAACCCAAAAGATCCTCCAAAGTCAATTCTCCATAATTGATCATCACACGTTTTATTAATTCCAGATTTTGAACTAAAACTTTGCGGAGTATGACCAATAATCATACTTTTAACTTCAAAAATATCTAATGCTTTTTTTAAATATTTTTTACATTTAGGATGTTCATTACTCATATTTGGAGGAATACTTCCTAAAACTCTATCCCAAAATAAAGAATCCTGAGATTTAGTTAAGATGTTAACCACATTATGTTGATCAATAATGTTTAACAACCATTTTCTCATCACATAACTTATTTTATATAATTCGTCCCTACTTTTAATATTCATTTGTTCCATAAAATGACTTACAAAACCAGCATGAGCAAATACAAAACTACCAATAATAATTGCAGGCAATCTGGTACATGCCATTTCTGTCGCATATTTATTTCCAGGTTTAAATGCATGAATTCTGGCCTCTTTAGGATTATCAAACACTTTTTGAGTTTCTGGATCTTTGTAATTCTTGAATTTTTGAATATCATTATAAGAAACATAATTCATATTTCCCATCACATTGAGTAATTCATGGTTACCTAACAAAGAAATTACTTTGCCTCCAGTTTCTTCAGCATCTATAGATAGCTTTGTAAAAAAATCTAAAACTTTTATGTCTTCTGGAGTTAAGTCATTTGAATATTCACTAGTAACCGTACTGTCTGGTTCATCACATTTCTTATCAAATGGTCTACAATTATCTAATTGATCACCAACCTGAACTACAACTGTATCTCCACCAATCCACCGGTAATTATTATCAATTAATTTTGCAAGCTTTAAAACTCTAATGGTTAAGTCAAAATCTCCATGTAAATCACCAATTGCAATTATTCTTTTTGCGGAAGGTAGAATAGGAGGATAATATTTAAAATTCGGACACTTTTTTCTAAAAAGTTTTTGATCTTCTTCTTTATAATTTTTATTATTTTCAAAAATCATTTCATAATCTGTTTTTATCTCTTCACTCAATATATTTGAAGTTTCCATCATTCCAGCAAACATCTTCACTATATATTATAAAGATGATTTTAATAATAAATATTCAAATAACACATTCTCATGGAAGATTCATGGCTGGAGTATTATGGAATGCATAATTCCATCCACTAGGAATATTTCTGTATTGAGTTTCCTTAGGAGGTAGACCTTTTGTATTTTGAGATAAAATTCTTATATTTGCTTTAGTAGGATGAGGATTACTACTAAAATCCATATAATTCCAACCTCTGACTCTATAATCTTCTAATCTAGCAATTGGTGCTTCAAAATGAGTCCTATAATAATTTTCGGCAGTTAAACAATCTGGAGAACCACATGCTATATGACCAGGTATAATTTGTTTTGGACCTGTTTTAAATCTTGAATCAATTGAGCTATTAGAGCAAGATACAGTTGGAAATGGTGATTCCCAACCATAATCAGATGCACATATATAGTTTCTAGGATGTTTTTTAATGGGTACAGGTTTTGGTTCTCCATGAACAACCATCATGGTAAAATTGTCATCTTTATCTCCTTTACGACGACATGTATCTGGTATACAAGTATTGCATATACTATTATCATAACTATCTCTAGGTTTTAAACATTTATTCTCTTCCTTTGTTACTTCTGTTTTATTTTCATTAATACTGATATTTGGATTATCCTTTTCTTGTTTACTTTCTTCATAATCAACTCCCTGAGATTTAGGTGGGTCAATTATCCTTGATTTATTAAAATTATCAGGAACCTTTAAAACTTCATCTCTTAATTTATCATAATTATGGAAGTCTTGAGCATCGGCAACAATAAAAGATTCTTTATTATCTGAATTATTATTAATTTCTTCTTGAAGAATTTCTTTGACTCTGCGATCAATGTTATTTGTATCCAAATTTTTGATCAGTAATATAATAACAGTGCCAATTATAGTTAGAAAAAATATAGTTATAATAGTTATATCTAACTTGTGCATTTCTATATATAATAATGAGAATAATATATAGTCAATACATAAAAAATAATTTTTTAGATTGAGGCATAACCAGAGTTGGGATCAAATCCATTAACTTCATTGCCAGTGTATCTAGCCATGTAAGCATCTGGTTTCATGTTTACATATTGAGGATAGAAGTTATTTCTATAATTTCCGCGTTTAGTGCATTGAGTTCCTGGGGTTGGTGGAGCTGGTAGTAACTCTTCAGAAACACTTTCGTCACCATTTATTTCCTCTTCAAGACCGTTCATGGCTTCATGTGGAAGTTCCATTTCACTTCTTCTCATATCCTCCATAGACATTTCACCTTCTTCCATTTCAGCCATAGCTCCCATACCGCGACCCATTTCAGAGCGACTTCTTCCACTCATTTCTTCTCTTTGCATCATTCCCATCAACATTTGATCTAATTTCATTTTATTAAGAGCTTGTAGGGTAACCAAAAGACCAACTGCAGCAATAATGGCAACTGTTGGATTTCTTCTTGCAGTGTATGCAATGAGGAAAAATAGTAAGAGTTTAACAAGAGGATTATCAAAAACTCTTAAGATATATCCAGGGAGTTTGGGTACAGCATATGCTGCATAAATAATAAGAAATAGTGATAGTGCAGCAGATACATATTCATTATCATCGAGTACTGAAAGCCAACTGTTAACTGTGTTATCAAATTGAGTTGTCATATTTTGCAGGTTTTCCATATTATGTTATATATATTATATATATATTATTTTTGTTGAATTTGAATTTTTATAATTTTGTTGTTTTATATTGGAAAAATTGATTTTTTTAAATTATTTAAACATTTCTTATATGAAATATTATAGTTATATGGTTAAGAAGGATGATAAAATAAAACAATCAAATAAGAAAAAAATTGTGATTGAAAACAATGAGGTTGATAGAGTTAAAAAAACAAAAAAGAAAAAAATTGTAGTAGAAAATGATGATGTAAAAAAAAAAGTTAATCCTAATTTACAAAACAATAGATTTAAACTTAATCGTGATGGCTATATCATTCCAAAGAAAGAAATAACCAGGGAACAATTAGAATATTTAAGAGAAAAATTAACTGTCACCCCAGAAGGTAATGAAGATTATCAAAGGGATATAGAAAGTTTTGAAGTCTTTGAAGAAAATGAAAAAATGATAAAGATACCTAGGTTTTTTGGTAAAAAATTTGTTGGAGAACCTATAGAAGAATTTAATACAGAGAATACAAAGATAAACATTGAATTTACAGGAAAATTAAGACCTAATCAACAAGAATTGGCTGATGTTGTATTAAACAAAATAAAATCAGATGGTGGAGGTATTCTTCAACTTCATACAGGTTATGGTAAGACAACATTGTCATTATATTTGGCAGCAAAATTAGGCCTTAAAACTTTAGTTATTGTTCATAAATCTTTTTTACAAGATCAATGGTATGAAAGAATTAAACAATTCACAAATGCAAATATAGGTATGATTCGACAAAAAAAGGTAGATGTAGAAAGAAAAGATATTGTTATTGGAATGCTTCAAAGTATTAGCATGAAAGATTATGATAAAAAAGTATTTGAAGGATTCGATATCATACTTGTGGATGAAATTCATAGAATAGGCTCAAAAGTGTTTTCAAAGGCTCTTTTAAAAGTACAACCAAAATATACCATTGGTCTTTCTGCAACTCCTTATAGAAAAGATGGACTTACCAAAGTCATTAAATGGCATGTTGGTAATATACTTGCAAAAGTCGAAAGACAAGGAGACAATGCAGTCTATGTTAAAATGTTTGATTATAAATCAGATAATAAATTGTTTGTAGAAAAGAAACGATGGATAAAACATAAAATAAAACCAGACACAGTTAAGATGACAACAAATATTCCCAAGGTTGATGAAAGAAATATACTTATAACTTCATTAATAAATAATTTACGGAAAATAGATGGAAGAAAGATTTTAGTTCTAGGTGGTCGCAGAGAACATTTAAAGGACTTACAAAAAATGGTTGATAAATTTATTCAACAAGATATTAAAGAAGGCATTTGTGAAGAAGATGAAGTCAAAACAGGATTATATATGGGGCAAATGAAAGAGTATGAACTTAAAGACTCTGAAGATGCAGATATAATTTTTGGTACATACGATATGGCAGCCGAAGGATTAGATATTCCTGGATTAAATACTTTAGTATTGGCTACTCCCAAAAAAGATATTATTCAAACAGTTGGAAGAATTTTAAGAAAACCTATACAAGAAGGTGATGTTAATCCTTTGGTTATTGATATAGTTGATGATCTTTCATGTTTTAAAGCGTGGGGGGATCAACGATCAAAATATTATAAGTCTCAAAAATATACCATAGAGAATTATAAAGCATTTAATGAAAATATAATATCATTCAAAGAATTTATGATCAATGAAGGACTTTTAGAGAAAAATAATAATGCCGAAATAGATGTTAGAAAAGAATATATTTTGAAAAAATTTGGAAAAGAAACTTTAGAATTCGAAGAAGAATTAGATTTCCTAAGTTTTCCAGATAAGATGTTCTATTATGATACTAATATGGATCAAATTCTAACAATAAATCATGTTTATAAAAATGATGAATCTAATAATGAAAAGAAAACAATTGTTGATTTAGATCCAAAAATTGAAATTGAAATATAATAACTTAAAGTCTATTTGTTTATAACATATTATATATGCCTCGTAAAAAGGTTATTATAGAAGATACCACTGAAGCGAGTGATAAAATTGTAAGTGATGTTGATGATGAAGTTTTATATAAAAAAAGAGGTCCTAAGAAAAAAATAATTAAAAGATCTAAAAATACAACACTAAAATTAAATGATTCTGATTTAGATCATGATTCTGATGAAGAAAATATTGTTAAAGTACAAGAAATTAAAACTACCGTAAAATCCACTAAAAAAGATACAATTACATTAAATATTCCTTGGATCGAGAAATATAGACCCATGAATATTGATGACATGGTTTTAGATGAAACAACACATGCCAAATTAAAAAAAATAATAAATGAAAAAACAATGCCAAATATTATAATAACTGGATTACCCGGGATTGGTAAAACAACAACTATATTATGTTTGGCAAAAACCTTACTGAATGATGGTTTTGAAGAATGTGTACTAGAACTAAATGCTTCAGATGAAAGAGGTATCAAGACTGTACAAGATTCAATAGATTATTTTTGTAAAAAGAAAATAGATAATATTAATATTAAACATAAAATTGTGTTGTTAGATGAGGCGGATAATATGACAGTAAAGGCTCAACAGGCAATTAACAATTTAATGGATAGTTATAATAAATCAACCAGATTTGCATTCACATGTAATAATTCATGTGATATTATTGAAGCTATTCAAAGTAGATGCATTATCCTTAGATATAGTAGATTAAAAAATGAACAGGTTTATAATAAATTGAAGTATATCTGTCAGAAAGAAAAATTAGAATTTACAAAGGATGGTCTAGACACAATTGTAAATATATCTCAAGGAGATTTAAGAAAAGCGATTAACAATTTGCAAATTACTCATAATGGGTATGGTGTAATTAATTCTGAAAATGTATATAAATTGTGTGATCAGCCACATCCTTTTATTATACAAAATATTTTTGAAGCATGTTACAAGAAAGATGTTAAAACAGCTTTGAGTTATTTAAACGATCTAAGAAATAAAGGATATTCTAGTTCGGATATTTCTCTCAGTATGATCAATACTCTCAAAGATATGGATAATAGTATATTTAGTGAACAAGTTAAAATAAAGTATATAACTGAAGTAAGTAAATCTAGTTTAATTATTAGTAAAGGCATTAACACACCATTACAATTGTCTGGGTGTATTGCATCTTTATGTAAAAATTGATTTTTTTTATAAATAAAATTATCTGATATAAAAACGTATTAGATAATTAATAATATGAGTAATTTATTGAGAAAATATAAAGAGGTGTATGATTCCATACATGGATATATTAAAATATCCTATCTTGCAAGTCTTATTATTGATACTCCTCAATTTCAGAGGTTAAGATATTTACATCAATTAGGAACATGTCATTATGTATTTCCCACAGCAAGCCATACACGATTTGAACATTCAATTGGAACATATCATTTAACCGGGAAAGTTTTAGATATATTAAAACTGAATAGTGAACCAGATTTCATAAATGATGGATTAAAAAAAATTAAATATTTAAAATCTTATTATGAAACAAATCCCACTCAAAGTATGTTAGATCCTTACGTATGTGAATTAATTAAAATTGCAGCACTTTGCCATGATATTGGACACGGCCCATTTAGTCATGTTTTTGATGACATATTTCTAAAACATTTTAATCAAGATCATTTAACATATCATGAAAATAGATCATGTATGATTATCCGTTACATAATCAAGAATAATGAATTATTAAATACTACAATAAATGAGGATCAGATAAGTTTTATATGTAGTCTAATCAATCCTTCTAAGGAAGAAACTGGATTCATTTTTCAAATAATATCTAATAACCTTAATTCAATAGATGTAGATAAATTTGATTATATTTGCAGAGATACACATACTCTTGGACTTAAATACAGCATAGATATTCCAAGATTAATTGATGACATGGCTGTGATTGACAATAAAATTTGCTTTTTAGAGAAACTAAATTATGAACTAGTATCATTATTCAAAACTAGATATAGATTACATAAACAAATATATTGTCATAAAGCAGTTGTTTCAATTCAGTACATGGTATGTGATATAATGTTATTATTAAATGATTTTATGAATTTAGATCAATCTATCTACGATGTTGCCAGATTTTCTGATTTAACAGAAGAGTACATAATCACTTATTTGAAAATACTTTTTAAAAATAAAGAACAATATAACAATACTCAAAAAGCCAAAATAGTTCTAGCAAATAATATATGGAATAGAATTATTAATAGAGATCTTTATAAACTTGCAGTTGGAAAAGTAACTGAAAAAGAAATTGATAATAATGATTTAGATGAAGTTTTAAAAAGTATTGATAAGGATAAAATTATCTGTTACAAATCAAAAATTGGTTTTGTAAGTGGATCTAAAGGTAATCCAATGGATGAAACTTTCTTTTACAAGAAAGATGATAATAGTAAATGTTTTAGAATTACTGATGAACATATCTCTCTCCTTGTGCCAAAAATTTATCAAGAATACATTTATATGTTCTTTTTGAAAGATAAGAGAGATATTGAAACCAAAAAAGAATTGATCAAGGTTTGGAATGAAAAATTGAAATATTAAAATTTTGTTATTTATAATTGTTATCTATAATACATTTAACAACTATCATGTTGACTCTTACTTTATCTAGTACAGTGCGCACTGGATGGTCTGGATTACCAGCTTCAGGATTATACAAACCTGTTGTATTTCCATCATCACCGGTTGCTCTTTCAAAAAGTTTTAAAGGACCAACATTAAAATTTAGAGGTCTTGCTCATTATGAATATCAGAAATCAATGCAACCATCAAATGAGAGAATAATGAGGATTGATCAGGGTAGAATCAATGTAAATGAACCTCCACCACCACCATCACCTTTTACTCTTCCAAAGTTTGACATAGGAATGACCAGATTTTTAAAAAGAGTTTATACTTTTACTGGTGTTGGAGTTTGTGGGTCACTATTGGTTTCATCTTTGGCAATACCGTTTGCTATCTCAAATCCAATGGGATCTCTATTAGTTGGTGCCATCTTAAGTTTTGGTAGTCTAGTACCTTTAACAATGTATAAACCAAAATACAAACAGATCCAGGAAAATGGACAGATGATTAAATATGCAGAAGATGACGGCGCTAGATATCTTTCATTTGCGGCATTAGTTTCTGGTATGGGTTTAACAATGGCTCCTTTAACAGCTCTTTGTTTTGCGACTAGTCCGGCTATTGTTCCTGCTGCTTTTCTAATGTCAAGTATGGTTTTTGGAGGTTGTGCCTTATATTCAACAAAATGTAAGGATGAAACTATGTTAAAATGGGAAGGACCGCTTATGGTTGGTCTATATAGTTTAGTTGGTTTGGGATTAACATCGATTGTCTCTATGTTGATCTTTGGTCCGAATTCCTTTTCAACATTGATGATGAGTGTTGATACGTATTGTGGTCTACTGCTTTTTGTTGGATTGAGTATTGTTGATTCTCACAAGGCAATGAAAATGTACAAAGAAGGCCAACCAGATCATATTAGTTGTTCAGTGACTTTATATCTTGATTTTATGAATATTCTTATTAGATTAATGAAAATTATGCAGGATGTTAAAAAAATTAATGATTAATTATTTAAGAATGGTTTGTTTATTTGATATAAAGAATTATGACATTTAATAGTATTATTTATATGAACACTGATAATACTATAATAGGAATAGATCTTGGAACTACTTATTCAGCAGTGGCAGTATTCAAAGATGGAAAAGTTGAAGTAATAGCAAATGATCAAGGTGAAAGAACAACACCATCCTATGTTTCTTTTTCAGATAGTGAAAGATTAATAGGAGCAGCTGCTAAAAATCAGATTGGTTTTAATTCTCAAAATACAGTTTATGATTCGAAAAGACTTATTGGTAGACATTTTAGTGATGAATCTGTACAGGCAGATATTAAACATTGGCCTTTTAAAGTTAAAAAGGGGGCACATGATAAACCAAAAATTTGTGTTCAATATAAAGGTAAAAATAAAGAATTTACACCTGAACAAATTTCTGCAATGGTTTTAGCTAATATGAAAGAGACAGCTGAACAATACTTAGGTTATCCCATAAAAAAGGCAGTTGTAACTGTTCCGGCTTATTTCAATGATGCTCAAAGAAGAGCAACTAAGGATGCGGGAACTATTGCTGGTTTAACAATTGAAAGAATTATTAATGAACCAACAGCTGCGGCGATTGCCTATGGATTGGATAAACAAGACGATGAAGAAAAAAATGTGCTTATCTTTGATCTTGGAGGTGGTACACATGATTGTTCTCTATTAACTCTCGATAACGGACTTTTTGAAGTTAAGGCTACCTCGGGTATCACTCATTTAGGTGGGGAAGATTTTGATAATAAGATAGTTCAATGGTGCTTTAAAGAATTTAAAAGAAAAAATAAAGGAGTTGATATTGAGGATGCTATGAAAAATAAGAAAACTTTAACAAAATTAAAAACTGCAGCAGAAAGAGCTAAAAAAGTATTGTCAAGCTCAACAACAACAAGAATTGAAATTGATTCATTATATGATGGTATTGATTTTGCAGTTAATTTGACAAGAGCTAAATTTGAGGGATTATGTGCAGATGACTTTAAAAAATGCCTTGAACCAGTAGATAAAGTTTTAAAAGATGCAAAAATGAAAAAGAGTGATGTAACAGATATTGTATTGGTTGGTGGTTCTACAAGAATACCTAAAATCAAGGAAATGTTACGAGATTATTTTGATGGTAAAGATCCTAAACAAGATATTAATCCCGATGAAGCGGTTGCATATGGTGCAGCTGTTCAAGGAGCAGTTTTATCAAAATCTACTAATGAAAAAATAAGAGATATTGTATTAATCGATGTAATTCCATTATCTCTTGGTATTGAAACAGCTGGTGGTCAAATGGCAAAAATTATTCCAAGAAACACTACCATTCCATGTAATAAGGAAAGAGATTTTAGTACATATACCGATAATCAACCAGGTGTAACAATTAAAATTTTTGAGGGAGAAAGAGAATTTACTAAACATAATAATCTTTTGGGTACTTTTGAACTCACAGAAATTCCTCCAATGCCACGAGGTATACCTAAAATTAACGTTAAATTTGATATTGATGCTAACGGTATTTTACATGTGTCAGCAACTGAAGAATCAACTAATAAGAGTAATAAGATTATGATTAAAAATGATAAAAATAGATTTAGTCCAGAAGAATTACAATCTATGATAGAGGAGGCTGAAAAATTTGCTGAAGACGACAGAGTAAATAAAGAACGTGTGGATGCAAGAAATAGCTTAGAAAACTATGTATATAACATAAGAAATTCTACTAATGCAGAAGAATTCAAATCTAGACTTAAGGAATCGAGCAGCAAACGTATAACAGAAATAGTCAATGATACTATTCATTGGGTGGAAGAAAATCCGGAATTAGAAAAAGAAGAATATATAAAACGTCAAAAAGAGGTTGAAGAAGAATTAACTCCTCTAATTATGGAAGTTTATCAGAGTAATGATGATGATGATGAAGATGAGGATGATGATATTGAAATTCCAAGAGTAAATCCAAGAAATAGAAAACCACCAGTAAAAATGCCAGTTTATAGTGATAGTGAAGAAGATAGTGATGATAGTGACGAAGAAATTGATATGGAAAAATTAAGTCGTCAATTCGCTGAATTTAGTAAACAATATAAACAAGCAAATACAAGACGTAAAAAAAGAGGAGGTGGTATCTTTGATTAAAAAAATTGAATCTTGATTAATATGATTATTAAATATAATATATGATTATTCCTACAATCATATAATTATGCAAATATTTATTACTCCTGTTTACGGATCAAGTAAATGTTTAACCGTAAAACCAAATTTAAAATACAGTGACTTAAAAATTTTAATTTCAGAAAAATTTAATCTACCAACTGAATATTTTAAAATAGTATATAATGGTAAATATATTGAACATTTATTTGATGACAATAAAACACTTCAAGAAATAGGCATTATAGAAAATTCTACATTACGCCTTAAAGAAACTTTATTGTCGGCTAGCATATAAAAAATTGATTTATTTATTAAATATTTATGATCATAATCACTATTATCATAATTTATATATCAATGGGAGAAAAACTGTTAATTACAAGTGCATTGCCTTACTGTAATAATGTTCCTCATCTGGGAAATATAATAGGATCAACTTTAAGTGGCGATATTTATGCTCGATTTAAAAAACTTACTGGACATGATGTTTTATATTTATGCGGAACTGATGATTATGGTACAACAACAGAAGTAAAGGCAATTCAAGAAGGATTATCATGTCAGGAAATTTGCAAAAAATATGGAGAATTACATAAAAATATTTATGATTGGTTTGATATTAATTTTGATGCCTGGGGTAAAACAAGTACAGAAATACAAACTAAAATCACACACGAAATATTTTTAAACTTATATAAAAATGGTTTTATTGAAGAGAAAACATTAACTCAAATGTATTGTCAGAATTGTGATAGATTTTTAGCTGATAGGTATTTGAAGGGTGTTTGTTATCATAATGAGTGTACTGGGAAAAATAATATAACCAATGGTGATCAATGTGATGCCTGCCAAAAGATGATTGATGTTAATAAGCTCATAAATCCTTTTTGTTACCTTTGTAAAAATACTCCTTTTTTAAAAGAAACAAATCATTTATATTTAAAACTAGGAGATTTAAGTCAAGCTATTGAAAACTACAATTTTAATAATGATAAAGTTCGGATTCCAGATATTGTAAAATCTGTAATTAAAAGCTGGTTAGATTGTGGGCTAGAATCAAGATGTATAACTCGAGATTTAAAATGGGGTACACCAGTTCCATGGGAATATGATGAAGTTTTATCAAAATATAAAAATAAGGTATTTTATGTTTGGTTTGATGCACCCTTTGGATATTATTCAATTTTGCAAAATTCTATCACTAATTATCAAGAATGGTTTAATAAAGATATAAAATGGGTTCAATGTTATTCAAAAGATAATATACCATTCCATACGATTATTTTCCCAGGTTGTATTATTGGAAGTGGTATGAATCTCCCTTCTTTTACAGATATTTGTCATACAGAGTATCTTTTATATGAGGGTGAAAAATTTTCTAAAAGTAATAATATTGGAATATTTGGAGATCATGTTCAATTAATATCTAGCAAATTGGGAATTACATCAGATTATTGGAGATATTATTTAACAAAAATTAGACCAGAAGCGCACGATAGTTCTTTTGATTGGAATCATTTTATTAATACAATTAATGCTGATTTAGTAAATAATATTGGAAATTTCATAAATAGATGTATATCAATGAGTAATAAGTATTGTGATAATAGTACAAAATATTATTATGTGGATGAACTATTAGTGCGAGTTAAACCGTTGGTTAGAGATTATATAAATCTTTTTAATAATTTTAAATTTAAAGACGCATTGAATCAATGTTTACAACTTGGCGCACTTGGTAATCAATTCTTACAATCTGAAAAACCATGGGTATTAGCAAAGGATAAAAATAATAAAGATAGAATTGAAATTATTCTTGGTCAGGCAAATATGATTATCTATGTTTTAATTAGAATGTTGGAGCCATTTATGCCAGAAATTTCGAATAATTTAAAAAAAGTAATTGTAGTGACTGATGAAGATCCTCAAGATATTAACTTACAAGATGATCTGTTTTTTGGAATATATATGATGACTCGAAACATGAATATAATTAGAATAAATCAGGAACAATATAAATTACCTTTTAAAAATTTACTTAAAGAAGATGTTAAAAAAATATTGTCTGATATGGAAATTAAATCTACTTTTGAAATATGATAAATTTTTTTTATTAATTAAGTATATAATATATATGGAAACTTTAATTGATAATAGAAATCTTGTTATTTTGATATTGATTGTTGCAATCATTTATTTTTTCAGTCAAACTCCTTGTGCGAAAAATTTAATGGTTACTATGAGTAACAAATGGAATCAATTGAATACAACAAATAAGGTTATACTGGTCTTAATTATTTTATTCCTAGCTTATAAGTCATGGAATTATGAATAAATATAATTTTTTGTTTTTTAAAATAATTTCTAATATATTTTTATAATATAAATTATGATGGGAATGAAAAATAATCAGATTATTGCGATTGTTTTAATCATTGTTCTAGTTTGGTTTTTTATGAACTGGAATAATAATAAAGAAAATTTCACAATTTGCGGAAACCCTAAAAAATGGGGTGATCAATGGTATTATTCCAATCAATATCATCAAGTTACACCATCTATTGTGAATTATGATACTTCAAACTATAAATTTCCAAAAAGTTCACTAAACCTTATGAAAGAGGAATCACAAAAAAAAAGAGTAATGGTTGAGTCACAAAATACTCAATTAGAAACTGGTTTACCACCCATGCCTCATAATACTCATAGTGAACAAACATCACAATATGGTGGCAATGAAAACATTAATGAAGTGGGAGCCCCTTTAGATAATGTTTTAAGATATGAAGCTGATGGAATGAAACCATATATCCCTACCCATATAACCAATCAATTTGAAGATACTAATCAAATTCTAGTTTATGGTGCAGGTTCTGAAATGATGGATCAACAAAGTCAAGAGTCTGTCTTAAAAGAGTTACCAAAACCTGAAAATGATATGATGGAAAATAACCAAGAGATGTTAGAAGAACTCCCAGAAATGAAAATGAAAAAACCAACAGAAGAATCAATTGAACATGAAATGGAAATGTCCCCAGAAGAAGATCAAACACCAATGATATTAAAAATAAATCAGGTTGATTATAATATGTCCATGTCAATTTTATTAACAGTTATATTAATCGGATTTGTTTATATGACTCGTGATTATTAAAAAAAATTGATAATAATATTACTTAAATATAAATAATATTATTATATATTACAAGATGGATCAGATTCATATTATTAGAAATAACCAACCCACAGTTAATATTGGGGTTATTGGTTCAGTCAGTAATGGTAAAAGTTCAATTACTGAAAAAATTACTGGTATAAAGACTCAAAAACACTCTGATGAATTAGAAAGAAACATAACTATTAAATTAGGATACGCAAATGCAAAAATTTATAAATGTCAAGAATGTCCACCTCCAAAATGTTATCAACCTTATCCAAGTGGTATAATGAAGGCATTTTGTAAACTTTGTAACAATGAGATGGAATTAATGAAGCATGTTAGCTTTATAGACACACCAGGACATAATTTGATTATGGCAACTATGTTAAATGGTACCTGTGTTATGGATTGCACAATTTTAGTTGAATCGGCTGCAAATAAAGAACCTGCGTCCCAAACAAAAGAACATTTAATTGCAACTAAAATCACTGGTTTACCTAATTCTATTGTGTGTATGAACAAATTAGATTTAGTTAAGAAAAATGTTGCATTACAAAGAATATATAATTTAAAAAAATTTTTAAATGGTACAACTGCAGAATCTTCTCCATTAATACCTTTATCCGCGAATCATGAAATTAATATCGATATTTTATGTGAATATATTTGTAAATATGTTAATGAACCACAAAGGGATTTAGATGATGATGTTAAAATGATAGTAATTAGATCTTTTAATATTAATAAACAAGATATATTATTGAGTCAGATCGAAGGAGGAGTGATTGGGGGAACTCTTGTGTCTGGTTTATTAAAACTTCAGGACGAAGTATCCATTTACCCTGGTTATATTTCCGAAAATACTGATAAAAATTTAGATTGTAAATGGAGATACCAACCTATAAATTGTAAAATATTATCCATAAATTCAGAAAAGAATAAATTGGAGTATTCTATTCCAGGTGGATTAATAGGCATTAAATTGGATATAGATCCGGCACTTACTGCAAAAGATAATCTTGTTGGCAATATATTAACGAAAAGAAATAATAATAAATATTTAATAAGTGAAATATTGTTATTAAAGTTAGATTTGATTCAAAGGGAACAGGAAATTATAATTAAGAAAGGTGATATATTAGATATAAATTATAATGCATGTAATGTAAAAGGTCAAGTAGTGATCATAAAAAAAAATAAATCAGAATTAAAATTAATAGAAAAACCGATATGTATTCAAATTAATGATTATATTACATTGAGTAAAAAAATAAATGATAATATAGTATTATTGGGACGGGCGAAAATTTTAGATTCAATAAATTCAGTTCAAAATTAAAGTCTCAATTTATTTTATATGAATAATAAAATCTTGATAATCATTTTAATTTTATTTTTAATGTTGGTATTTATTTTACTAAAAAAGAAGAAAGTTGAATCATTTGAAGTGGCAATTGCAAGTGACGATAAAGAAGTCATCAAAAAAGTAAATTTAGGAGATTTTTTTAAATTTTTAGAATATTTCCAAACTTCTGATATGTCAACAAATGCTAAGAATTCACCAGTATCTTGTTATAGTCATGGGGAATCAATATTAATATCTAATAATATTAGAAATTTGTTATATATGTTACATTTTATTGTCAATGTAAATCATCAAGATAACTTTTATAGTAGATTTTTAGTAAGTAAAGTATCACCAAATTTAAAATATAATCAATCTATTAATTTCCGTAGATTTAATTATGATGAAATAGTTAGAAATAGAATTGGTAAGCAATTTACATTTTTACCTTCGAATGAATATGATAAATATTACCCAAAAGGAAGTGTAGAAAGTGAATTCCAATATCCTCTACCTGAAACAATTAATGTGCATAATTATTACACTTATACTAACACTGAGGTCAACCTTCTGGCACTAAAAATGTTGCTAGATCTGATACAAGAAAATGATCCCAATGTTTTTGAAATATACAGTCCAACCGAATATACGGCTTTTAATAAAGAATTTTTGATTCCTTTAAGATCCATTAAAAACTCTATGGTTAGAATTGTTGATACCCAAATTTACAGGGATTATATAATTAAACAGCGATTCGACGGAAAATATAGAAAATTTATAAGTGATGAAAAATTAATTCTAAATTATTTTTAAATTGTTTAGCCAAATAATAATCTATAGAAAAATTTTATATAGGTTATTAATATAACGAAAAAATATAATTCATGAACGTTTACACTGCAAGTCTAAAGGGTTTAAGACCTCAAAATGAAGATTGTCATATTTCTTTTAATAATATCGATGGTAGAGATAAAAGATATAATAACATAAATATGTATGCTGTTTTCGATGGGCATGGTGGTAAGCAAGTTTCCACATTTTTAAAAGAACATTTACCAAAATTTTTTATCGATAAAAGAATAAAATATCCGGTTTCCAAAAAATATATTTATAATGTTTATGACTATTTACAAAATTCAATCGCTAAACATGCCTTCTCCAAACACACCGGATCTACTGCACTAGTTGTTATACAATTTAAATCTAATAATGTGGATTATTTAAATGTTATCAATATTGGGGATTGTAGATGTGTCCTTTGTCGCGATAATTTTGGAATGCCATTGACTAAAGATCATAAACCTCAATGGCCCGAAGAATTTAATAGAATAACTAAATTAGGAGGAAATATTGAATTTGATGGTTTTGATTGGAGAATTAAAGATTTAAGTGTTTCCAGAGCCTTTGGTGATGTTGATGCAACCCCCTTTGTTACTCATAAACCGGATTTATTTAGATATCGATTGGATAAGAATGATAAGTTTATGATTTTGGGGTGTGATGGACTTTGGGACGTGTTGGCCAATCATGATATCGTTAATTTCGTTCTCATGAACTGTTACGATTCTACTCTTACCACCCGGATTAATAAAAATGTCAATATTGCCAAAAAATTAGCGGAATATGCTCTTAAAAAGGGCAGTACTGATAATATATCGCTTGTAGTGGTCTTCTTCGACTAAATTTTCTTGTTTACTATACCAAAATATTCTTTCCATAATTATTTAATTTCATTTACATCAAGATAATATCATTAAATAAATCACTATTATCTTAAATTATTTCAATAAAAAAACTATTCTGATTTAATCAGGCTTTTTAATTTATCTACTGTATCCGGTCTCTTACTATCAGATAATTCATCCGGAATCCATCTATTTTTATCAACATCATATTTACATTTAACTATTAATTCATCACTATTTGAATCGTCAAATGACTTTTTACAAAAATAACTACATTCTTTAGTTGGAATATATGCAATGTCTATCTTTTTATACATGAATAATTTTTTCCCATCAGATATAACCTTATGACCCAAGTAAAGATTATAGACATCTACAATATTAGTCTTTTTCATTTTAAAAGTTATGTATATATTTTCACCTCCAGAAACATTTAACTTGGATTCTTTCATTGATTTTATAATAGAGGTCACTTCCATTTTTCCAGGTATGTTCATCGTTGCAATAGAATTTTGATGATTGTTATTCGAATGATTAGATTTTTCAGATGTTTGATTATTATTGTTATTAGATTCTTCTATTTTTTCATGACTGCAGTTATTATAAAGGTAAATTAGTTTAATCCCAGAAAACTCGGGGTAAAAAGCAATCCCTTTTATAGATTTATTATATTTAGATTTAGGGATGTAAACATTAACTAGTTGCTGTATTTCATTTAATGGATATAATTTATTAACAATAAAAACTATGTTATTTAAAGATGTATCAGAAACATTAATTGTTTCTAAATAAGTAGAAATATTTAACATTTTATTAGTAATTTTATCATCAGTTATATTTTTCCCTCTAAAATAATAAATATCATTAATTACAAAATGTTTCAGTCCATCAATATTATTGTATAACAAAACACCATCAAAAATAGATCCATTGTAAATAGACTCATCAAGTCTACATTGGATAGGAATTATTTTGACCTTTTCATAATCAATTTGATTGATATTATAGGTTAAAGTTTTTCTGTCTATAATAAATGATAAGAATTTTTCATTAATTTTAACAAAGACAAGCAAACTATGAATACCATTATAATTTGGAGACACATAGTATTGTCTTTCTTTGATTAAAGGCAAATCATATTCATATTCTAAAAGTTTATATTTATAATTTGACAATTCAATTGTTTTATAAATATATTCTAATAATTGTTTTTTTGTAACAAAACTAATTTGATCTACATTATTTTGGTTAGGAGTATTGGGGGGAAATGAATGCCTTTTTTCAAATTTATTTTTGTTAAACTTTCTAAATTTGTTATTATGATTATTAAAGTGAGTATTCATAATATGATTATAATAATTTACATCTTTATGTATTATTGTTTTAAATTTTCAATTTTATTGTACATTTCCTAAATAAGGGAATTCATTGGGTTCATTTGGATCATATCCATAAAAATTTTTTTCAAGTGGCCCTCCATTAATAGATTTTTCATTTGGATATTGCCAATTATCTCTTGTGTTATGCATACCCGTAACAAAACTGTAATCATATCCTTTATGCATAGTATTGTCAAAATATGGTATTCTTACACATTTCTTTTCATATAACTTCGATCCTGGACAAGTTAGATTATCATAGACATCGCTAATCTTCATATTAGGGAATTCTCTTGCCTCACCAAGATATCCTTGTAAATTTAGATTAATAATCTTATCAACTGAATCAAGTCTTTGTGATGTATTTTCATTTGTAAATGTATCTCTAAAATTAAAAAAATCTTTATTAAATTCTTTAGCTGATTTTACAGGTTTGGGACATATTTCTGCTCCATTACCCATTAAAAATTTGGTAATATAGTATTTACTTTTAAGATCATTTTCTTTTAATGGACAACAATTAATAGTTGGGATGGTTTTTAATTCAGGTACAACTGGTGATTCAACTATATGTTCTGCCATTTCAGGAGATGGTTCATTATCCTTAAAATTTTCTGATTTATATAAATTGTTCATATTTTCAAAAAACCATATAATTAATATAAATACTAAAACAACTAATAATATATGTTTTATAGTTATCATGATTATATATATATATAAATATAAATTATTTCAACCATCAATTTAAATTTTATCTAATTAAACAGTATAGAAATGTCTGAAATTAAAGAGCTTAGAAGTAAGATCATGGAAATTATTAAGGATGATAATTATGATATGTCTGATTTAAAAGAAATCTTAGATCCTGTTTTTATTTATATTGACAATCCCTTGTTTAGAGGAAGCATTGAACAAATTGTAGATTTACTTACAGAAGATAGAAATGGCGATGTTAAATTTACCATTGATGATTTAGGTCTTTTTTGTAGAGATTTGGAAGCTGTTACTGCTTTATTTCAATGTTTGTTGCTTGCTATTCAAGCCATTCCTGATATGAAAATGAATTATGATGGTAGCTCAGTTGAAAAAGTTATGTTTAAGCTTTTAGTTTACATTTGTTTGGTTATGATTCCCAAGAAAACAAATACTAAATGGTCCTATGATGAAAAAGTCAGAATTCTGGATTTAAGCATATCAGTTTACAAAATGATTCAATCCACTGGAATTATTAAAGATCTTTTTGATTACGTATACAAACTTTTGAAAAACAAAGTATTTGTTTGTAAATGCTTATCACCTTCCCCTGAAACTAAGATCGAAAGAAATATGCCTCAGGCCAAGAAAAGATTAATTTGTGCAATGAATAATGTAAGAGATAAATCTGAATTGATTTCTAAAGTCCAAACAGAGATCAAAATGGAGATGAAAAAATAAAACTTTTTATTATTTTAATATTATGATATAATATAGTTAAATCATGCTAATCAAACAAGTTATGGGGGTTTTAATCCTTTCTATAATAATAATAACTTTACTATTAATTTTAAAATTAGATGTTGAAAATAAAGAATATATGGTTAATATTTCAAGTATTGACAGAAAAGTTAAATGGGCAAGAGATAAAAGTTGTAAATATAAAATGATAAAAGTTTATCAAGATACACTTGATGAATATAATATTAAAGAAACAAACGATGACGATTGGGTAATATATTTCCCATGTTCTTATAATAATTCTTCAGGCCAAATAAAAAAAATTAAACCAAGCCTTAAGGATCAAAGAATTTTTATTGTTAATAATACTGATCAGATTTCTAGTAAAAGTAACTTATGGATGAACTTGGTTTCAAAATATGGAGTAGAAGGAGCTAAAAAAATATCACCCAATTCATATGTTTTGTATGATAAAGAAGATATAAGAAGATTTGAAAATGAATATGATCCTACTAAAATATATATAATGAAAAAGAATATTCAAAGACAAGAGGGAATAAAAATTACATCTAATAAAGATACTATAATAAATGGAAATAAAGATAACTACGTTGTTGTTCAAGAATTATTGCAGGATCCTTATTTAATCAGAGATCGTAAAACAAATATGAGATTTTATGTTTTATTGGTTTGTCAAAATGATGAATTATCAGTTTATGTACATGAGGAAGGTTTTATTTATTATACAAAAATGCCTTTTAAACCAAATACATCTGAATGGGGAAATAATATTACGACTGGTTATATAGAAAGGTGGATTTATCATGTAAATCCTTTAACCCATAATGATTTTAGAGAATATTTAAATGATCCAGACAGAGATTATAGTGATCAAGAAAAAAATATAGTGAATCAATTGAATAATAAAAAATTAAGTGAATATGTATTTGATAGAATATATGAATTAATTTCAAAAGTTATTAAGGCTTTAGATCATAAATTATGTGTTGGTAGTCAGCTCAAAAAACATATAACATTTCAGTTATTTGGTTTTGATATAGCATTGGATGATAAATTAGATCCTAAAATTATAGAAGTTAATGTAGGTCCTAATTTGAAATTCCATGATAAAAGAGATAGTGAAATTAAACATATGGTAATTAGAGACATTTTTAAAGTTATTAAAATTGTGCCTAATGACGACAATAAATTTATTAAAATATTATAATTATTTATTATGATTCTTGATAATCACGCATTTAGGATTGAATGAAAACCAATATATTAACATTAAAACAATTGCTATTAAGATTGAAAGGGAGATATTTGTATAATTTTCTTCCATATACCTTATACTATATATTAAAAGCAGAAATTAATTTTTTTCTAAACATTTAGATCCGGTACAATGCTTCTTTTTTATAACAACATAATAATCTTCTTTAAAAGTATATATTATCAAAAAACCAATAAATAAAGTAATGAAAAAATATAATGGAATTAATTTCATAATCTTATATAATTATTAAATAAAATAATTATATTGTTTTTTTAAAAATCTGTAGCATAAGGTGGTTCCATATCATAATCTGGAGAATTTTTATCAATATAGGTTGAACCTTGTCTTAATGCATCAATTAAATTTCCATTTTTATTGTCAAGGATTGTTTGGTAATCCATAACATTTTGTCTATTTGCTTCTGTCATTGGTCCCACAAAACTGCCAGTATTTGTGTTAAAATTATTTGACCATCCAAATGGATTTACAATGTTGGTATCTTGTGCTCCCTGGTAAGTATTGTAAGTACCGTTGTAATATGATCTTGAAGGATTTTGGTAAACATTATTATAATTATAATTGGAATTGTTAATTGATGGATATGAAGGAGGATCTGGATAAAGATTTCTAGTATAGACAAATCCATCTCCAGGTATATTCACTGGTAATGGACTTGGAGGGTAATTAACCTGTACATTATCTTTTTGAGATTCAGTGGAATAAAGTGGATTTTGACTTGGTTGTGTGTCATATTTCAAATGTCTTGTCTGATACTCTCTAATATCTTTTAGTAAATTATAATCTTGATTATGAAATGGTTCTTTCTTTTTATCATTGTTAGTATCTTTTTTATTCTTAGTATCGTTATATCTATAAATCAGAAACCCAATAAACAAAATTATTATAAATATAACTAATTTATGATCAACTATATAATCATTATAAAAATTAGAAAAATATGCTGTAATTTTATCACTCACAGTATTATTTACAGTTGGACTTTTTGAAACTTTACATAAAGTAGATTTCATTATTGGTCCAATTAAATTAGGTCTTTTTCCAGAATAGAAATCCATTATAGCAATTTATATATCTACTTTATATAAAAATTTAAAAAAGTTATAATAATATTTTAAAGCAAAGAGTATATATAATTTATATACATAAAATATGGAGAAACAAGAGTTAGTTTATGCTAGGGTAAAGCTACAAGATGACAATTTAAGCAAAAAAAAGTTACACATATCCAAAGATTGTAAAAACATTTATTACTACCAGCGACATAAAAAGATAAATATAATAGAAACTGATGTAGAAATTAAACAGCAATTTGATTTTATTAACCCTCAACTGAGCTCTGATGGGAAAAATGGATGGATTAAAATTCTATTAGATATTGATATTGAAAAATTTCATAATATTTTAATGAGGCCTTATTGTATTAATGGTAGAAAGCATCTTTTTGAAATAATAAAGACATGCTATGGTCAAACTGTGTTCAATCATATTTCTAATATTATTATAAATTTTTATGAAAATATTCTTGTCAATAAAAAAAAAATGGATTTTAGTAAATGGGCAAATAATACGGAAAATGAGAATAAAAAAATAAAATTCTTGCCTAAAGATTATTTTTCAATTGGAGAATATTTTATTGATTTAAAAAATGGGCAATTTTTAAAATCTATTGACTTTTGTGAAGTTCAAATAAATGGAGGATTAATATATGATAAAAATTTATGTTGGATTGATGAAATCTGTAAATTTAGTATTAAAAAAGTGATCGGACAAGTAGAACTAAAATCAAATATGGATAAATATTTCATATTTTCTAAATGTACATTAATAATATGTGATAAGGCGTATTGTAATTATTGGTATAATAAATTACATTCTATGGATAATGAATTAAATATTTATATTATTAACAACTCTAAAGATCATAAAGGAATTAAATATTCACAACTGCTAAGGCTTGATTATTTAATTATTAACTATGATTACCTTATAAACAAAAAATACATGAACTTAATAGATGAATATAATATTAATAATAATAATCTTAATGATATTTTAAAAATTATCAAGAATGAATTTATTTCATTTGATAATATTAAAGATTGCCATGATGTTATATTATCACTTATTCGATGGAATAGAGTCATAATAGACAGTAAAAGTTTAGATGAAATTATAAAAGATAATTATGCATATGAATTACTATTGACAATTGAATCAAATTATAAATATATTCAAATTGATAATTTATCTGGAAAACACGAAGATTATATTAAAATTATTAAAATTTTATTTGGCAACTCGACAATATCTTTTATTACACAAAATAATGATTTTATAGGAAATATGAAGGATTTATTATTTGTGTTTCATGGAGAATCATCGGCAAAGGTCAATTTAAATAAAAATGGAATTCATATTCAATCTAATTTATTGGAGAGGAAAATTATAACTTATTTTGAAAAAAAACATATGGATGAATTTCAAAAATATAATGACTATATTAATGTTATTCATGAAAATATTATAACAAGACAGGATTATATTAATGTTATGGAAGAAATGAATATTAATGCCGAATTTGATAATTTACAATGTTCCATTTGTTTTAATACGTCTGATTATGACAATATGTTATTTACTAAAACATGTGGACACTATTTTTGTATTGAATGTATATTAGAAAATCTAAATTATTCACAATTTTGTCCTCTTTGTAGAAAAAAAATAACAATTGAAGATCTTTATTATATTGATGATCTTTGTGAAAATAATAAAGCAGATGAATTAATTAAAGTTATTAAAAATCGACCCAATGAACAAATTTTAATTTATGTAAAAAGTAATAAACATAAAAAATATTTAATGAATCGAATGCGATGTTATGGGATTAGTCGGCCGATTAATTGGTTTTGTGGTGATATAGATAAATTACAAATAATGATCAATAATAATTATAATAATCTTAATATAATGCTTTATGATCACTATAGTAATATAAATTCACTAAAAGAATCATTAAAAACAAATCATAAAGATGTTCATATTAACATATTCTATTTTATTTATGATGTCTTAAAAGATATGGCTAAATCAGAAATAACATTATCTATATAAAAATATAATCGTTATAACAATTATATTTATGGAAGTTTATAAAAAAAAATATATTGATAATGATCAAATAGATGAAGAACATAATAAATTACTTAATAATTATATGATTATAGAGCAAATTGGCTCTGGATCTTTCGGAGAAGTTTATTTAGCACAACATAAATCTGGTGGCTATGTGGCTGTTAAAGTTGAAGATAATAAAAAAACAAAAAGAATTTATACTGAATATAAAATATACAGACATTTACATAAATCAAATTTCAAAATTGGTTTACCAAAAATATATGATTACCTACAATCGTCTGATTATAATATTATGGTTATGCAATTATTAGGACCTAGTCTTGAGGACATTTTCACAAAATATGATAGAAGATTTAAATTATCAACTGTTTTATTAATAGCTATACAATTAATTGATTTATTAAAACAACTCCATCAAGCAAATTACATTCACAGAGATATTAAACCCAATAATTTTTTAATAGGACGCGATGATAATTCAAATCAAATTTATATGATGGATTTTGGTTTGTCAAAAAAATACATTATACATTCAAAACACATTAATTTTCATACAGGAAGATCATTAATTGGAACAGCTAGATATGCCAGTACCCATATGCATATGGGTTTCGAACCATCTAGAAGAGATGATTTAGAATCTGTTGGTTATATGTTAATTTATTTTTTAAAAGGTTCTTTACCTTGGCAAGGGATAAAAAAACAAAAAGGAAACAATCACATCGAGACTATAGGGGAAATTAAAATTTGTACAAGTGTTGATAGTCTTTGTTCTAATTTACCCGAATGTTTTAAGGAATATATTATGTATTGTCGACAATTAAAGTTTGATGAAACACCAAATTATCAATATTTAAAAAAGTTATTTTTAGATGTATCCAATAAATTAAATATTAACCTTGAATTTGAATGGCATCACGATTTTTCTAAAAAAAAATATAATTAAAAATCATCTGAAATGACAATTTCAGATTTATTTCCTTTGTTCATTACATTTGCATCTTGATACTCATGAGGCCTTGTTTCAAAGAAATTAGTTTTATCATTTAATCCTATGGTTTCCATAAATTTAAATGGATTTTGTTTATTATATATTTTTTTGTATCCTAACATAACCAATAGACGATCGCCAATATATTCAATATAATCACTCATTTTGTCACCATTCATACCAATTAGATTTATTGGAAGTGCATCCAACATAAAATTCTTGGCTATTTTAACACCTTCATCCATGATTTGATTAATCTCATTAGTGGATAATTTATTTTGGAGTAGTGAATAAACCTCACAGGCAAATTTCACATGCAGCCCTTCATCCCTCGAAATGAATTTATTTGATTTAATTAAACCATCCATAAAAGGTTTTCCCTTTGATGCATCTCTGTTTTTATTTTTATTTTTCTTTAACCAAAAAATAGCTGCAAAAGCACCACTAAAAAATACACCCTCTACAACTGCAAATGCCACAACACGATGGGCAAATGATTTTGAACTTTCGATCCATTTAAATGCCCAATCAGCCATCATTTTAACTGATGGAATAGTTTGAATTGCATTGAATAGGAGTTCTTTTTTCTTTGGATTATTTTTAATGATATTATCAAGCATAAGAGAATAAGTTTCACTTTGCCCAGTTAAAACACCGTTAAAAACACCAGCATGTTCCTTGAATTCAGTAAAACAATATGTTGCATGATCATCACCAGTCAATTTAGTAATATTTTTAATTTTGATTAATTTTGATTTCTCTATTGTGTCACAACTCGTCATAATTTGTAGTCTTTTTGGTCTGAAACCCATTTCATATAATTTAGTTACACCTGACAATGTAATATATAATACATATGTTGTATTACAATGGTATATTTTTTTACCACCTTTACCATCTGGCAACAAGCAATCTCTTTCATCTTGGACAATTTTTATATTAGTATTTATTCCAATCGTTGTTAACATTAATTGGATTTTCTCTAAAAATGATTTATTATTATTTGATAATTGAATTGCAGTTCCAGTTTTTTTAGAATTATAACTAACACATCCATCACTATCACACATCCCTTCCAGCCATCTGAGTTTGGTTTCTAATGAATAATTAATTGGCACAAAATATTTATCTTTATTTATTTTATCTGTTATATAGAACCTAAATCGCAAGTCGTTAGTTTGATATTTTTTAATATCGAAATATTCCAACAAATTTTTCTTCTCTCCATACAAATCTACTACAGGATAACCATTACAATATGTACCATCACCACAAAAAAACCCATGGATATATGGATTTTCAAATTTATCAGGATCTTCTTTCCGAACAACTGGTAATTTATAATTATAGATAACATCATTTATTTTAAGATCCTTTGTATATATTATTTCCTTTTTACACCTTTCCGGATGCAATTGATTACCAGAACGTATGAACCATTTGTGTTCCGGAGTGCAGTTCAGATACATTCCATTAGATAATTCAACATGATATAAAGGACTTCTTCCAGTATATTGAATAAATACTTTAGAAAACTCTTTACCATTCCAAACATTTACATATTGGAATAACACATCTGATATCATTTTATAACCATTATCTGTTAATATTTGTGTATCACCACTAACACAGTGTATATTCTCCATCATGGTTTGAAATTGATAAGCAATAGTAACCTCATTATTTTGTATTTCACGGGTAAACCTTTCTCCCAGATTGAAATTAACAATCCCATCACTTGCTGCAAAGAAAGCTAAAATCATTTCTACAAAGTATTGTTCATTTTTAGAAAGTGTCATATAATCATCATAATCATTCGAAAAGTCGATCTCTTCCGCCTTCCAAAAACAAGCCAATTGTTCTTTATAAAGTTGCCAGATTCCTTGATACTTGATTGGAAAAACAGTGAATTGTCTGGTGTTTGGATCCAGGATATCTTCATAAGGTTCATTATTTTGAGATTCAGTGATTTCAAGTTCCTTTTTAAGACGTTCATAAAGGTCTTGTTTTTCTTTTTGGGAAAGAGTGTTTAAAAAATTTTGATTTTGAGTGCTAACAGCGTCTTGGTTGTTTGGTAGTGATACATTTTCTCCGAAACTCATAATTTTCTTATAATACTATAGTTTTGATAAAAATTTCAGAATTATGTCAGAATATATGAAATGTATGTATATTTAATAAAATAATCAATTTTTCTGATTATTTTGACCTATAAAAAAAAATTGAATTCTATATAATATTATGAATAATCTGGTAATTTCTGATACCACTAAATCTATGAAAGTACAAAAAAGAAATGGAACCTATGAAGATGTTTCATTTGATAAAATCCTAAAAAGAGTTACAACTCTTTGCAAGAAACTGGATCTCGATCGCGTCAATACTTTTGAAATTACAAAGGAAACCATCAACGGCCTATGTGATGGAATTAGTACTGAAGAAATTGACAATTTTGCAGCTGTCAGTTGTGCAGAAAAGATTCGTGATGATCCACAATATGATCGTCTTGCAACAGGATTATGTGTCAGTAGATTACATAAAATGACTTCAAAAGATTTTGGGGAAGTTACCGAGATGTTATATCAAAATATAGACAAGTTTGGTAAAAGTAATCCTCTGGTTACAGAAGAATATTGTAATTTTGTGTATAAGCATCTCAAAGAAATTCAAGGTGCTTTGGATTACTACAAAGATTATGATTTTGATTATTTTGGGTTTAAAACTCTTGAACGAGCCTATTTACATCGTAGAAGAACGTCACAAACTAAACAAACTAATCTAGAAAGTAAAAACCCATTAACACAAGGTAAACATGATATTGCAAAAGAAAAAGTTGTTAAAAATAAATATGGGAATATCATTGAAAGACCTCAACATCTTTTTATGAGAGTTGCTATTGCATTAAATCTAGATAATCTTGAAAATGCACTTGAAACTTATAGAGGATTATCCGAACGCAAATTTATTTTTGGGTCACCAACACTCTACAATGCAGGTTCAAGATGGTGCCAAATGAGTAGCTGTTTCTTAATAAAGATGGGAGACTCATTAGAAGGTATTTTTGATGTTTTTAAAGAAGCTGCATTAATATCTAAAAGAGCTGGAGGTATTGGAATTAGTATCAGTGATATCCGTGCCAGTGGTAGTTTAATTCGCGGAACTAATGGAAGTTCCAGTGGTGTTGTACCTATGATTCAAGTATTAAATTGGATTGGCCGTTATGTGAATCAAGGAGGTCGACGTAATGGGGCAATTTCGGTTTATACTGAACCATGGCATGCAGACATTTTCCATTTTTGTGAACTTCGATCCAATAAGGGTAAAGAAGAAGAAAGAGCAAGAGATATTTTCTTAGCTTTATGGATTCCGGATTTATTCATGAAGAGAGTACAAGAAGATGGTGTTTGGTCTTTAATGTGTCCAGATGAATGTCCAGGCTTAACTCAATCTTATGGTAATGATTTTGAAAAACTTTACATACAATATGAGAATGAAGGAAAATATCATAAACAAATTAAAGCAAAACAATTATGGTTTCATATTTTAACTTCCCAAATTGAAACAGGTATGCCATATATGCTTTACAAAGACCATGTCAATCGTCAGTCTAATCAACAGAATTTAGGAGTGATACAGTCATCTAATTTATGCAGTGAAATCGTCCAGTATACGTCTTTAGACGAAATATCTGTTTGTAATTTGTCGTCAATTTGTCTTCCATCCTTTGTTGAAAATAAAGACACTGATAAACCAATATTTAATTTTGAAAAACTCTTGTACATTTCAAAGATTGTAACTAGAAACTTGAATAGAGTAATTGATATTAACTTTTATCCCGTTGAAAAAGCCAGATTATCCAATATGCGTCATCGTCCGATTGGTATCGGTGTCCAAGGACTTGCAGATGTTTATTGCATGATGGATCTACCCTATGATTCAGAAGAAGCCAGAATTCTTAACAGAAAGATTTTTGAGACTATTTACTTTGGTTCTTTAACACAATCAATGGAGATGGCCAAAGAAGATGGGCATTATGAAAGTTTCCATTGGAATGGTGGCTCTCCATTTTCTAAGGGACTTTTACAATACCATTTATGGGGTAAAGGAGACGAATATTTGCTAATGAATTATGATTGGACCGGGTTGATTGAAAATATTAAAACATATGGTACAAGAAACAGTCTTTTAACAACTATTATGCCAACTGCAAGTACATCTCAAATTATGGGTAATTCGGAATACACTGAACCTATTACTAGTAATGTATACACTAGATCAACTCTTGCAGGTGAATTTACTGTTGTTAACAAATATTTAGCAGAAAAATTAATTGAACTTGGGCTTTGGAATAAACAACTCCGTGATGAACTTTTATATGATCGTGGTTCAGTCCAACAAATCAAAAACATACCAGACCACATCAAACTTGTCTATAGAACAGCATATGAACTTAAAAATAAACCAATTTGTCAACAGGCTATTGAAAGAGGTCCATTTATTGACCAAAGTCAAAGCTTAAACTTATTTTGCAAAGTCCCTAATTTTGATATGCTAACATCTTCTCACTTTTATACTTGGAAAAATAATCTTAAAACTGGACTTTATTATCTCAGAACCCAACCAGCTGTTGATGCTCTTGAATTTGGATTGGATGCAGAAACTATTATTAAAATTCAAAAAGAAAGAAATGGTGGGAAACTGAATGAATCAATAGATGAACTATCTGAACTTAAGCAAAGTGAAAAGGATCCACGGCTTATTAGTGAAATTGAAGTTAGTCAGGGTAAGAGACGAAATAATAACATTGTTTGTGAATCATGCTCATCATGATTTTTTTAATTTATTTTTCTATCTTAAATTATATATATGAATATTCATAAACTTATAGAAAATAATCAATGGGATAAAATATATAATTTAATAAAAAGCAAGAAAATAGATTATAATAAAGAAATTACTAATGGAAATACTATATTACACTATGCCTCCATACATAATAACAATAAAATTATTAAATATTTCATCGATCATAATTTAGATGCATTTAATAAAAGTAATAAGGAAGGAGATACCCCCATACATTTATTGGCAAAATATGGATATACTACTTTATTAAAGGAAGTACTTCTTAAAAATAAGGATGGGGTAAATCTTATAAATAACAATAATGAAACTGTGATTAACATCCTTTATAATAATTTAGATTTTATTAAATGGATAATTTCTAATTATAAGGGTAATATTAAAATAACTAATTATAATTCAAATGGTGATAACATATTAACTAAAAATATAGAGGAATCTGAAAATAAATCTGATCATAATTATGGAGTACTTTCTTTATTACTAAAAAAGTTTCAAGGAAAAATTAATGAGGAGGATACATCTTTGCTAAGTCTTGCTATCGAAAGTAATAAAGATCATATAGTTGATCTATTGCTTCAAAATAATTATGATGTTAATAAAAAAGATAAAAAATTTATGACTCCTTTAAATTATGCAATCATTAATAATGATTATAATCTGATGAAACGATTGATTAATAAGGGTGCAGATATAAATTATAATGGTCCAGAGGGAGATTTTAATTCTATGATTTATGCAATTAATAATGGTGATTCAAAAACAATTAACTTTTTACTAGATCATGGATATAATGTTAATAGTTTTAATAGAAAATTAGAAACACCATTACATCATGCATTATTTAAAAAAAATCAATTAAAACCAAGTTTAATTTCAAAGTTGATTTATGAGGGTGATCTAAATCTAAAAAATATTGATGGTATAACACCACTACATCTTCTTTGTAAATATCATCAAATTGATCATTATTTTGAATTGTTAAAACATAAAGAATTAGACATCTTTGTTCAAGACAATAAAAATAAAACACCATTAGACTATTTAAAAGGAAATAATGTCTATCCTTTTTTAGATAATGTAGTTTATAGTTATATGAATTTATTAGAGGGCAAAGTTGACCAAATTGAAAAATGTAAAAAAAATAATGTATCAAAAGAGTGTCAATTAGAATTAAAGAAATATATGTTTCAGACAAGAAGATCAATACCTATGAGGGAAGATAAAAAACGAATGAATAACAAAATTAAAATTATTTCTGGAAATCCAGTTAATCACGGACTGTTCAATGCAGATACATTACACAATATGATATATACTATCTTTTTATTAAAAAGGTATAAGAATTTATGTATTCCATTTCAGTACTTTGACGAGGAAAGATTTATAAATGATAAAATGATATTATCAAACAATTTAATAAAATCAGATGCTGATAAAATCATAACAGATTTAATAAGGGTATATACTGAAAATTTTTATGAGATTACACCTTATCTCATTATCTGGAAAAATATCAATCAATATCATGTTCATAAAAATCTTATGTTCATGCTTAAGAAATGTTTGACATCATCTCAAATCAGATTTATATATTTAAAATTATCTCTAATCACAAAGTTTAATACAATTCATGCAAATATAATTTTTTATGATAAATTTAAAAATACCTTAGAAAGATTTGAACCTTATGGAGATGTGCCATATATTGAATCAAAATCATTAGACCAGTTTGTGGAGGATCTGGGTAAAAAATATATTAATCCTAATTTAAAATATTATTCCCCGAAAGAAATTATGGGAGAGGTTGGATTCCAGGTAATTAGCAATGATAATCAGGCATATGTCAAAAAATTAGGAGATCCAGTTGGATATTGTTTAGCATGGACAATATGGTATATTGAAATGCGAATCAATAATCCAGATACAGATCCTAAAAAACTTATTAAAGATGTTAAAGATAATATAGTTAATTCAAATAATAAAAATCCAACAGAATCATTATTTATTTCTTTTATAAGAAATTATTCAGCTCTTTTAGATAAATACAAAAATGAATTTATGATGGATGCAGGAATTTCAATGAACAGTATTTATAATTTGGTTTTCAATATAGAAGATGAAGGAAAAATAATCGACAAAATGAGAAAAGAATTAAATTCTCTTTTCAGGGGGTAAATATTCCATGCCCAGTTTATCAAAAACATCCTTTTCTGAATTTATTTGAATGCGAACCTTTTTCTTGTCTGATATTTTATAAAGCCCATATTCGTTTAACCTATAGCCAAGTTGCTCGGCTAGACGGCGCATTTTTTTGTTGAAATCACCACTTCCTGTAAAATATAATAAACTACTCGCCAAAGAGTCGTAAGGCACATACCTGATATCAATTCTTCTGACTGGATAATCCTTTTTATTTTTATATTTACAATAACCCATATACTTTATTTCATAATCTTTATCAGTGATATCACCTAATAAAAATTTATCCTTTTTTAATATTTTAATAAATTGATGTAAATAGTTATTTTCTCCCTGATTATATAACTGTAATTTGGTCTTAATTTTCGGGTGATAAAGAAGCACATCTATATCATTTGAAGTTGGACGCAATCTTCTATAGGAACCACAAATTGTAAACTCTAGTTTTTTATCAACTAATTTAATTTTTTTCTCTAAATATTTTTTTACTAAATCAACTTCTTCTCTAGGTATATTTTGTTCATATTGATCATAAAATTTTAAACTGGTGATAATCACATTGTTTAATTCAATCGTACTATTATTAAATGCTTTTTTTAATTCATCAATACTTTTGATATTATATTTAGTAACTAAATTATAAGCAGTTGCGTGGCCAATACCATGTAATTTCATTAGATCTTCAATATATAATGAATATTTTTTTTCTTTCCCACTTGTTTTAATCTCACTTAATTTTCCGGTTTTTAAAATTTCATTGATCCTAGAAATAGTTCCTTTACCAATTCCAGGATATTCTTTCAAATCTTCTCCTTTTTTGATCTCATTTGGATATTTTTTTATTATTTCTAATGCATTTCTAATTTGTTTTAATCTAAAAGTATTTACCATTAAATCTTTTCTGGATTTTGAATTGTCAACCTGTATTTTAACATACTCAATAAGTTTAATAAATTCATTGACTAACTTTTCATTCTTTGAATTTATTGTCTTAGATTCCAATATATCCTCTTTTGAAGAAGATTTTTTGGGCATATATATAATTAAAAGGTAAAAAAAATTGATTTAAAATAATTAAGCATATTGAACATACTTAAAATTGTAATTATTCATTCTGGTTATAATGAACACTAATATAGATCCAGAGGTTGAAAAAAAGAGGAAAGAATTAACTGTCCAGGGATTATCTGGACTTCGTAATATTGGTAATACATGTTATATGAATTCAATCATTCAATGTATTTCATCTCTAGATTTATTTCGTTCTTGGTTGATCACTGATCAATTTAAATCCAGACTACGAAATAATATAATTGAAAATTTAGCAAAGAAACAAAGAAAAAAATTAGGATTGACTGACGATGACACAGTTAGAATAAGAAAGGTACATATTAAAGATGAATATGATGATACAATTACATATAACCTATCAGAACTATTAAAGGGTATGTGGAACTATAATTCTATTATAACACCTAAAAGTTTTAAAAATTCAATTGGTAACGCATGTCCGATGTTCAAAGGGTTTAATCAACATGATAGTCAAGAATTATTGAATTTAATCATAGACCGTGTTCATGAAGAAACTAAGGCTCCGGTTAAAGTATTTTATAAAAATATTCCGGAATGCGTTGAAAATTATTTGGAAGTAAATAATCAATGTTCATCAATTATCAACAATCCAGATGAAGATATAGATGATAAAGAAAAACATCTAAACTATTTGAAAGAATATAAAAGAGAGCATTCAACTGATGTTATTATTTCTGATGCATATGTTTATTGGAAGAAATATATCCATAAATCACATTCGATTGTAACTGATCTTTTTACTGGATTATTTTTAAATAAGATTACTTGTAGTGAATGTGGAAATATTTCATCCATTTTCGAACCATTTACCTCACTTTCAATCCAAACTAAAGAATATGGAGAAACCACACTAAAAGAATCGATGGATGGATTTACAAGTGAAGAAACTTTAACTGGAATTAATCAATACTTTTGTGAAGTTTGTAATAAAAAAGTAGATGCTAAAAAGAAAATATATATCTGGGAACCACCCAATATATTAATTATTCATCTAAAACGTTTCAAAAATGAAAGACATTATACAACAAAAACAAGATCAAAAGTTGTTTTTCCTATTGATGATTTTGATGTGACTGATTATATGTCTGAATTGCATACTATATCCAATACTCATTATGAATTAAAGGCAATTAGTGAACATCAAGGTTCATATGGTTTCGGACATTATATCGCTTATTGTAAAAATAGTATTAACAATAAATGGTATGAATTTAATGATGATGATGTTATTCATGTTCCATACGATCAATTAGAAAAAGAAATTGTAACAACAAATGCCTATGTCTTATTCTATGTTCGTAAATTTAGTCAACAAGACTAAAATGATCATTTTTTTTAAATTATAATAATAAATCTTTTTGTTATTGATTGAATAATAAAAATTTTTAATATCATAGTTTTTTGGCAACTTCAAAACAATCATTGATGGTATTTTTTTCATGTATCTTGAATCAGATAATCTATTACATATATTTTCAATAGGTTCATTGTTAATTTTAAGTCGTAATAAATCATAATTTTTATAATCAGAACCACCCCACGGAGGGTCTAAAAAAATTACATCATGGTTATTAATATGCTTTAAAATATTCATACAATCATCATTTACAACTTTTATATTATGGCAATTATATATCCTAATATTATTCTTCATCATCATTGCTCTCTCTTTTTCAAATTCAATAGAATATACAAATTTAAAATTTTTAGCAAATGATATTGTGTTACCTCCAACTCCACCCATGGCATCAGTTATGATTATTTCTTGTGGATTATTTTTTCCAATTTCAATCAGATGATGTTTTATGATTTCAGTGGTTTTCTCAGCATATTCTCTTACTGAAATATAATAAATGGATTCATCATCTATGAGTAGATTCTCCGCCTTTTCTTTATCTCTTAGATACGGAAATAACCTTAATACCATTTTAATTTTTTTATTATTGTTAGAAACCTCATGTTCCATATAAAATTATATATTTAATCTTTTTTATATATATTTATTTTTTATATTATAATACAGTTTGAAGGTTCTTTCTTTTCTAAACTCATATCATCAACAGTAATTTCACAAAAAATATCTTGATTTTTGTCTAAATCATCGTATGTTTCTTTACTTAAGGAAGATATTTGACCACCTTCATGATTATACTTTTCAATATTCCTATTTTCAATCTTAGATATTTTGTTCTGATTAACTTGAAATTTATATTCAATATTTTTATCTAAATTCGTTACACAAAACATTCCATACTCCATACCATCAAAATTTTTATAATGGTTATAACACTTTTTAACAACTTTGTCAAAATCTTTTGATTTATATATTTTAGTGCTTTCATAAGGATATGTCATTTGGTATCTATAATATTTATCTTTTTCCATTTATAATATTATTAATTAAAAAAATTGATTATTTTAATACATATAGAAAAACTATTTAAATAAAGTTTTTTATTGTATTATATGGTTAAAAATGATACTACAAAAACTACTGTAGAAAAAAAGAAAACCAGTAAAGAAAAATTAAATAAAAAAAATCAGATATCAAACTTAAATGATATCGAATTTCAAGTTATAGATTGGGATTATTATCATGAAACTGAAACTATCGATGACGACGATCCGTTGAAAAAATACATAATTCGAATGTATGGATTGACTAAAGATAATAAATCGGTTTTTGTTAAAGTGAAAGAGTTCACACCATATTTTTTTGTTGAAATCCCAAAGACATGGAAGAAACAAAAGGCAATGGTACTTATAGATACTGTTAAAAATGAGATTGAAAAATATAAACCAGAATATGTGAATTCATTAAAAAGCTGGGATATTGTTGATAGGCATATTTTTTGGGAATTTACAAATTATAAATTATTTTCATTCATAAGACTTATTTTCCATGATTATGAAGGATTTAGGGTATATGCAAATGCATTTAATAGGAAAATAAAAAATCCTATTTTAGACAAGTTTCCTAAAAAATATAAAGTCTATGAATCTAATATCGAACCATTGTTGCGATGTATGCACATCAGAAAAGTTAATGCAGTTGGATGGATTAAAATTCCTGGGAGTAAATACGAATTCTTTACAGATAATGAAAATCCGTCAATTAATGAGATAAGTATTTATACAGATTGGACAAACTTAGAACCTATTGAAGATACATCAATTAATAAATTTGTAATTGCATCTTTTGATATTGAATGTACAAGTGGAGATGGTGAATTTCCAAAACCTGAAAGGGATGAAGACAAGGTGATTCAGATTGGTACAACTTTTAGCAGATACGGTGAGAGTGAATGTTTTTATAAACATATTGTTACATTGGGTTCGTGTGATCCAATTGAAGGTGTAGATGTTGAATCTTATGATAATGAAGTAGCTGTTTTATTAGCTTGGACTAAACTTATCAGAAGGACAAATCCAGATGTTTTGACTGGTTATAACATTTTCGGTTTTGATTATTGGTATTTAGAAGCAAGAGCCAAAAAATTAGGATGTCATAAAAGTTTTACAAAATTGGGTAAATTGAAAGATGTACAATCGCCTTATATCGATAAAGAGTTATCATCATCAGCGCTTGGACAGAATATTTTAAGATACTATGCCATGCATGGAAGAGTTCAAATTGATTTAATGAAAGTAGTTCAAAGAGATTTTAAGTTAGGCTCTTATAAATTAGATAATGTTATTTCTGAATTCATCAAAGAACGTATTGAAAACGTCATTATTGATAAAATTAAGAAAACATCAACTATTATTACTAAAAATACTTATGGCTTAGAAGTTGGAAGATTTGTCAAAGTCTTTTTTAATGATGGGCTTTCTGATAACTCTTATAAAAATGATAAGAAATTTAAAGTATTAGAAATGACTGCTAAATCACTTACTATTTCTGGTATATTAGATGGTGAAGCATTAGAATATAAAAAATATAAAGTATTCTGGTGTCAAGCAAAAGATGATGTGTCTGCAAAGGACATTTTTAAATTACAAAAAGGAACGTCCGCAGATCGTTGTACGATCGCAAGATATTGTATTCAAGATTGTCAAATTTGTAATAAACTAATCAATAAATTACAAGTTTTAACTAATAATATTGGTATGGCTAATGTTTGTCATGTACCCTTATCTTACATCTTTTTAAGAGGTCAAGGAGTTAAAATTTTTAGTTTGGTTTCAAAGAAATGTCGTGAAAGAAACCATGTTATTCCGGTTATACGAAAGCCTTATAAAGACGATAAAAAGGATAGTAAAATTCCACCAAATGCTAAAAAAAAGTTTGATACAGAAGAAGAGGAATTTGATGATGATGGATATGAAGGTGCAACTGTATTTAAACCAACTGTTGGTGTTCATTTTGAGCCTATTACGGTTTTAGATTATAATAGTTTGTATCCAAATTCACAAAGACATCGAAATATTTCACATGAGTGTATTGTGAAAGACAAACAATATGATAATTTACCAGGTTATACATATGAGGAGGTGACATACTCAAATAAAGATGGAACAAAAACGACATGTAGGTTTGCAAAATCAAAAAATGGAAATGTAGGAATTGTTCCAGAGATTCTAACGGAATTACTAGATGCTCGTGCCAAAATGAGAGCATTAATTGAAACAGAACCGGATCCTTTTAAACAGAAGATTTTAGACGGTCTTCAGCTGGCATATAAGATAACAGCTAATTCGCTATACGGCCAGTGTGGAGCACCAACTAGTCCTATCTATATGAAAGATATTGCGGCTTCAACAACAGCTACCGGTAGAGAGTTATTAAATGCGGCCCGAATATTTGCGGAAGATATCTTCCCTCTTATAATTAACTCTGTTTTTAATGATGATTATGAGGAGTATGTAGAGAAAATGGATTTATTATACAAGAAACAGTTAGATGAATTCTTAGGCAACGTTAGAATTAAAGAGCTTAAAGAAAAAGTTGGTTCGGATGATATATCTGATTATCATTATTTAAGAATATTCAAAGAAAATAAAGATATTATTGATGATAAAAAATTTGTTGATAAGAAACTTAATACAACATGTAAAAAAGAATTTGTGAAATGGGTTTATGATAAGATTAAGGTGGTATTAAAGGATTATAAAATAAAGCCAGATGTGATCTATGGGGACAGTGTAACTAAAAATACACCTGTATTATTGAGATATAAAGATGAAATTAAAATTATGAAAATTGAAGACATTGGTAAAACCTGGAAAGATTATAATCAATTTAAATCAGATGACATTACATTAAAAGAAAAACAACAAGATGATAATATAAATTTGGAAGTATGGACTGATAAAGGTTGGAGTAAAATTAAAAGAGTTATCCGTCATAAGACTCCAAAAGAAATATATAGAATATGTACACATACTGGTGTTGTAGATGTAACAGAAGATCACTCTTTGTTAGATATCAATGGAAATAAGATTAAACCGAAAGATTGTATTGTTGGTGAAACTGAATTGTTATATGGTTTTCCAGAAAACTTGAAAGAATATAACTGGAATTATAGCGATAATGAAACTTATAATAAAAATACATTTATAAGTAATGACAAATTGGAATGTATGAAGTATTATTATTATTCAAAAGAAAATGGATATGGTGTAAGAATTGATGTGAATGGAAATGATTTAATTCTAAATAGAACAACGGGGAAAATAGATAATCCAAATAAAATAATAAGTATAACGAAGATTGGAGATGCTGGAAGTGATTATGTATATGATTTAGAAACAGATGTAGGACATTTTCATGCTGGTGTAGGTGAATTAATTGTTAAAAACACCGATTCCATCTTTATCAAATACAACATCATGGATCCAGAAACAAATGAACCATTAAAAACCCATGAAGCCCTTGGTGTTAGTATTGAATTAGGGATGATATGTAGTAAACTTTTACATAAAATGCTACCGACACCACAGAATATGGCTTATGAAAAAACATTCTGGCCATTTACAATCTTATCTAAGAAAAGATATGTTGGGAATAAATATGAGTTTAATGATAAGGATTATTATCAGAACAGTATGGGTATTGTTTTAAAAAGACGTGACAATGCTCCAATTGTTAAAATTGTTGTTGGAGGTATTGTGAATAGTATTTTGAATGAAAAGAGTAAGGATAAGGCAATTCAATTTACAAAGAAAACATTACATGATATTTTGTCCAATAAATATCCAATGGATAAATTTATTATCACCAAAACACTAAAAGGTCCTGGATTAACTAAGGATGAAAGGAAAATAGAAAATCAAAAATCAAAAGAAAATAGATTTTATGCCGATCGAACACGAATTGTTCACGCGGTACTTGCTGATAGAATGGCTGATAGAGATCCTGGTAATAAACCTGCAAGTAATGATCGTATACCTTATGCATATATACTTGTGAATGGAGATGTAGATTTACAAGGGGATCGTGTAGAACATCCAGAATACATTAAAGAACACAAATTAAAATTGGATTACTTATTCTATATTACAAACCAAATTATGAAACCGTCTATACAATTCTTGGAACATATTATGGATAACCCAGACAAAATGTTTAAGGATGTAATTACAAAAGAAATGAATCGTAGACAGGGTAAAAGACCGATTAGTTATTATTTCAAATTATTAAATGATCTAGATAATGATAAAGAAGACGATGTTTTTGGAGATGTCGAAGAAGATGATTGTGATGAAGAATACAATGAAAAGATGGATTATAAACGTATATTTACATGTTCATTAAACGATAATGACGATGATAATATAGACAATGACATAAATTCTGACATTGACAAGTCTGATGATGAGGATGTTGTAGTAATTAAGCCTAAAAAAACCAATAAAACAGGGAAAAAGAAAAAGGGCTCTGTAAATAATAAATCAAAAACTAAACCAAAGAAAAAACAAATTAAATTAGATAATTCACTTTTTGATAAAAATAAAGGTGGATTTATTTTAGAAATTTAGTCAAAACGTTTTCTGATATAAGGATGCACAGAAGAAGAATCTGTACTATAGAATGGTACAACATTCAAATCAGTAACATTCTTTTTTTTATAACCTCTAGAATCATTACTATATGATGTCGAACTGAGAGATCTGATTCTGCTAACGATAGCACTTGAAGTTGAACTTAATCCATCTTCAGACATATCGGGATTTTTTTTCTCATCATCTTCATCGGTTTCCATATCCATATCATCATCCATGTTGGTACCCATATCTTCGTCTTCTTCTTCATCGGTTTCCATATCTTCATCTTCATTATCTTCATTATCTTCATCATCTTCGTCTTCATCTTCTTCATCCTCATCATCGCCACCATATTGATTATTTAAAATTTTAGAAAACAAATGTCTAACTCCACCATCTTGAATGGCCATTTCACTAAATGGAGTGCTTAAAACACCACCAGATTGACCATTAATAATAAAACTTCTAATTTTATCAAGCTCGCTCATGTCAGAAATTTCTGTCATGCCATCGGCATCATCTGGTGCTCCGCCATTTTGAATTCTTTCAACAAATTCGTTGATGTTATGTCTTAAATATCTTCGTTGTGATGGTTTAAATTTAATCGTACCGCCAGTTTGGACATCTTGATATTCATTATAAGTTTCTGTTGGAATATTGTCTAAATTTCCAATAGAAAAACTTGCTTCAGATAATTCTGGATTATTATTTCTATTGAATGCAAATAGATTATCAATGTTTTGCCTAATTTCGGAATCCGAGTATTTATAAGGTCTTTGCGGTTGTGAACTTCCTATTCCCATATATTAATATATAGATATAATAGAAAATAAATTCTATATATTAAAAATTTTATTATTCATTAAAATTAATTTATTGGTATATTATAATTATGGAAGGTGTAATATTATTTATAATAATTTTTATTTTTATAATATCAATATGGACCATAGTTAAACTTGAAAAACATGAAGTAACCTATGTTAAATCAGATGTTGATAATAATGAATATTTGGTTAGAGATGTACCAGATAAAAAGAAGGCAGCAGATTTGTTAGCTATGCTAAAAAAAAATATGATGACATTGACTTATCATTTATATGAGAATAAAGATAATAAGTATAAAGATAATAAGGAAAATATTGAGCAATTGTATACAAGAATTAAAGATACAGTCATTAATGAAAGTAGTGGTAACAGTGAATATACAAGCTACAGTGTAAACAAGGGTGAACAAATTGTATTCTGTCTCAGATCAAAATATAACAATGAATTTCATGATTTAAATTTGTTAATGTATGTTGCATTACATGAAATGGCACATGTAGGATGTAAAGAATATGGTCATACCCCTTTATTCAAAAAAATTTTTGCTTTTTATACAAATGTTGCAATAGATCTAAATTTATATCAAAAAATAAGTTTTAATTCTTATCCTAAGGAATATTGTGGTTTAATTATAAGTGAATCCATTATTTAATTTATTATTATAATTATATTTTCTTAATTTAACTATATATATAATTATGGATGATCCAATTAAGATAATATTTAAATACAAAAATAATAACAATCGAATTCAATATCATAAGTACATTTTTATAGGTGATGTTCCTGCAAATATATTAAAAATTTTGCAAAAAATTCAAGAGAAACAATTTTATGAAAGTTTAATTGAATTAAGTAAGGACGAAATCAAAACCTTAGAGAAATTTTATGGTGATAAATGGTATCTTAAATTTTTTAATACTTACCATATAAATTATTCAATTGAACTTATTAGAAAATTTAAAAAAAATAGTGATGAATTAATTAGGAAGTTGGGACAAAAATGGTATGATGATCATATTAAAGAATTTACATTGATGGATAAAACTATACTTTATAGTTATGAAGCATTAATTAAAGATGAAATTATTAGAAAGGAACAAAAGAAAAAGAAAGAAAAAATCATTGAAGAAGAAGAATTGATTGACTATACAACTGTTAAAAAATATTCCATGTCAGACTTGTCTCAACAAAATATTGATCAGATGAAATTAACCGGTAATTTAAGGGAATCAAAAGAACAAGCTGGAGGTAATTATGAAATTGATGAGATATTCGACAAAATTCATCGTTATCATCATAAAATTATTGACAATAAAAATTTAACTGGTGGAATTGATAAAGGTCAGGCATTGGCTAGACAATTAGAGGGAAAGCAAGATCAAGAGGATGATGATGAGATTGAGGTAGAGATAGATGAAGGTGAATATGACCCAGATGATATTGAAGAACTTGATGAAGAAGCCATAGATGCAATGAATGAAGAGGAAGAAGATGAAGAATATTATAATGAAGAGGAGTATATGGACAATTTAAAAAAAATGGCAGACGAAAATGATGATGGTGAAATTGAATTTGACGAAGGATTAGATAGAGACATTATTTTAAATGATGAAGATTTAGATATTGATGAACTTGAAAAAATATATCAAGACACTGATGTGGTTCCTGATAAAGATGTTTCACAAACTACCTCATTAATTCAACAGGCATTAAAAGATGATAAGTTATTTAAAAAATTAGAAAATAAAGCAATTGACTTTGATGTTTCTAAAGATAATCTTATGTTTGATGAAACTTTGAGAAATGTATTCTTCAAAAATTATATTACAACACAATATATTTTTAAGGATGACACAATTAAAACTATTAGAAATAAAATTTGTGCAAGTATCAAAAATAATCCTAAATTTGAACAAGATGCATGGATTGCACCCACAAGACAATATTTATGGTCGGAATATTATTTTAATAACAAACTTGAAAAAGTAATGCTTGGACAAAAGTGGATTAAAAAATCAGACATTTTAAACATTGATATTGAACCAAATACAAATATAAGATGGTACGAAGAACTCCGAGGAAATTTAAAAATTTTACGTGATAATATTCGTAGATATGGTTCGAAGATTAAATGGGAAAATGATGATTTCAATATTCTTTATGATTATGAGGGTTATTTTACAAATAATGAATTATTTATGATTGATATTTATAATGATTTAGGTAAAAATTATAATCCAGATCAAGAGGAATTAAAAAATATTATTGATGTTTATATTCGAGTATATTATCCAAAAATTAAAGATGACATTAAAAATATTATTGAATACTTAAATGGAAATATTGATGTAGAAAGTAATAAAGTTAAAGGAATTTATGAAACTATTGTAAATGACTTAGTTTTAGAAAATGAAGTTATGAAGGAGGTTGAAAAGTCAAAAAAAGAAAAAAAATTTACATCATTATTTAAAGAAACTTATATTACTCAATCTGTGATCCATGTTGGTTTGAGAACATTAAATAACACTAGGATTAATTTATATCGTATCTTTAATGAATTTACTGTTGATGAAAAATACCCATTTATACAATATCAAACCATAGATGGACAGAAAATATTTAAATACAATGAAGAACATATTAAAGTTTTTAATAAAAATAAAGATAATATAGATGTTTTAACAAAATGGTTTGAAACAGCACCTTATGGTATTAGTTTTAAAGTTAGAATTAAAGATAAATCTAATGAAAAATTTATGGCAATTAATTTAACTGACAATGGTAGAATTGAATACAAAACACAATGGAAAGAAGAAGATATGGCAACTATTAATGATATTCAAAATACTTATACATATGTCAAAGATTTATTAAAAAAATTAAATGATGAACCCAACAAAGTAACTTTTGATATTCCAATTAACCAAGAATTTAAATATGCATTCATGAATACAATTCAAGGCTTTGAATTGCCTGGTAAATTTATAATTAATCATAATGATTTATCTGAATTTTCAAGATTCTTTTTCCCATATGTTGCTTTAGTTATTGAACCACGTAAAAGACAATCTAAAATACAAAAACAACAAGATAAGGGTAAATTCGGGACATATTTGAGATACAAAAGAGTAACCAAGTATGAAAATCAAGGAAGAATAGAACAAAGAATTTTGTATTTTATGAAAAATTATGAATATAATGAACAAACTTTATCTTTAGAAATAAGTAAACAATTCAATATTCCTTTAGAAAGGGCTTTGGAAGAGATTGAAAGAGTTAAAAATAAATATCCAAATATAAAAAAATCAAGAAAGATTCTAAAGAAATTAGAAAATATACCAAAGTATAAACCACCAGGTATTAATATTGATATTCAAGGAAAGCAAAGAGATAAATATAAAGTAAGAATATCAGGAGCTAGAAATAAAGATCAATTGGATAGAATTGTAAATTTTTATGGTACTCTGATATATCTTTATGTTGAAACTTATTTACTTAAAAAACCAGAAAGACAAGTTTTAAAAGAAAAATTAAAAAAATTAAATAACATAGCTAAAAGAAGAAACAAAGTAGATGAGGTTGTTAAATACGATGATGACGAAAAAAATGTTAAACAAATGACAAAATTAGATAAAAAAAGAATTGGTTTTAAACCAGAAAAAGGTCAAAGTCAATGGACCAGGGCATGTCAAAATAGTGGTACAGATAAAAAGAGAAGACCTCAGCAATATACATCTGTTGAGGAATTAAATAAATTAGGATTTAAACTCAATAAGAGTACTGGTGTTTATGAGAAAAAAACAACATTGAAAGGTAAAAAGAAAAAAGAAGTAATCATTCGAGCTGTGGAGTTAGATAATATAGACGAAGAAGGAAATACAACTGGATCCATATTCTATTCATGCAATCCAGAGGAAAATGCCGAACATATGTACATTGGCTTTCTTTTAAGAAGTAATAATCCTTATGGTCAACCAATGCCTTGTTGTTTTAAGAAAGATCAATTGACTGCTAAAAACAAGGAAAAAAGAGATTATTTTTTAAAATCCATTGGAAAAATAGAAAAATTTGAGAAATTAAGTGCAAAAATTACTGGAGACAAACTCTATATTTTACAAGATACAAATAAAATTCAAGATGGTCGCATTGGTTTCTTACCAACATACCTTGATATCATGTTTAACCAAATGTTAAATAAAACAAGAAAAATTAAACATCATTATTTATTATCAAGTGATTCAGGATATTTTTTCAAACATGGTGTGAAACAAGAAACCCAACCTTTTTTAACAGCATTATCAACAGCATTAGATATTTCAATTGACGATATTATTAATAAAGTTATTGAAAAACTTGAAAAAGATAAAAGTGAATTACTTTTTACCGCTTTAAATAATGGTGATATCAAAACCATTTTTTCTACAATTGATAAGTATATTGAATATTTAAAAACAAATTTAAACATAAGTTTCGAATCTATCAATCATATTCTTTCAATTCCAGGAACTCTTAAATCTAAAGGTATAAATATTATTGTATTTAAGAAAGAAGTTATAACTATTAAAAGAGAATTAGAAAAGGAAAAGATCAGAGATGATTTTATAGTTATGTGTCAAAATGTTGAAGAAATTGAAAACTTAAAAGATCCCCAACGAGATTCAATTATCCTCATTAAAGAAAATAGATATTTTTATCCAATTGTTCTAATTCAAAAAAAGGAGAAGGAAAACAAAAATTTTGACATAATTAAAACATTTAATTACAATGGGAATAAAAAAGATAATATAATAAATCATATTTATGACTTTTACGAAAAGAGCTGTAAAGAAGAAATTATAGGAAAAGAAACAATTAAATTAAATGCTAAGGAAATGTATAAACTTTTATTAGATTTACAAGAAAAAAATCCTAATAGTAAAAATGTAAAAGAATTTATGCCTAAATCACAAAAGATAGATGCTCGAAATAAATGTAAATATTTCATTTTGAATAATTCCTTAATCATACCTGTGCAACCATCTGGATCAATTTATGATATGAGTATATTAAAGAACATTGACAATAAATTACTTTCATTTAATGAGACATATGATAAATTAAAAGAACTTTATAATATTTCAAATGGTATACCTGTTAAACCTATTGGTGTTTATTTTGATCAAAGACTCAAAGATAAATTTGTTATAAACGGTATTATGACTGAATTAAAAGAATTTGTTCCTATAATACCACAGACAATTGAAGAAAGTACCATTAAGAAATTAAATCTAACAACTGAATACAAACAATTATTTGATAAGGTTGATTCTGCAATTCTTAAAGGAAAAGATAATTTTATAATCGATGAAAGAATAATTAATACTACCGAAAATGCATACAAGAATGAGGCATATAATCTTTTTAGATTACATTTGAGTGAATACATTAATAAAGATATTAATTTAAATATTAAGAAGAGAATTATGAAAATTATTGATGATAAAAACTTGAATAAAAAAGAAAAGAGAGATAAGATAAAATTTTTACTATTTAAAATTATTGATAAAAATTTAAGAATATTATATTCAGAATCTTTAGAAAAAAATAAAGATAGTGAAGAAATATCTCAAGAAGGTGGAACATCCAATAAATTGATTCATGTGATTAATAAATTACCTGATTTAACAGGTTATGAAGTAAACAACAACCGAGAAATCTGTTGGTCGTTTTCAAATAAAGAAAGTTGCAGTTTAGACAAGCATTGCCATTGGAGTTATGATGATTGCAATCTGGCATTAACCAGAGAAATGATTATTCAATTTGTTAATAAAGTTAGTGAAGAATTTGTAAGTAACGATCACAGAATGCTCGAAATTTTACAAGAAGATGGATATTTTGTTTTAGATATTGCAGATTATAGTAAATTTGAAGAAAGAGAAGGTCAAAAAATATTAAAGAGTAATAATGCAAATATTAATAAAACATTGAATGAATTATTTGGAAAAGAAAATATTCCATTAATTGGAAAAAGAAGACAGGGTAAATCTAACATAGAGGATATATATGAAATGAAGCTCTTAAATCCTCTCAATAATATGGGTGAGTATTATACACAATCAATTATGAATAATAATATTACATTATTTAGAGCATTTGCTAATGGATATACTTGGATGAAAAATATGTTTTATGATATTGATAATAGAAATTTAGGATATTACAGCAACTTACAAACTGACATGGCGGAATATTTTAGAAGTAATGTTATAGATTGGATAACAGAGAAGAAAAATTATAAATATATATCAAAAGATCTTGAAAAATTCTTAGATATAAATAAAAAGAATGCAATTAAAGAATTTATTAATAAAATTACAAAAGATATAACAACCAATACTAATGGCATTGTTGAATACTACATACTAAATAAAATATATGATATCCCAATTATTATTTATGACAAATACAATGTTATTTTATATATTATTGATGATGGTGTAATTTATGATAAAGATGATAATGCAAATAAGATTAATGACAGTAAATATAATCAATATAAAGATTCTTCTAATTTAAAAAAATATATCAATATTAAATTTACAGAAATATCAATTTCTAATAAACCAATGTCGATTGAAGTTATTTATTACAAATAATTATCATCCACCTCTAAAAAAATTAACTAAATATATAGTAAGAATCAGTTGATTCAGGTCATGAAATCTGATTTAATTTTGCAAGAATTATTGAAAAAACAACGTAAACAAGTACCCCTTGAAAAAAAATTAAGGTATAATGATTTAAAAAGACTTTGTAAATATATAAATGGTCACATATTCGATGAAAATGAATGTGTTATATGGAATGGGTATATCACAAATGCAAATAAATTTAATAAAGGATTATATATAAATTTTTATTTCAAAGGTAAAAAAACCGCATTGCATAGACTTTTATATATAAATTTTATTGATGATTTAGATGATAATGAGTATTTGAAATTTTCCTGTGAAAATAAGGGTAAATGTTGTAATATTTTCCATTTACAAAAATTTGAATATAATTTAGATAAATCTAAAGTAGACACAGAAAATATAAAATCTCTACATAAAAAGAAAAAAAGAAAACCCCAAAGACTTTTAAATATTGATACACAACCATCTTTCAAGTTATCATTTGAATAATTTTATTATATAATATATAAATATATATGGATTTATCACTTATATTCAGAAATTATCCCATCAATGAAGATTCTATTGAGATGGATTCAAGCAGTGATGATTTGTTTGGTGGAACTAAAACCAATACTTTAAAAAATCAACCACATGGAGGTTTCCCTCCTATTTTTCCTTGTAATGAACAAGATGAAGATGATTCAGAGATAAAAACTGATCAAGAGAAAAGAGGATATACTACTGTAAATAAAAATATTGTATCTATACAAAATATTTTGGAAAAGAGACGAAAAATTGTTCCATTTATACCTAAATAATTTATTTTAACTATAAATATAATTTATTCTATTATATATATTTATAGTAGATGTCAAATATTAAGGAGTTAATAATAAATGCATTACATTATTATGATTCTAACAGATTGAAATATGATAAAATTATGAGTAAGGCAAAGTACTATTCATTTATAACAACAAAAGGAGATCTAGAAAATAACACAATTATATTTTATGATAAAAATAAAAAAGAATTTTTTAGATCAAGGTTTGAATTAGTTGGTGAATATATACCGAGCTTAAGTATGTGGATTTGGGGTTGGGGATTACCGATTAAATCTAAAAATACAACACATATTTCTAAAAAGATCTTTGATTATGCATTTGATCTAACACCAGATGAAAATTTATCAGAACTTAAACTTGAATTAATGACACCTAGAATTCCTACAAATTCCATTCAATTAGATATCCATTTGGCCATTGCTTCTTATATTTCAAAAATAAAATTAATTTATAAAATTGTTGATAAAGAACCAGTTTATAAAGGTGATTTAATAAAAATTGAAAATGAAGAGGAGGAAGAAGATTTAAATATGGACTCTGAATCAATAACATTTTTATATTTATATTTGTTAGATTATGACAATTTTAAATTAGGTCAGGATAGTACTTAGGTTGATCATATTTATTTAGATGAACCCGATAATGTTGGTCTAATTCTTTTATATAAACAAAATCATCATTAAATAATTCCCTTCTTTTAATATCAATTGGAACTTTAATTTGATCATAACCACTATTTAATGCAGTGTAGTATTCATACCTTTCAGAACCAGGGTATTCTTGTCTACCAAATAATCTTAAAATTTTATTATCATTATTTTTATTTGGATCTCCTTCTTTGACTAGTGTTCCAATCTGAACAAAATTGTCTGGATATCCTCTAGTTGGATAATCAATCATTTTTTTAAAATAATATGGGGGCAATTCATGTCTGGGTACTCTTCTAACTGGTTCTTCAAAAGGATCAAATGCTTTTCTGTAGTCATAGGCTCTAATATAGTTATTCCAGTTTGAATAATCAAATCTTTGAATTAAACCTGGTGATGAATATAATGCATGATAGGGAATCTGATTAGTTTCTAATTGTTCACTATCTTTTTCTTCCATATTTTCAATGTTCTTTTTTATATGTACATCAGAACATACCGTTTTAGTTTCCAACCACACTAAAAGAATTAATGTTAAAATTATCATCATTATTAGACCTATAATTATTAACTGTTTATTCATAATTATATATATATACTTGACAGAATAAATTACTTAAATATAAATTATTACTATTTAGGATATATATTGAAATGGAACATACAGATGTCAAAATAAGTTTAGTATGCATTAAACCAAATATATTCAATTTTGATAGGGTAAAATATTATAATAATAAAGAACAATTAAAAGAAGATATTATACCACACATCGAAATCAAAGAAACAATATTTAATGAAATGATGGATACTATTGTATCAACCATGACTTCAACAACTGGTATAGTCCCAGATATATTTGGTTCTACAGAAATTGTAAAAGAAACTGACAAATATATTTATCAACTTTGTTTTATTGGTAAACAAACTTTTCCTTCAAATGATAATACTGAAAATAATCCTCAAGTAGAAACAAATAATATTGGTCATGTTTTATCTGGAGAAAGGATTAATGGTCATTGTGTATTAATTAAATCAAAAATAACTGATAATCATACATGTTCACCTGATAGTGTTTCTATTGAAGAATTAGTTGACATTCTCTATTCAAAATTTATTCATAAAGGAGTATTTGTAAAAGAAGGAAAGTCAGATCCTTTAATTGAATTTGATTATTTTGATCATCCAATAGAATTTTATAAAATTACTAATCAAGAAGATTATGATAATTATGAAATTAAAAATATAACCTTCTTAGCATTTGATTTGTGTATTGTTATACATAAAGATCGTGATAATAAGGGTATTAACAAGAGGATTACACGATTGGTTGGAGATCAAATAATATATGGAGATGTAATTATCATATCCAAATCAACCCATGAATATTATGATTTATCAGAAGATATGCTAGAGAAATTATTGCTTATTTCACATGGTCCACTTAAAAACAGATCATTAAATGATAATGAAAAGGTAGATGAAGAGAAAGTTAATGACCTTCCAGTTATCATGAATAGATACATGATTTTAGAAAAAAGATATAGTCAATATAAAAATATTTGTGAATATTGTAAAAATGAATTAAATGAAAAACAATTGCTTTGTACTGGGTGTTATAGGATAAAGTATGATTCTACTGAATGTCAATTAAATGATTGGAATGAATTACATAAATTTGAATGTTTATATAATAAAAAAAAATAATTAAAAAAAAAGTCTTTATTTATTATATAATATAATGGAAGATTCATTGAGCGGTACTTCTATCCAAGATTTATATAGAACACAATCAAATTATTTTGGTAATGTTAGAAATCTTGCTGATGGTAATCAAACTAAATATAATGCAGGTCAAAATATGCATTACGAACAAGGACATAATGCCCAACATCAAATGCATCAGGCTCAACATATGCCTTATTACAATAGCCAAAACGCACCAAATTATCCTCAGTTTAATCAAGAAATGGGCCCTAATCCTGGTTATTTAACACCTCGTCAACAAAGTCAGGAAGCCGTAGATATTGAAGAATTAGCAAAAGAGCTAAATAATAATATGGGAGAAGATAATTTTACCGTTACTTCAGAAAACATGGAAGATGGAAATGGTTCTAATCAAACGCTTCTTGGTAGTGTTCCAGAAATGCTTAGAGAACCAATTTTAATCTTGGTTTTGTATGTTCTCCTATCTCAACCAATGGTAAAAGATACAATCGGTCAATATGTGAAACAAATTAATCCTGACATGGATGGCAGAGTTTCATTTACTGGTGTTGTTATTTATGGTATTATTTTGGCAACTCTATATGCCCTGGCTAAAAGATTTATTCTATAAATGATAAAACTTTTTTAATATCTGTATCACTATTAATACTAATATATGATACATTACAATTATTACTATTATCAAATATTAAATCTATTTTACTATTTTTATCTTGAAAACTTTTAATATTTCTATCAATGATTTCATCATATTTATTAATGAAAGGAAAATTTTCTAAAGGAATCTCTAAAAGATTTACTTTTTCAACTATAAAATTGTTAACTACTTTACTTTCTAAACTCGTGTATCTAAAACATTTTTTTTTATTTTGAGAATCAATACAAAGGAGTAAATTTTTATATTTGTAAATTTTATTAGATGATGTTAATGTTTGATGTCCTACCTTTTTATTTAATATAATATTATCTAATTCTATTATATGACCCTGATTCTTTTTAATTTTATAAATATTAATTATGTTATTCTCCATATTATTATTTATTAATATTATAATCTTAAATAGATTAAGTTTAATAATCAATTTTATTCAAAAAATTTGAAAAATCAATATCATGATATTATTACCCTATATTACACTATTATTATCTCATAGTAAATATGGCATTAGCTATTGATCCAACTACTTTCAAAAGTTTTGGTGATATCACCTATCATACGGAAGATTGTAACAAAGGAGTTGTTCATAATATAACTTTTACAAATAATGAATTTGAATTACTTCGGAGACTTTGTAACTTTGAAGAGGATTTCAATAGACTTCAATTCCATAATTTACTTTTTCGATTAAGTAGTTCTTGTCCGGAAAAAGTGGATGGATTAATTATTAACATCTATACAAATATGGCAGATCAGATTAAAAATAATATTCAAAATAAGATTAGTCAAAATGAATTTACAATTAAATATTTTGTAGAACAATATAATGAATATTATCTACAAGGACAAAATATTGCTCGGATTGTTTCTTATTTTAATGACCGAGTTTATAGTAATAATACAAATAAATATTCACATGTTGGTCTTATAAGAAATTTTACATTTTATAATAATGTAATCAATCAAAAATACATATATCCAGATGGCAATAGTTACTATATTTATGAAATTTTTAATAAAGTAATTGAAAATGGTGAATGTGAAATGGAACAAATTACACATCTTTTTAAAATGTATTCATTCTATATCAAATTAAGCCATATCGCAAAAGAACAAGAAAAACTATTCAATAATGAAATCGATAAGCTTTTCCTTGTTACTTTAGGATCTAATACAGATTTTATCAAGATGTTGACAAGTTATATTCATGTTGGAATTAAAGATATTACTACAAACCAAAATGACAAAACCAGAAATAATATTATTAGTATTATTGATTTAGTTATTAATTACTTTCTTGAAAAAGATATGTTCATCCTTTATTATGAACAATTATTGGAACAAAGACTACTTTCAGCAAATTCAAAAATTGATCTAGATCTTGAAAAAGCATTTATTTCCCGGTTTAAAAATGCAAAAGATCATAAAGTTATGCAAAGAATGATTTATAAATTAGAAGATCTAGAAACAGCTATTAGAGATAAGAAATTTTATGATCATATGGAAGTTAACATTGGATCAAATAAATATAAAGGTAAAATTAACAAAGAGGATATTGATCTTCAAAAGGTTAATTTCCGTCTTTTTCGAAATTATGCATGGTCACAAACAGGCACAAATTCTCATCAGTTGTCTGTTCCTTTTGATATGCAACCTTACACTGATATTTATATTGCATTTTGTAAGAAAAAATATCCTCACAGAGACATACAATATAATTTTGAAAATGGTACGGGTGTTTTAAAATTTAATTCTAAAAATAAGCAATATTTTATTCAACTCACTATTCCTCAAATGTTTCTTCTGCTTCAGTTTAATGATTCAGACAAAATTAAAGCTCATGAACTTGCAACAAATATGGGTATCCCGCTTTCAAAACTTGGACCAATTCTCTCAAGTCTATTAAAACCAAAAATACTACTCAGAGAACAAAATAAGAATCCAAATGATATTGATATGTTCATTTACTTAAATACAAATTTTGAATATAATGGCACACACATCTCTTTTGTAAATCTAATGACAAATCCAAAGAAAGAACAGGCGAAACAAAAAGAAGTTGATGTTCAAATTGCCCATCAGGTAGAATTAGAAAAAGAAAATCTGATGAGAGCCGCTATTGTAAGGACTATGAAACATAATAAGGAACTTTCAAAAGACAATCTCTATCAAAAAATGAAAGAAGCCTGTAAATTTGAGTTTGATGAAAAATACTTTATGAATATTTTAGATAGTTGTATTGAAGAAAAATATGTCAAGAAAATTGATGATAATAATTATGAATATTTAATTGACGATGATGACTTTTAAAGTTATTATTTCATCTCTAAGGCTGGTAAATTTTTTTCTTTATTGAGAAAGAATTCAGGGGCCATATATCCAATAATTTCTTCTCCCAAAGTGCCATTGGATATATTAGCCATAATTCTTCCCAATTTATTCATCCTATTTAAAATAGGTTCATATTGTCTCATATCTAATTCATCTTTATCGAGTACTGAATAAACTAATATATACTCTCTCATCAGATCATTGATATATTCTAAAAGTGGATTGATGATATAATTTCTGATTTTAACTCCTTTCTTATCTACTGTCCAGTCGATTTTTTTATTATTAAAAAGTTCTCTAACAACATAAGTTAATCTGGAGGTATCAGAACTCCATAATGATTGCTTTTTGGGATCTTTTTTTTTATAACATTTAATGATAATATCACCTAAATATCTATGAAGAATGTCTTTATCAAACTTACAAGTAAGAATCTCAATAAACTTATCTTTACTTTCTCGGATTTCCATTGGAGATTTCTTTTTTCTTTTCTTTTTGGGTTTATTTGTATCAGTAATTGATTCTAATTCTTCATCAGGATCAATATCAAAGGTAATCTTACTATAATCTTTTATTGGGGCAATTGGAGGAGCATCATCATAATTCTGAGAAACATAAGAAATGGCAGAAACTGACGATTTAATAATATTCCCAGCATTATTAATGATAGTTTTAAGATAAATGACTTCATCTTTAAGAGACTTTATATGCGCAACCTCATTCTCCAACAAAGTTTGAAGATTATTTATTTTTTGATCCTTTTCAATTAATTGTCTGTCTCTGTCATTTAATTGATTTTCATATGATGTTATTAATTTATTCTTTTCATCACATGTTCTTTTGTGACGTGCAATATTTTTAAAGGAATAAATTTTACCACAAAAACAACATTCAACTTCATTCTGAGATGAAGAATCTATGACGACGTGATGAAGATTTTTACTTTTATCATTTAGCTCATTACATTTTTCTTTATGTTTTTTGCTTTGTTTGTGACGATTAAAATCATAAAGGTTAACAGTCTCAAACTTACAATTTACGCATTCATATTTCA
>OBIC01000052.1_pt1 | contig 64048 bp, 59 predicted proteins | sample 1519831 | NCBI WGS metagenome assembly OBIC01 (sample SAMN03019805, study PRJEB22545) | beach sand metagenome | biome: beach; feature: sea beach; material: beach sand | place: USA: Municipal Pensacola Beach, FL | collected 2010-10-20 | depth 40-45 cm m
GATGGCCTGCAGTACGAGTACAAACCTGCTCACGCATCCACCCTGCATTGCCATAGGTCGCAAACGAGTAAAAAAGAATCCAGAAGGTTTCCCAAGGACCTAAGTCAAAATGAACAAGCTGACTCCCCAGCTCAAGGATTGGTGTAAAGTAGCCGACAAACGTGAACCCGGTAAAAAGCGAAAATGTTACCCACAAGAATTGTTTGGTGGATTTAAGACGTAGTTTACGCCAGCTCCAGGGCTTTTTATCCAACCCAATCTGTTTGTTTCTATCTCCTTCAACCCACTGCTCCATCCAGATGAAAACTTCTGTCCAAACTGTCTGAGGGCACGCATAACCGCACCACAACCGGCCCGCCAGCGCAGTAAAAAAGAACAAGGCGACACCTGCGGCAATCAGTAGTAACGCCAGGTAAAAGAAATCCTGGGGCCAAAATGTCAAGCCAAAAACGTGAAATTTGCGCGCAGGTAAATCAAAAAGCAAGGCCTGCTGGCCATCCCAGCGAATCCAGGGCAGCCCGTAATAAAGGCCTAGCAATAAAAAGACAGCCAGTTTACGTAAGTTTGCAAATGTACCTTTTACCTTACGTGGATATATCTTTTTGCGTTCAGCGTAAAAGTGAACAGGTTCTTCCTTAACCGCCTGTTCCTTTTTTTTCACATTGCGAACATCATCTAACTTCATAGAGTTTTTCATATGACTATGACTACCTTAGGAACATATTTCTACAAGCACCCGCAAGCAGCCTATTCCTCATCTATACCAACAACACCCGAGTGTTGTATCAGCCGAAAAACCCCATCCCACAAAAGCCCGGCTCGCTACAGCCCAACAAAGTGAGCACATAACGAGCCAAACAAATTACCTCATTTATAGCGGTAGATTCACACTACTTTTGAGAAAGCCCATAAATGTAGGCTGAAAGTAAGTGCACTTTTTCTTCACCCAAAAACTCTTTGTGTGCCGGCATAACGCCTTGACGACCATCACGAATAGTTTTAGCTATCGCGCCCGGAGACCCACCATACAACCAGATATTGTCGGTCAAGTTAGGCGCACCCAAAGCCTGGCTTCCGGTACCATCCGGCATATGACACGCAGCACACAACGCATCGTATTGCGCTTTTCCTGCCTCCGCTTTTTCTGAGCTGGCATCCCTTTCCGACAATGTGAGTACATAGGCGACGACATTTTCGACACCCATTTCACCCAGAGCGGCTCCCCAAGGGGGCATCACACCATTACGCCCGTTCAAAATGCTCGACTTAATCTGTTCAGGTGAGGATCCATACAGCCAATCGTTATCTGTCAAATTGGGAAATCCAGAAGCGCCACCGGCATCTGAACCGTGGCAAACAGAGCAATAGGTCACGAATAAGCGCCGACCGATTTGAACCGCTTCCGGATCTTCTATCAACTCGGCAATAGGTTGCTTTGCGTACTGTGCGAAAATTGGCCCGTAAGTGTCCTCAGCTTTGGCAACCTCGCGCTCATACTGACTTGTAGAAGTCCATCCCAGTAGGCCTTCAAACTTCCCAAGCCCAGGGTACGCGACCAGATAAGCAATGCTGAAAAATATCGTGCCGTAAAAAAGGCCCAACCACCAACGTGGGAGCGGATTATTATACTCCGCGAGTTCGCCATTATCCCAAGTGTGACCAGTGATTTCACCTTCAGCGGACTCATCTGTGGCTGGTTTTGTTGTCCAGCGAACAAGCCACACACACGCTAAAATATTGCCGACCGACAGGACGATAATCCACCAGCTCCAAAAACTACTCATCACTTATCTCCTTAATGGACGCCTTGTGCATCTTTTCTTCTTTTTCATCAAACAAGAGGTTAGCCGCATCATTGAAGCGTTTCTTATTTCGTTTGCTCAGCGCCCAGAAACAAACAGCAATGAAGAACACGAACATAATGACAGTGTAAGCGACTCGTATGTCGTTAATTTCCATCGTCCTATCTCCTGTTACCAATCACCGTGCCGAGGTTTTGCAAATACGCAATAAGCGCATCCATCTCTGTCGCGCCTTTCACGGCCTCTGTCGAATTGGCGATGTCTTGATCGGTATAAGGTACACCCAGCATTCTCAAGGTTTTCATTTTTGCCGGTAGCGACTCACCGTCGACCGGGGTTGTTTCCAACCAAGGGAAACCAGGCATATTTGATTCAGGCACCACATCTCTGGGATTGATCAGGTGGACACGGTGCCAATCATCACTGTAGCGTCCCCCTACTCGAGCTAAGTCCGGACCTGTACGCTTAGAGCCCCACTGAAACGGGTGGTCGTAAACAAACTCACCAGCGACGGAGTAGTGCCCGTACCGTTCGGTCTCTGCTCGAAAGGGCCGAATCATCTGAGAGTGGCAACCATAACAACCTTCGCGGATATAAATATCTCGGCCGCTCAATTGCAACGCTGTGTAGGGCTTCAAGCCTTTAACGGGTTCCGTTGTTGATTTGGAAAAAAACAGGGGCACAATTTCAACAAGCCCGCCAATGCTGATCACAATGACGATCAATACAACCATCAGGCCAATATTTTTTTCAACAACACTATGACTATGCTTCATGTTAATTCTTCTCCGTTATGCAGCAGCCGGACTGGGCTGATCAATCAATTCCTTACGGCCGTTAGCGATAGTCATCACAACGTTGTACGCCATCACCAGCATGCCTGTCAGGAAGAAAATGCCACCCAAAAGACGTACAGCATAGTAAGGGTAAGTTGCTTTCAATCCCTCAACAAAACTGTAAGTCAGTGTTCCATCTGCATTAACAGCACGCCACATCAAGCCTTGCATGACACCGGCCACCCACATAGAGGCGATATACAACACAATACCCACTGTCGCGATCCAGAAATGCACTTCAATCAGCTTGATACTGTGCATTTTTTCGGCGCCAAAGAGTTTGGGAATGAGTACATAAACCGCACCGATGGTAACCATGGCAACCCAACCCAGTGCGCCTGAGTGCACGTGTCCAACAGTCCAGTCGGTGTAGTGTGAAAGCGCGTTGACTGTCTTAATCGCCATCATCGGACCTTCAAAGGTGGACATGCCATAAAAAGACAAAGAAACGATCATAAAGCGCAAAATAGGATCCGTGCGCAACTTATGCCATACACCCGACAAAGTCATGATCCCGTTGATCATACCCCCCCAGGAAGGCGCCAGTAGGATTAATGAAAACAACATGCCCAGTGATTGGGTCCAGTCAGGTAGCGCGGTGTAATGCAAGTGGTGGGGGCCAGCCCACATGTAGGTTGAGATCAACGCCCAAAAATGAACAATAGAAAGACGGTAAGAATACACTGGCCGCCCCGCCTGCTTGGGCACGAAATAGTACATAATCCCCAAAAACCCAGCCGTTAGGAAAAAACCGACTGCGTTGTGCCCGTACCACCACTGCACCATGGCATCAATCGCCCCGGGGTAAGCGGAATAGGACTTAAACAGTGAAAAAGGCACCTGTGCACTATTCACAATGTGTAGAACGGCCACCGTTAGAATGAATGCGCCGAAGAACCAGTTCGCAACGTAAATATGTGGAGTTTTGCGCTTCATGATCGTGCCAAAAAATACGACCGCATAACTCACCCAGACGACAGCGATCAACACATCAATGGGCCATTCCAGTTCGGCATATTCCTTTCCACTGGTAAAACCCAACGGCAAAGAAATCGCAGCTAACAAGATAACAAGCTGCCAACCCCAGAAGGTAAAAGCCGCCAGTTTCCCACCAAACAAGCGCGTTTGGCATGTCCGCTGTACAACATAGTAAGAGGTAGCAAAAAGGCCGCAACCGCCAAAAGCAAAGATCACAGCGTTGGTATGCAAAGGCCGTAACCGCCCGTATGACAACCAGGGCAGGTCAAAATTCAAAGCTGGGAAAACCAATTGAGCGGCAATAAAAACGCCTGCAGCCATCCCAACAATTCCCCAGACAACTGTCATGACGGCAAACTGTCGCACGACCTTATAGTCATACATCATTTGCTTATCCATAAATCATAAGCCCTTATTAAGTTAATAAAATTGATCAAGTGCATTTACACAAAAGCGCCCGCTTCTATAAATGCTCCATGCTTTTAAACAGAGGCTTCTTGATTCACATCAAAAAGCCCGTGAAAAACGTATAAACATACCGTCAAAAATGACAAACCGGCTGCACACGCGGCGAAGAATACTTTTAAAGACGCTGTATCGTTGGAAATGATTTCCATATGAAAACAAGAATTGAAAAACTTCATACTATGAATAAAACAAAATCAAGTGCCAAAACCGACTAAATTATACACGAATGCCCGCCATATTTCCTTTCTAATAACGCCTGATTTGATTACACTATTGCTGAATAAGCCGTACTTTGAAAAGCTGTTAACTTCAACAGCTTCCATGCAAAACACTTCAAATAACCCAGTGAGGAAGACCGAAATGAGTGCGCACATACACAAAATTTTCGACCGAAAAGCATTGAAAGTCTCCTGCTCCAATTGCACGCTCTCTGAACTCTGCCTTCCTCATAACCTTGACCAAAGTGAGATTTCACAACTTGAAGACGCTGTCGACATCAAGCGGCCTATCCAAAAAGGTGAGCATTTGTACTCGGCTGGGGACCCATTCGAATCTCTGTTTGCCGTCCGCAGCGGCTCGTTCAAGACCTACTTGCTAACCCCCGAAGGGGATGAACAAATCACCGGTTTTAACTTGCCAGGGGACCTGCTCGGGCTCGATGGCGTCGACACCGGCGCGCATACCGTCTCTGCCATTGCCCTCGAAACAACCACTGTCTGCGAACTCCCTTATGCCCAGCTCGACACACTGTGCAGCCAGATTTCCGGCCTCAGACTTCACATGATGCGCATTGCCAGCCGCGAAATTTCAGATGACCACAACATGTTGCTGTTACTGGGTAAGATGACAGCAGAAGAACGCCTCGCCAGTTTTTTGTACAGCCTATCCAGTCGTCTGAAAAAACGAGGGTACTCCGCAACAGACTTTAATTTAACCATGCCCCGCCATGACTTAGCCAATTATCTGGGTCTGGCGGTTGAAACCATCAGCCGCCTTTTTAGCCGCTTCCAGGAGGATGGCCTGCTGCGAGTCAACCGACGAAACATCCACATTGTCGATCTGCAGCGCTTACAAACGATCATCACTCATACCAGCTGCCCGAAACCTTCCTGACCGGCTTATTTCAAAAACAATCGGCGTGAGGCAAAATCATCGCTTTCACGCTGCTGTTTCAGCGCCTCTTCCGCGTCTTTCAACCCCTCTATTTTATCCACGAGCTTACCCAAGGCTTCTTTATTTTGGCGGCACCGCATCCACTCCCGTTGAAACACTTCTATTTGTGTTTTGCTTTCGAGAATGAGTGCTTGCTGCTGCCGGATGGCTTGGTCAATAGAGCTAATAAAGGCACGATATTCCTGAATCTGAACGGAGGACCAGCTTTGACCGCTGCTCACCATCCGGTCACTGTACTCCTGCTGATAGCGCTCAAGCTGTACCAGCTGCTCTTCATGAAGTTGCAATCGGGCCCGAGCGGCCGCTAATACAGAGGCGGCTTCATCCTCTTTTTTCTGTACGAACTTCTTCGCAGTATTCAATTTTTGAGCACGCAGTGGCTTCATGACCCACCTTCAGTGGCTTGCACACTCATCTGACAGCGTGCGATCACATCGGCCAACTGGGCCAGGCTCTGTTCACTGGATACCGCCTCATCAACGGACTGCCGCAAAAAGTTAACCAGCGAGGGATAGTTCGCAATGGCATTATCAACACTCGGATCAGCCCCTGCCTGATAGGCACCCACGCTAATGAGGTCACGATTTTGCTGATACGTTGAATACATTTGTTTAAATTGCTGCGCCTGCTGGCGATGACTGGCCGTTGTGACAGAAGGCATCACACGGCTCACAGATGATTCAATATCAATTGCGGGAAAATGACCTGATTCAGCCATCTCTCGGGACAGCGCAATGTGGCCATCCAAAATAGCCCGAGCGGCATCTGCAATGGGCTCGTTATGATCGTCACCCTCTACCAGCACAGTATAAAAGGCCGTGATTGAGCCGCCTCGCTCATCGCCATTGCCCGTCCGCTCCACAAGCTGTGGCAACATAGCAAACACAGAGGGTGGATAACCCTTAGTGGCTGGCAGCTCGCCAATGGCTAACGCAATTTCACGCTGTGCTTGCGCAAAGCGTGTTAATGAGTCCATGAGCAGTAAGACCTGCTGCCCCTGATCTCTAAAATACTCGGCAATGCTGTGGACGAGCATCGCTCCGTGAAGGCGCATCAACGGTGAGTTATCGGCCGGAACCGCCACAACAACGGCTCTTGCCAGACCTTCTGGGCCAAGAATATCCTGAACAAACTCTTTTACTTCTCGGCCGCGCTCACCAATCAGGCCGACAACGACGACATCCGCACTGGTATAACGTGTCATCATCCCCAACAGCACGCTTTTTCCCACGCCACTGCCGGCGAACAAGCCTAAACGCTGTCCCCGGCCAACGGTCATCAGAGCATTCAGGGCGCGAATGCCCACATCCATGGTTTCCGTGACTGGCCGACGCAATAAAGGATTAAAAGGGCGGCCCTGCAAAGGTACACTCATCCCCTTGGCGGGCTCAGGCATGCCATCCAGGGGCTTCCCGCGGCCATCCAGTACACGCCCCAGCAAACGATCACTGACTTTAACCTGATGGACGGTTTCCCGGGGAATAACACGCGAGTTAGGCACCAGGCCATGCACATCCTCAACGGGCATTAAAAAAAGCTTGTCGCCAGAAAACCCCACCACCTCGGTTTCGGTGCGAATACCGGTGGGAGATACGACATCACAGCGGCTGCCAATAGCCGCCTGACAGCCAACGGCTTCAAGTGTCAACCCAACCATGCGAGTCAATACACCTTCAACCGGTGGGTTAGAAATGCCGGGAAACGTATCCACTACGTGTTTGAGCCGTTGAGCCCAACGGTTTTGCACTTGTGCGGGGTTCATATACTCAATCCGTCCCCCGTTCACCACCGAGTACACTGGTCGCCACAGCGGCCAGACGTGACTCCAGTGTTGCCTCTACGCGGGAGAGGTCGGTCTCTACACGACAACCACCACGGCTGATCAAGGGGTCTTCAATTAATGCCCATTGCCCCTCGCTCCCAGGCAAGAGCTCTCTGACCAGACTCGCATCATCCGGGTTGAGCCGCACACGGATATTCTGAGCCGATGCCGGCAGCAAAGCGACGGCCTCCCGAATCACCGGAATAATTTCACCGGGCTCAGCTCTCAGTTCACGACGCACTAACTGCTGAGCCAACACAACCACCAGCTTCAATAATTGTTGCTCTGCGTCCTCATCCAGATCAGACAAAGGCCTGGCCATGGCTTCAATCAGCGCTGACAATTGCGCTTTCTTTTCACTCAAATCCGCTTCTGCACGCTGGTTTGCCTCATGAGTAGCTCGTGCCAAGCCTTCTTCGTACCCCTTTTTAAAGCCAGCCTCCCGGCTTTCTTTTTCCCAGTTTTCGATCTCTTGCGCTGTTGGCATGACGGGTACTTCGTTTAACTCAACATCCTCGCTGCACGCTGTAATATCGTCTTCTTCTTTATGCGGCTGCCTAGATTCGGCACCCACAGAAGGCAGCTCCCACGACGTTACAGGCTGATCACACTTGTGTAGAAAATCAGACAAAATCGTCTCCACCGCCACCCAGTACTATCGTGCCCTCGGCTTCCAGTCGGCGCGCTTCTGTCAGAATTTCTTTCTGTGCAATCTCAACGTCGCTCAAGCGAACCGGGCCTTTGGCTTCCATATCCTCACGCAACATTTGCGCGGCTCTGGATGACATATTGCCAAGAATTTTTTCCTGTAAATCCTGGCTGGCGCCTTTTAGTGCCGTGACAAGGGATTCGGTTGAAATTTCACGTAGAATCGATTGAATCGCCCGGTCATCAACGTCAATCAGGTTGTCGAAAACAAACATGAGATCCGCAATTTTATCGCTCAGATCTTCATCAATTTCTTTCAGTGACTCCATGATTGCGCCTTCATCAGCGGGCCCGATATTATTCAGAATATCTGCTGCGGCTTTAACGCCACCCAGCTGTTTGCCAGATTCCAGGTTACTGTCTGATGAAGCGTGCTGCTCCAGAATCTTATCCAACTCGCGAATGGCTGCCGGAGGGATATTGTCCAGTGTTGCAACACGCATCATGATATCGGCACGGATGTTTTCGGGGAGTAACGCCAGCACTTCAGCCGCGTGCTGCCCTTCGAGGAAGGACATCACCAACGCGATAATTTGAGGGTGTTCAAAGCGGATGATCTCGGCAATACTTCGCGCATCCATCCAGCGCAACGCTTCAAAGCCCTGCGCCGAGCCACTCAGCAGGATACGATCAATCACACTTTCCGCTTTGTCTTCTCCAAGAGCAATATTTAAAACATCGCGCAGGTATTCCTGACTTCGAATACCGATGCCTGTTTGCTCTTGAACAACATCAATATACTCATCCATCACTCGGGCAATTTCAGACCGAGAGATGTCCGCAATCGTTGACATGGTCGACCCCAGAGCCTGTAATTCTGCCGGGCTGAAGTTTTTCATAACTTTTGATGCCGTGTCTTTGCCAACACTCATCATCAGTATGGCAACTCTTTCCAGCCCCCGGAACAAGACTTTTTCTTCAGCCTCAGCCATGCCTATTCAGCCATCCACTTTTTTAACAGATTGGCGGAGCGTTCAGGATCCTCTTCCATCAGCATGCGTGAATATTCCAGTTTATCTTCATAAATCAGCTGTTTAGGCTCACCAATCACTTGTGGAGGCTTACCATATGTTCCTTTAATCAATCTTGACGGCCCGGTTTGTGCTTCGGCGCCTTGAATCAAACGCGCTGTTTTCTCGCCACTCTTTTCGCCCTCTTCATCATCGTCTTCTTCGTCATCATCATTTTCTTCCTTCTCACTGGCAGGCGGAATCAGATAACGCACAATGGGACGAACCACCATGAGCAATAACAGGAGGACAAATAAGCCCGCCAGTACTTGTTTAACCAACCCCTGAAACCACGGCTGCTCCCAGATTTCCAGTTCGGGGATCGTTTCCACTTCCGGTGTAATGAAAGCAGAGTTGACCACCAAAACGCTGTCGCCGCGGGCCTCTTTAAATCCAATCGTTTCTTTCACCAACCGAGTAATGCGGTCAATTTCTGCGTCTGAGTAAGGTTCTCTACGTGTTTTATTGAGCGTCTGTGCAGACTCTGCGGTTTCCGATTCAGATTCGGTGTTATCCGCCGCATTCTGAGCAGAATCAGGGTTGGCCGGGGATGCCACCGATGGACTGACTGTTTCGATTACGGTCTTATCATCAATTAACACCGCCACAGAGAGGCGCTTAATCAAACCATAGGGGCGCCTGACATGGCTGATTGTCCGGTCCAGTTCATAGTTCCGAGTGGTGTTATTGCTCTCACTGCGCGGTGCATTGCCTTTGCTTTCCCCGGCGGCGGATTCTTCATCAGTGGTTCCCGCGCCCGGCGGCTGGTTACTTAAAGCCCCTGGAATACCAATGGCGCCGAGCGTTTGATTACGCTGCTCCGAAAGCTGTTCACTGCGAACAACTTTACCATTAGGATCGTACTGCTCCGTTGTGCTCTCTTCCTGGGTAAAGTCCAGTTCAGCCGTGACCTGTGCCCGAACCCGGCCAAAACCCACAATGGGTTCCAATAACCGCATAACACGGCGGCTGTAGTCTTCCTCGATGCGCCGGGTGTAAGTCAGTTCCTTGGTGCTTAAGCTCAAATCTGGCGACGCTTCGTTTTCTGTCAGCAAATTGCCTAGCTGATCAACCACCGTCACCATCCCGGGCTCTAAGTGAGGGATACTGGATGACACCATATGCACAATGGCAGCAACCTGTTCATTCTCAAGCCTCCGTCCGCTGTTGAGATGCACCACAACGGAGGCACTGGGCTTGACACGTTTACGAACAAACACGGACTGCTTGGGCATCGCAAGATGTACACGTGCCGACTTCACATTTCGTAACGAGGCAACGGACCGCCCGAGCTCGGTTTCCAGCGCACTTTTGTAACGCGCTTGCTGAACGAACTGACTGGTGCTGAGACTCTGCTCTTCTTGCAGGATTTCCAAGCCTTTCGTCGCCCGATTGTTTTCCGGTAACCCCATGGCTGACAAGCGCATCCGCAAGGCGTTGATTTTTTCTTTGGGGACTAAGATTGCGCCAGTGCGTTCATCCAGTGAAAAGTCAATCCCGATATCTTCCAGTGCTGTGGCAATTTTGGCACTGTCTTCATATTCCAAATTGCTGTAAATGGGGACTCGGTCGGGCTCCTGTGTCCACAAAACCAACGCAAATCCGGCTGCAACTGCGGCTGACAGTAACAGCAAGAGCGCAAATTGCCGGTAGACCGGCGCTTGTTGCCAGGGCACAGGCTGGCTAATCCGCTCCAACACCGTGGCAGGCTGTAGCACATTTCCTTCTTGTTGCACCGAGGCGTTTGTTTCTTCCATGGCTTACTCAGTTGATATTGCGCGCGATTAAACCTGCATACTCATCACTTCTTGGTAGGCACCCAGAAGTTTGTTGCGGACTTCCGTTAATGCCTGGAATTGGATACTGGCCTTTTGCATCGAAATCATCACCTGCGCCAGGTCCACACCCGGTTCACCCAGTTCAAAAGCCTTGGCCATTTCTGACCCTGTTTTTTGCGCGTGGTTGACCTGCTCGATCTGGTTTTTGATCAGCGCCGAAAAATCGGCACTTTCGGGCTGAGTGGCCGGTGGACGCAAAGCGGATTCCTGTTGCGCCAGGCTCCGCATTTTTTCCAGTTGATCCAACAGTTGTGTTGCATTAATGCTGTTCATGTTCTGATCTCCATTGTGACGGGCTTACAGTGACTCGACTGTTGGGACTGCCATCTCCCGGGCTTCACCGTTGACCCCAGGTACTGTGATGCCCTGCTCCCGCATGCGGGACAATTTATAGCGCAGCGTACGCGCGCTGATACCAAGCGTGTCTGCTGCCTGCTTGCGGCTGCCATTGGCGCTGACCAGCGCTTTGATGATCATTTCATATTCACGGCTGCGTAGATCGGACTGCAGCATGGACTGATCATCAGCCACTGGGTCGTTTACCGCTGTTTCTTCTTCAAAGCGAATGTCACAGGGTAAAATCTCTGCGCCCTGAGCCAAAATAAGTGCACGCTGGATAACGTTGTCTAATTCTCGAACATTTCCCCGCCACGGATGCATAGCCAGTTTTTTCAGGGCGTCATGACTGAAAGTACGCGCCATTTCCTCAGCGGCGGCATGTCGAGCCAGCAGCCTTTCCGCCAGTGGGCCAATGTCTTCAACACGCTCACGCAATGCGGGTAAATGAAGCGGGAATACATTGAGCCGATAAAATAAGTCTTCACGAAATTTGCCGTTTGCCACAGCCTCTCGTAAATTGCGGTTGGTGGTGGCCAGTATGCGCACGTCCAGTGCGATGATCTCCCGCCCACCCAAACGCTCCACCTCGCGCTCCTGAATAACACGTAGTAATTTGGCCTGAAGCCCCAACTCCATCTCGGAAATTTCATCTAACAATAAGGTGCCACCCTGCGCCTGTTCGAATTTCCCCTGTGTGGTTTTGAGTGCACCGGTGAAAGCTCCTTTTTCATATCCAAATAACATGGCTTCGAGCATGTTTTCAGGGATTGCCGCACAGTTGATTGCAACGAACGGGCCTTCCGAACGCAGCGAGTGAGCGTGGATAAACCGACACATGACTTCTTTACCCGTACCACTTTCACCACAGATTAGAACCGATGCATCGGTACCCGAAACTCGTTGTGCAACCTCCGCCAGTTCCCGCATTTTGGGGCTTTCGACAACCATCTCATCAACTTTGAGCGGCTCGGTATTCCCTAAGGTTTTTTTAACGCAGCGGATTAAGGCATCAAATTCCACAGGCTTTTGCAAGTATTCCGTCGCTCCAAGGCGAACGGCCTGGACCGCGTTTTCGACGGTGGCGTAAGCTGTCATGAGGATAATGGGCATTTGGATCAGGCTCTCACGCATGGCTGACAGGAGCGCCAGACCATCCATGGGCGACATTTGTACATCGCTCAGCACAAGGTCGATATCAGGTTGCAGGTGAAGGCACTCGAGGGCTTGTTCACCGGAACAGCACGGTACGGTGTCATAACCTGACACAGCAAGTGTATCGCATAATGCTTCTTGTAAGGCCTGGTCATCTTCGACCACTAAAATCTTTGCATGGCCCATGTCACATCTCCTTCATTCAGATGGCTTGGATCTAACTGACTTTTCTATGGGGGCAACGGCCCAGCGATTCTTCAATGTAAAGTGGTAGTTCGACGGTAAAGCAGGCCCCACCTTTGGGACTTTCACTCACGGTGATGCTGCCGTGGTGTGCTTTGACAACAGAGCGAACAACGGCTAACCCTAAGCCAGTACCGGCACTGCGTGTTGTAAAAAAGGGTTCAAAAACGGTTTCTCTCATGGACTGAGGTATACCTTTTCCATTGTCGTGTACGGAGATGGCCACTCGGCTCTCTCCCGACCGTATGGCGGTTAGCTCAACTTCACATGTTGAGTGTGCGTTTTCGATGGCATTCAAACAAAGATTTTGTAGTACCGACACTAAACTTGTCAGGCTCCCCTGGATATTGAGACCTTTTTCCAGCTGATATTTCAAGGTTGCATTATCTTTACTGAAGGGTGACTTTAAGCGCTCAACAACTTCACTAAAAAGAGATTCCAAGGGCACAACATCGAATGATCGGGATTCGCCATTCGCAAATAAAAGCATGTCTCCCACGACTTGTTCTAAGTCTCTTAAACGAGACAGCACTTTTTGGGAAAAATCACTTTGGCGCGTCGCTGATAGCTCTTCGTGAACCAGCTGTCCTTGATACAACAAAGCGGAAGAAAGCGGAGTGCGAATTTGATGAGCAAGACGCGCCATCATTTCACCCATGGAAGAGAGCCGGGATTGCCTTTCCAAATGTTTTTGCATTTGCCGCTGTTCACTGACATCGGTCAACAGGATGATCTGCCCCGCGTCAAGCTGGAGCGGGCATGTGGACACGTCAATAAACCGTCCATCCGACGTCAACAAATCACCCGAACCATTCGCAACGGTAAACTTTTCCGAACAAATACGATGCCAGACCTGACCAACGAGGTCAGCATCCAACCATTGGCATGCCATCGTGTTGGCCTCACTGATCACACCTTGTCCATTCAAAATCAGAACAGCGCAAGGTAAGGCATTAAGTAGGTCTTTATAATGAAGAGGGGATCTTTGCGCTTTATTATTTTGTGTCAATACGCAATGATCAGATGGCACCTCACGCTCAGCTGTTTGAAAAGGCATTTTCGTTGATGCCTGGCTTCCCTTCCCGCCGGCAATCAGCTGAAACTTGAGGCGTTGAGCGCTTCCTTGTGTAAGTGGCATTTACAACTCCTGGACCACATTGTGACACCCTAGGATCTGCAGAAACTATGCCAAAAGAAAATTATTTTTAAGATCAGTCAGTTAGAATACATCGACGTGTGAGCCGTCAATGCTGTGACGCTTCTTCACTACGGATAATGCTGTATTTCCGCATTTTTTCGACGAGTGTTGTCCGACGAATATTCAGACGTTTTGCGGCATGAGCAACTACGCCATCGGCCTCTTCCAAGCTCTGACGAATGAGGCTCGTTTCGATATCTGTTAAATGCTTTTTCAGATCGATACCTTCTCGCGGTAACCGAGGGGCGCCGCTAATGAATGCAACATCCGCCATAGGAGGTAAATACTGCGAAGACTCTTCCAGTTCATCCACCGAAACATTTTCAGGCACCATCTTTTTAGGAAGCTCTTTCACATCCACAACACCGTGTGGGTGCAAAATGGACAACCGCTCCATCAGATTAGCCAGCTCACGTACATTGCCCGGCCAGTGGTATTTGCACAAGGCTCCAACGGCGGTCTGCGTCAATCGGACGGATGATGAATGCTCATGTTCCAAACGCGTGATGAGCTCTTTAATCAGCAGAGGTAAGTCTTCAATTCGTTCGCGCAAAGCCGGCATCTCAATAGGAAAGACGTTCAAGCGGTAGTAAAGGTCTTCCCGAAAACGGCCTTGTTGTATCAGTTCTTCCAAGTCCCGGTGTGTCGCTGCGATAATACGCACGTTTGTTTTTACACTTTTATTACTGCCGACACGCTCAAAAGTTCGCTCCTGGATCACTCTCAGCAATTTAACCTGCATGTTCAGCGGCATGTCACCAATTTCATCCAGAAAAATAGTGCCGCCCTCTGCAAGCTCAAAGCGTCCTTGTCGGGCGCTGAGGGCCCCGGTAAACGCGCCTTTTTCATGTCCAAATAATTCACTCTCAAGCAAGTCCCCGGGAATGGCGCCGCAGTTGATGGGCACAAACGGGTTATTTCTTCGCTTGGAGTGGTAATGAATATTTCGTGCTACAACTTCTTTTCCGGTGCCTGATTCACCCAGAATCAAAACATTGGCCTCTGTATTGGCAACCTGCTCGATCATTTTCCGAACACGGCTAATGCCTCGACTTGAGCCAACCAAGCTTCGAAACAGCTCCACAGAGGTTTTCTCACCCCCACTTTTCTGCTTCTCAGAAAACAGTTCAAGACGATACAGTAAACCCGACAGATCCGGGTATTTAATTTCTTTTTTCACAATGGCAAACGACGGTTTGCTCAGCTCAGGCATCAACGAATCATCCGATGTATCATCTGCCATCAAAACATACGGCGGCAATGGAATGTCGTCGCCCGTTAACTTTTCTATAACGCGTTGGGACAAGAAGAGGTCCACGCAAAACAAGCCAAGGTAATCATTGGCTTCTAATTGCGTCAGAGCACTGGTCTCACTGTCGCAGACATGGGGTTCGTATTCAATAAACTCGAATAATTTACCGATTTTATTTGAACGGTCCACATCTGAATCAATCAGCAAAACTTTACGGGATTTTCTGGCAGTCATAATTGTATTTATCTTTTCCCTGTTTAATATCCCTGTTTAATAAAACACGCGCAGGAACGAAGTTTGCGTACTTTAAGAATAATCGTGCTTTTCGAAAAAGCAATTAAGCAAGGCGCGATATAGCTAAATACTATTAGGACTTGTTGTAGCAAAGTCTAGATTGATGTCACAAATTTGCTTATTGGTGCACGTTTCCATTAACCAAGACCTGGTGGAAGCTGGCCTTTCATCTGCTGCATCATCTTTGCCATCCCGCCTTTTTTGGACACTTTTTTCATCATTTTGCTCATCTGTGTATGTTGCTTGAGCAAACGATTGACATCTTGTATCTGCATCCCGGAACCGTTTGCGATGCGCCGTTTTCTGGAACCTTTAATGACCGCGGGGAAGCGTCTTTCATGCGGTGTCATGGAGTTGATTATGGCAACCATGTGGTCAACTTCTTTCCCACCGACTTTTGCTTTGACCGTCTCTGAAAGATTGCCCATGCCGGGTAGTTTGTCCATCAAACCCGATAGCCCACCCATTTTCTGCATCTGTAAAAACTGTTCTTTTAAATCTTCAAGGTCAAAACCTTTGCCTTTTTGAATTTTCTTAGCGAGTTTTTCAGCTTTTTTGTGGTCAACTTTTTGCTGGACTTCCTCAACTAAAGACAGAACATCCCCCATACCAAGAATGCGCGAGGCAATCCGGTCGGGATAAAAAGGTTCCAGCGCCGTGGTTTTTTCACCGACACCCATAAATTTTATGGGCTTCCCTGTAATCATGCGTACTGAGAGTGCCGCACCACCTCGGGCATCACCATCGGTTTTGGTCAATACCACACCCGTCAGCGGCAGTGCTTCATTGAAGGCGCTTGCAGTATTGGCAGCATCCTGCCCGGTCATACTGTCAACCACAAAAAGTGTTTCGATGGGTTTAATCGCCGCATGAACCGCTTTGATTTCTCCCATCATCTCATCATCAATATGCAAGCGGCCTGCAGTATCGACAATCAGTACATCCTGAAGCGTTCTACGGGCTTCATCTAAAGCGGCCTTTGCGATGTCTACTGGCTTTTGTGAGGTATTGCTCTTATAAAAAGTAGCCCCGACTTCCCCCGATAAGGTTTTCAGCTGGTCTATCGCGGCAGGCCGGTAGACGTCACAGCTGACAACCATGACTTTTTTATTGTCTTGCTCTTGCAGTCGCTTAGCGAGCTTGGCAACCGTCGTTGTTTTACCGGCACCTTGCAAACCAGCCATTAAAATCACAGCAGGCGGCTGAGCCCGCAAGTTCAATGTTTCACAGGTTTCCCCCATGATAGCGGTCAGTTCATCACTGACGACTTTAACGAAGGCCTGTCCAGGCGATAAGTTGTTGAGAACATCTTGCCCTAAGGCTTTCTCGCGCACGGCATCCGTAAATTGTCGTACAACGGGCAGCGCGACATCGGCCTCAAGCAATGCCATGCGCACTTCGCGCAGCGTCTCTTGAATATTCTCTTCGGTGATGCGCCCTTGACCGCGCAAATTTTTGATCGTACTGCTCAGGCGGTCCGTTAAATTCTCAAACATAATCAATAGCCAATATTGTGTTTACTCGCAGCAGGCAGGCAGCCCTCGATTGACGGTGCTCTCCCGTTCGGTTTTTTATTATAACTGGAATAAATCCCCGTGGCGTAAACGGATTATTTCCCGATCGGTAATCGCTTGGCAGATCTCGGTATAGGTCAGGTCTTCATCGCCTGGTTTGAGGTGGCTGATAGCAACACTCGGTTCATGTTTGAGTTTAGTCAAATCATCGGCCAAAAGGCTGGGGCAGTAATGCAAAGCCGCATGCGCGACCTCGATATCTTTGTCTGCAAAACCGACTTCAACAATCAACAGGTCCAGGGTTGATTTCTTATTCAAGGCATCCCAAAGTGTGTCACAGGTACTGGTATCACCACTGTAACAAAAGCTCCCTTCGCCCGATGTAACGTAGTAACCGACAGCAGGCACAACGTGGTTCACTTCAATGGGCTCAATAATCCGGCCATCAATATCGTAAGACTCTCCCGGGCGGACGGGAGTGTAATGCATGGATGGCTGATCCGGCGATGGCAATTCAGCAAAGTCAGGCCAGATTGACCAATTAAAAACATGTGTTTTCAAAGCATCAATTGTTTCCTGCAAGGCATAAATTTCCAATGGGGGTTCGCCCATGGCGAATTGACGTTCGACAAGCAAGGGCAGACAGGCAATGTGGTCGAGGTGAGAGTGTGTAATAAAAACATGCCGGATCGCTGCCAATTTTTCATCACTCAGTTCACCAACACCAGTACCGGCATCGAGTAGAATATCCCCGTCCACACAGAGCGACGTTGTCAATCTGTCTTTTCCAACGCCCCCACTGCAACCGAGAATGTTTAATTCCATAAGCCAACCAACGTTCTTTAAATGTCAAACAAATGCTACCATGTCGATCATTTGACACTCCACAATAGCATCTGTCTATTTTTCGTAATTTGAGAGGCTAATCACAGTGGTCTTATCGACCACGTGCCTGCGCTCACAATTTCATCAACAGGACAGACTATGAGATGATGCAAGCCAAAACCGCTGGACTAAATCAAAGATTAACTCTGTATGGAAACGACTTACTTTGGCTTTATCGCAACAATACTCTATCTTTTTGGGGGATTACTGTCGTTCACAGCCACGCTTAGAAACGCATCACAGAAGAGGCACTGGCGTTTAGCACTCATACTACCCATTTTGCTGGCCTTTGGGCTCCATGGCATCGGATTGTTTTTTATCGTTATAACACCCGACGGTTTAGTTGCAAGTTTTTTCAACAGCTTATCTGTCGCGGCATGGTTCACGATTGCACTGACGCTTGCGCTTTCGATGAAACAACCTATCCACAGCCTGGGTATCATTCTCTTCCCTGCCACGGCCATTTGCATCGCACTTGGCCTGTTGTTTCCTGCGGCAGGCTCCACGTTATCCACTCAATACAATGTACACCTCCACATCCTTTTTTCAGTCATTGCCTATGCGCTTTTGTTTGTCGCGGCACTCCAGGCCGTACTGCTCGCTTACCAGGATTACAGTTTGCATGAGCACAAGCTCAACCATTTCGTCAGAGGACTTCCCCCGCTGGCATCCATGGAGTCATTGCTGTTTCATATTATCAACGTCGGGTTTATTTTCCTGACATTATCACTCCTCAGCGGTTTTGTTTATCTCGATGATATGTTCGCGCAACACCTTGTGCATAAAACTGTCCTGTCGATCCTTGCCTGGATCATATTTGCGACTTTATTAGTTGGACGAAAAATCTATGGCTGGCGCGGACGATCGGCTGTCAAATGGACGGTCGGCGGCTTCTCTCTCCTGCTGCTCGCCTATTTTGGCAGCAAAATGGTACTGGAGCTGATTCTCAAGCGCTGACTCTCCCTGAGTCATAACCCTACGCTAACACTTGGCAGGATGCGGATGAAATTTCGAATATTCCCCGCCTCAGGTGTGTCCAAACGAAGCCACAACACGCGATAAAAAATATCAACTTGACAACTCAAATACAGACCACATTATGGTGAGTCCAATCATTCATCTGAAGGCTTGACTTGAACGATCTTTCAACAGGTTTACTGTTTACTATTTTGGCAATTCTCATCCTGAGTTCCGGTTTTTTTTCAGGGTCAGAAACCGCACTGATGAGCCTAAACCGGTACCGTCTCCGACATCATGCAAAAGAAGGGGTCAAAGGTGCCATTCGGGCGCAGGCGCTGCTACAAAGGCCCGACCGGCTCATTGGCCTGATCCTGTTATTCAACAATTTTGTCAATATTCTTGCTTCGGTTGTTGCAACGATCATTGCGCTGCGATTGCTCGGTGAACAAGGTCTTGCCATCGCAACAGGTGTCCTAACCTTTGTTATCCTGATTTTTGCAGAACTCACGCCCAAGACACTGGCCACCGTTCACACGGAACGCATTGCCTACCTTTCGGCCCATATTTACACACCGACGCTGATCATCTTCTCCCCGCTGGTCTCAATTGTTAACTTTATTGCAAATAATTTACTACGGCTGATTAAGGTCTCTCCCCAGCAATACCTGCACGACAACTTAAGCCGTGACGAGTTGCGCACCGTACTCGCGGAATCGGCTCAGATGATTCCGCCCGATCTCAAAGAAATGCTGTTGCAAATGCTCGATCTTGAAAGCATTGCGGTTGAAGAAATCATGGTGCCCAAATCAGACATTGTTTCCATTGATCTTACTCAAAGCCTTAAAAAAATCGCTCACCAAATCGCCAGCAGCCCCCACAGCCACCTGGCTGTTTATAAGGGGGACATCGATGAAAACTTTCTGGGCTTCGTCAATCTCCGAAAATTGATCAACTTCAGCGGCGATAATGAACTCTCCCGAGAGCATCTTGAATCGCAAATTCAACGGCCCTATTTCATCCCGGAAAGTACCCCGCTTGCCAAACAGCTAGAAAATTTCAGCAACGAAAACTACCGCATTGGCCTTGTGATTAATGAGTACGGCAAAACCACCGGTTTGATCACCGTTGAAGATATTCTTGAGGAAATCATCGGGGGATTCACCTCAATGCACAGCTTTAACAGTCTTGACGTAGGGCAGGAGACTCAAAACAGCTACCTTGTGGATGGCGACACACTGGTACGCACACTCAACCGGAAATACCGCTGGAAACTCCCCACACGCGGCGCAAAAACCATCAGCGGCCTATTACTCGAAGAGCTGAAAACGCTCCCGACAGTCAATAGCTCTGTACAAATTGGGCACTACTCGTTCGAAGTCCTCAAAACAGAGGGCAATGCCGTTAAAGCGGCTCGTATTACACTGCTTCCCCCTCCCCGCGCTAAAGGACATAATCGCACCGATCACTGAGGAAGTGCCCAAAAGAGGTCGTAAACGCGTAAAATAGGCCGCATGGCTAAAGCAAAAATAACCTATCAATGTCAGGCATGTGGTGGCGTCACAAACAAATGGGCCGGCCAGTGCCCCGAATGCGGCGACTGGAACTGTCTAGAAGAGCGTGTAGTCTCTTCCTCGCTATCCAGCAAAATCAGCCGATCTGGCTACGCAGGATCACAAAACGCAAGCACACAGGTACAGACCTTATCCGATGTCTCGGTGCAGGCGGAGCCCCGGGCCAGCACCGGCATCGGCGAACTGGATCGCGTCCTGGGTGGTGGCTTGGTCGATGGTTCTGTCACCTTGTTGGGCGGTGACCCGGGCATAGGTAAATCGACCTTGTTACTCCAAACCCTTGCCGCCCTTTCCACACAAATGAAGACACTTTACATCACAGGCGAGGAGTCACTGCAACAGGTCAGCCTGCGCGCCCGCCGTCTGGGTCTTTCGGATCATACACTCAACTTACTCACCGAAACCTCGGTAGAACACATCATCGAAGCCGTGACACAACACAAGCCGCGCGTCATTGTTGTTGACTCGATCCAAACACTGCACATTGATGCCTCCCAATCTGCACCTGGCTCTGTCACCCAAGTCAGGGAAAGTGCAGCCATGCTCGTCCGTTTTGCCAAACAAACCAACACCGCTGTTTTTGTTGTTGGACATGTCACAAAAGAAGGGGCAATGGCAGGACCTCGTGTCCTGGAGCATATGGTTGATACCGTATTATATTTCGAAGGCGACCCCGGTAGCCGTTTCCGTGTGATCCGCGCCATCAAAAACCGTTTTGGTGCGGTTAACGAAATCGGTGTTTTTGCCATGGAAGAGCACGGCCTAAAACCTGTGAGCAATCCTTCGGCTATTTTTTTATCCCGCCACGACCAGCCTGTGCCTGGTAGCACCATCCTAGTCACACGCGAAGGCACGCGCCCCATGCTGGTCGAAGTTCAAGCGCTGGTAGACGAAAGCCGGCTTGGCAATCCCAGGCGCGTCACTCTGGGCCTTGAACAAAACCGGTTGGCCATGTTGCTTGCGGTGCTTCACCGCCATGCCCATGTCGCCATGTTTGATCAGGACGTCTTTGTTAATATTGTCGGTGGCGTGCGCATCAGTGAAACGGCTGCTGATCTGGCTGTGATCATTGCCTGTCTGTCCTCGTTCCGTGACAAAGCGATCGACAATGATTTGATCGCTTTTGGTGAAATTGGTCTGGCGGGTGAAATCCGGCCGGTTCCCAACGGCGAAGAGCGTTTAAAAGAAGCCGCAAAACACGGACTCAAGCGCGCTATAATCCCGAAAACAAACCAGCCTCGACATAAAATTGACGGTTTGACCTTACATCCTGTACAACGTCTACATGAAGTACTCGACCTGATTTAAAGGGCATCATAGACACTATATAATCAGGCACTGTCATCGGACGCTCGCAATTACCGCTTACATAAATGACACACGGATTGATCATGGCTAGAAGAAAAGCGCCGCCCAAACCCCCTAAAAATATTGAAGAAGCCTTACAACAACTTGAGACACTCGTCGTCAACCTTGAGCAAGGGGACCTGAGCCTTGACGAATCACTGGCACAGTTTGAGCAGGGTATTGCGCTGACGCGTTATTGCCAGGAGACCCTGACACAAGCCGAACTCAAAGTGCAACAACTGGTCAAGGGCGATAAGCCAGAAGGCCCGCAGGAAGCAACTACAGCGGCCCATGAATAGCTTTTCAGAACGCCTGCAAGGCTATCGAGAGCGGGTCAACCACCGCTTGACAGAAGCCTTGCCAAACAATTATTCAGACACCATCTCACTTTACGCAGCCATGCGCTATTCGTTGACTGCCGGTGGGAAACGTGTGCGCCCCGCGCTGGTTTACGCAACCGGTGAGGCCCTCGAACTTGACTTTTCCTGCTTGGATAGCATCGCCTGTGCCATTGAAATTATCCACACCTATTCGCTGATTCATGACGACCTGCCAGCGATGGATGATGATGACCTTCGCCGTGGACAACCCACCTGCCATAAAAAATACGATGAGGCGACAGCAATTCTTGCCGGCGATGCACTCCAGGCGCTGGCCTTTGAAATTTTATGTGAATCCGAGGATATCCCACCCCATACTCGGCTCCATTTGATTTCTGCACTCGCCCGAGCCAGTGGCCACGCAGGGATGGCCTATGGCCAGGCGATTGATTTGGCCTGTGTTGGTAAAACACTTGAACTAGCCCAGCTTGAACATATGCACCAACATAAAACCGGCGCACTGATCCAAGCCAGCGTCATTATGCCAGCCCTTTGTGTACCTGGTATCTCCACCGCATTGATTGAAAAACTGGATGCTTATGCCCGGGCAATCGGGCTGGCTTTCCAAATTGTCGATGACATCCTCGATATCGTCTCAGACACCAGCACGCTGGGTAAACAGCAAGGCGCTGATCAAGCTCGTGACAAACCCACCTATCCCGCCCTGCTGGGGTTGGAGGGCGCCCAAAAACACGCTTTGGAAATGCACGAGCAGGCGCTTGCCAGCTTGGCAGAACTCCCCCAGCAGTTCGATGTTTTAAGAGAGTTCTCCTCGTATATCATACAACGCAGTTACTGAAACGCAGTACGCGGCGTACACTAGCACCAAACACAGCGGACAACGAAGTATGACTGAACTAACCCACTACCCTTTACTGGAAAAAATTCAATCACCGGATGACTTGCGAACACTTCATCTTGATGAACTGAGACCGCTGTGCGACGAGTTGCGCACCTTTTTAATCGAATCCGTCGCAGAAACTGGGGGACATTTAGGGGCCAGCCTTGGAACCATTGAACTCACAGTTGCCTCACATTACGTCTTCAACACACCAGACGATCGCCTTATCTGGGATGTAGGCCACCAGACCTATCCACATAAAATACTCACAGGCCGCCGTGAACAGATGAACACCATGCGTAAGAAGGACGGTTTGTCCGGGTTCCCAAAGCGCTCTGAGAGCCACTATGACACCTTTGGAGTCGGACACTCCAGCACCTCCATCAGTGCGGCTCTGGGAATGGCCACCGCAAGCAAGCTCTCCGGCAGCCATCGCAAGCACGTCGCCATCATTGGCGACGGTGCCATGAGCGGCGGCATGGCCTTTGAAGCACTGAACAATGTCGGTGAGTGGGATGCTGATTTATTGGTCATTTTGAATGATAACGACATGTCTATCTCCCCCAATGTTGGCGGGTTGAACAAATACCTCACCCGCATTCTTTCAAGCCGCTTCTATTCCAGTGCACGCGAAAGCGGTAAAAAAGTACTCGACATCGTCCCCCCAATGCGTGAATTTGCACGCCGGGCAGAAGAACATATGAAAGGCATGATGACGCCGGGCACTTTATTCGAAGAGCTGGGGCTGAACTACTACGGCCCGGTTGATGGCCATGATGTCAACGAACTGGTACAAGTTCTCCAAAACCTGAAGAATATGGGAGGGCCCAGACTTCTCCATATTGTGACCCAAAAAGGTAAAGGCTATAAATTTGCGGAAGAAGATGCCTTGGCTTTGCACGCCGTTACACCTTTTGACCCTCATACCGGAAAAAAAATCAACACGAGCAAAAGCAGCTCTCCCACCTATTCACAAGTTTTTGGACAATGGTTGTGTGATATCGCCGAAGCCGACGAACGCGTCATTGGCATTACACCTGCCATGCGCGAGGGCTCAGGCATGGTAGAGTTTGAAAAGCGTTTTCCAACTCGTTACTTTGATGTCGGTATCGCCGAACAACATGCCGTCACCTTTGCTGCCGGCCTTGCCTGTGAAGATAAAAAGCCAGTTGTTGCCATCTATTCAACTTTTTTGCAACGCGCTTATGACCAACTGATCCATGACGTGGCGATTCAGAACCTGTCCGTTCTATTTGCCATCGACCGGGCTGGACTCGTCGGTGAAGATGGCGCAACGCATGCTGGCAGTTTCGACTACAGCTTTATGCGATGTTTACCCAACATGGTCATCATGGCACCTGCTGATGAAAATGAGTGCCGCCAAATGCTGTATACCGGCCATCAATATGAGGGGCCTGCGTCTGTTCGCTATCCACGTGGAACGGGGCCTGGTGTGGACATCCGTTCGGAAATGTCGGCCCTGCCTATCGGGAAAGCCGAAGTTCGCTGTCAAGGCTCTCATATCGCCCTGCTCGCCTTTGGCAGTTTAGTCGAAGATGCTGTCAAGATAGGTAAAGAGCTGGGCACCACCGTGGTCAACATGCGTTTTGTCAAACCCCTGGACGAGGCCTTAGTGCTTGAATTAGCGGATTCGCATGAGTACTTTATTACACTGGAAGAAAACGCAATCATGGCCGGGGCAGGCAGTGCAGTCAGCGAGCTATTAAGCCAACATCAGCGGCCAATACCTGTTCACCATATCGGGATTCCTGATCACTTCATAGAGCAGGGAACCCGCCAGGAAGTACTGGCGATGAGTGGCCTGGATGCTCGGGGGCTGCGTGCGCAAATTGAAGAGATCGTTGTCAGCCATAACGCCAATAAGGCTCCCAACCAGCGATCGGCTAATTAATGCCCGTTACTCAACGGCACTCCAAGCAACAGAAATACAAAGCACTCTGATTCATTCGCGCCAAATCAGTGACGCCATACGCCCACTGCGAGCACCGTCCCTGCGATGAGAAAAAAACAACTCCTGCTGAGTGAAGGTGCAAAAGTGCCCACCTGCTATCTGGTGCACGCCAAGGCGCTCCAAACGCACACGCGCTAACTGATATAAGTCAGCCAGCCAGCGGGAACCCCTGCGTGAGAATGCTGACTGGTTTTCCGGCTCGACATCCACAAATGCCGCACGCACCTCAGCGCCTACTTCGTATACCGTCGGGCCAATGGCCGGGCCAAGCCAGGCCATTAATTGATCCGCTGAAACAGGTAAGGCTTGAACCGTCGATTCCAGAACACCCGAGGCAAGGCCGCGCCATCCGGCATGTGCTGCCGCGACAACTTGAGCGTCCCGGCTGGCAAATAAAACGGGCAGACAATCAGCCGTCAGCACCATACAGACTTGATCTGTCTGGTTTGTCCATATGCTATCCGCTTGTGTGCCCAAGTCAGCCTCATCCCACGAGACAACCTCGGTTCCGTGAACCTGCGTTAACCACTTGAGGGAACACCCTGATGGTAAAGCTGCTTGTAACCGTGTACGGTTCCTTTGCACTACAGCTACATCATCTCCAACATGGTCGCCCAGGTTCAGCGAATCAAAAGGGGCTGAACTCATCCCCCCTTGCCGGGTTGTCACAAAGGCTTTGATGCCTGCTACAGCGAAATCGGCTTGAATCAGCTGCATAAAAGAATCGCTACTCAGCCTGTTCATCTGCCCTCAGGGCATTCAGCAAGTTTTCGAAGTCCTTCGGCAAAGGCGACTCCCAAGCGATCTGCTCATGGCAGGCGGGGTGTTCAAGCTCCAGGCGCAAAGCGTGGAGGGCTTGTCGTCCAAACAGCTGCAAAGTTTGCTGCAGTACGTTGCTGCACCCACGAGGTAGTTTGAGTCTACCGCCATAGACAGGATCACCCACCAAGGGGTGCCGTATGTGCGCCATGTGGACTCGAATTTGATGCGTCCTGCCGGTTTCCAGTTTGACGCGCAGGTAGGTGTGTTGAGAAAACTTTTCCTGCACACGGTAATGTGTCATGGCCGGCCGGCCCGAGGAAACCACCGCCATGCGTTTGCGGTCGACTGGGTGTCGGCCAATCGGTTGATCGACCGTGCCTCCCGCCACCATGTGGCCAATGACCACGGCAGCATACTGGCGGGACATAGATCTTGACTGTAACTGCTCAACGAAGGATTTATGTGCCAGATGTGTCTTCGCAACAACGAAAAGTCCCGTGGTATCTTTATCCAAACGATGCACAATGCCCGCTCGCGGAATGGCGGCAAGCTCCGGCAAGTAGTACAGCAATGCATTTTGCACGGTTCCATGTCGATTCCCGGGGGCGGGATGCATCACCAATCCTGCCGGTTTATTAATAACGAGTAAGTGCTCATCTTCAAAGACAATGTTCAGGTCGATTGCTTCGGGTTCACAGTGGCTCGTGTCCGCCTCTTCGGGCATATGTAAAACAACGCGCTCGCCCCCCATCACTTTGGTTTTTGAACTGGCAGGATGACCGTTAACCAGAATTTTTTCTTCTCTCAACCAGCGCTGCAAGGCACTGCGGGAGTAGTTAGGAAAACATGCTACCAGTGCAATATCCAAGCGTGCACCGGCCATATCAATCGGTATTATTTGATGATCATCATAAAACGCTTTTTCCATTTGATAAATCATACGCAATAACATTCAATGCTTCAGCAATTAGCGTATTTAAAGACTACTTTTCGTTATAATGGCTTAAGGCTAACAAAACACGGACATTAATGAACGCACGCTATCTTCCTTTTCTACTGCTGTTTTTTTTAACAGCTGGCTGCTCCACACTGGATAAAGATCCAACGGAAGGTTGGTCGGCCAAAAAATTGTTTGAAGAAGCTAAAAAAGCCATGTTCGTGGGTAATTATCAGGTTGCATCTGAATATCTGGAAACACTGGAGGCACGTTATCCTTTCGGAGAGTATGCTTTACAAGCGCAGTTTGAACTGGCCTATTCCCTGTACAAAGCCGGTCAATACGATACAGCGATCAGCACACTGGACCGTTTTATCAAAGAACACCCCAGAAACCCACGAATTGATTACGCCTATTACTTACGCGGGCTGTCGCATTTCAAAAGCGGAACCATTTTCTTTGAGCGCCTCGTACCACGGGATCTGTCCATTATTGATCAGCGGCCGGTACAAAGTGCATTTGATGACTTTGAAATCATTGTTCGTAATTTCCCCGACAGCCCTTACGCGGGCGATGCCCGGCAGCGAATGATTTTTCTCCGCAATGAAATGAGCCAACATGAAATGCATGTGGCGGAATATTACTACCGGCGCAACGCCTATGTAGCCGTGATCAACCGCATCAAATACATGCTTGAACGCTTCGATGGTGCACCTGAAATCCCAGATGCGCTGGTTTTAATGGCAAAATCGTATGAAAAAATGGGTATGATGGATTTAGCCGATGATACCTACAAGGTGCTCAAACTTAATTTTCCCAAGCACCCAACCCTTAAAAAATCATCCAAAAAATTAGAAGAAACTAACGCTGATTGAGCCCGCCTGGCTCGTTTGTGTTAAAAATTTCAAACACCTTTGTGGAGAAGGAGGAAAAACCGTGGACATCAAAGAAGCCATTGAATCCCGTAAGTCTGTCCGGCGTTTTCTGGACAAGCCGGTTGACCAAACAATTATCAAGCAAATTCTGAATACGGCCGCCAGAGCACCGAGCGGCCATAACATTCAACCGTGGAATGTTTATGCTGTGACGGGCGATGCACGTGACTCACTCTGCAATGATATTATGCAGGCCGCCCAAACAGAGCCTGAAAAACACCAACCTGAATACGATTATTACCCTACAGAATGGCATGAGCCGTACATCAATCGCCGACGAAAACTCGGCTACGAACTCTATGCCTCTGTAGGCATTCAGCGCGATGATAAAGACGCACGGGAAAAGCAAATGCTGCGCAATTACCTCTTTTTCGATGCCCCCGTGGGTATTTTTGTCACCACCGATCGGCGCTTAGCGATCGGCACCTGGCTGGACATGGGAATGTTTATACAGAATATTCTTATCGCAGCTCGCGGGTACGGCCTGCATACCTGTGGTCAAGCTGCATTTACCTGGTACCACGACATTATTCAAAAACACTTGGGCTATCCGGAAAACGAAATTCTACTTTGCGGTATTGCGCTGGGTTACGAAGATGAAAGCGCCCCTGAAAACAAACTGGTAACCGAACGAGAACCTGCGGAGAATTTCACTCAATTTTTCGGATTTTAGAGGGTAAATACCCCTCGTACACAGTGCTTGTGTAAGAGGGGTATCTTTTTAGTCTTTAATTCTCTGCGGGCAAATTGACAAATTTAAGACCCGTCATGTCTTGCATCACACGGATGACCTGGTTGCTGTAACCATACTCATTGTCATACCAAACGTACAACACCACACGGTCACCGTCCACAATGGTCGCCTCCGCATCGACTGTACCGGCGTGTGTTGACCCCACCAAGTCTGTAGAAACCAGCTCTGTTGACTCGGTATACCCCAACTGGTCCTGCAAAGCAGGGCTCAACGCGATGTCCCGAAGAAAACCATTCAGCTCTTCCTTCGTAGTCGCCCGATCCAAGTTTAGGTTCATAACGGCCAATGATACGTTAGGTGTTGGCACACGAATCGCATTACCAGTGAGCTTGCCTTGTAACTCGGGGACCGCTTTGGAAACGGCTTTAGCCGCACCCGTTGTCGTCAAAACCATATTCAGCGGTGCACTCCGCCCTCGCCGTTCAGCTTTGTGGTAGTTATCAATCAGATTTTGATCATTCGTATAGGAATGCACAGTTTCAATATGGCCGCTTTTGATGCCATATTCATCATTGATCACTTTCAAAGGAGGGACAATGGCATTGGTGGTGCACGAAGCAGCACAGACGATTAAGTCATCTGAAGTCAGATCCGCATGATTAATCCCATAAACAATATTTTTAATATCTCCTTTTGCCGGCGCTGTTAATAATGCTTTTGAAGCGCCTGGACAGGCAACATGCTGCCCCAAACCTTCTTCGTCTTTCCATACACCGGTATTGTCTACAATTAACGCATCATTAATGCCGTATTTGGTGTAATCAATTTCTGAGGGGGAATTTGCGTAGATGAATTGAATGTAGTTGCCGTTGGCAATAATGGCGTTATTTTCTTCATCAATGATAATCGAGCCGTTAAACGGGCCATGAATCGAGTCTCTACGCAACAAGCTGGCTCGTTTTTTGAGATCACCGTCTCGGCCTCCGCGTACCACTACAGCCCGTAGGCGCATTTTATTTCCAGAACCGGTGCGTTCGATGAGTAAGCGCGCCAGCAGTCGACCAATCCGCCCGAAGCCATAAAGCACTACATCACGGCAAGCGTTTGCTTGTATATCCAATTCAAAAATAGTATTCAATTCTTGTTGGAGAAACACATCAATCTTACCTGCGCCGGCAGCCAGATAACGTGTTTGCAGTTTACCCAGGTCAATACGTGCAGGCCCTGAAATACCCATACTGCTCATCGCTTCAAGCATTTTGTAACTCAAAGTGACATCAAGCTCATTACCAACGAGCTGCCTTGCAAAGCGGTGAGCCTTTACAATTTCAATTGTGCTCGCATTCATCAAGCGGCGACCATAAATTAAAACGATAATGCCTCGTTCACGGTACATCTGACCCACCAGAGGAATCATTTTTTCAGCTAAGCCTTGCCGCTTACCCCAGTCCTGTAAGTAGTCTTCGCTTCTCGTCATACTCATATTTCAATCTCAAAAGTTATAGGTCTAAAAAATAATTTCAGGAAATACTTATCGCCTGCTTTCAGGATTTACGATACAGATTACGCCCCACTCACCTGAAGACTCAATCCGTGAGCGGAGCCAAATAATAGCATAGCCCATTGCCTTCAGATGTTTGGAAAAGCTCATGCGATCATCCGAAAGATCCAGCATAGGAGCCGCCGAAAATAGCCTCCCAGCATAATTGAGATACCCATAAAAAAAACCAGTAAAATCAGCTCTGTTGCCAGTACCTCTCCTTTTAAACCAAGAGCCGGAGGCGCTTCAAGCAATTTCACCAAACCAAAATGGGCACTCACTGCCAGTCCACAAAGCAAGGCATAGTTATTCTGCCTGCCCGGCAGCAACAAACCAAAAGGCAGTGCCAGCACAAGGCTTGCTGCGAAAAAATAACCGGTTTGTATAAAAGCCTGGGGCAGTGCTTGATTAAAAAAAACGACAACAGCAGACTCCGAACGCGCAAAATCAATCACGGATTCCAGCGCCAATGGCGCAAACACGATAAAAAGACATGCACATAATGGAAACAGAAGGGTTGCGCGCCGGTGAGAAGAAAGTGCCTCAGCCTCTGCTGCAAAGCCTGTTTTTAATATTCGAGTTTTCACGCTTTATTGACCCGTTTTGGACGGCGACGGTTAGGATAACAAGTTTGGCAAATATCACAGACAGTTCCGTCACAACCTCGTGCACTGCAGTACTCCCGGCCATAAAAAATTATCTGTAAATGTAGACGATTCCACATTTTTTCCGGGAAGAGCTTTTTTAAATCAGCTTCTGTTTGAGTGACGTTTTTACCCCGACTAAGACCCCACCGTTGAGCCAGCCGATGAATGTGCGTATCAACAGGAAATGCCGGGTGGCCAAAGGCCTGGCTCATCACCACTGAGGCAGTCTTGTGTCCGACACCTGGCAGCGCTTCCAAAGCTTCAAAAGATTCGGGCACCTGGCCATCATACTGATCGATGAGAATCTTGGACAATGACGAGATGGCTTGGGATTTACGGGGTGACAAGCCACACGGTTTAATCACGTCACGAATCGTCTCCACCGGCAAAGTGGCCATCGACTCCGGTGTATCTGCCAGTGCAAACAACTGTGGCGTAATCTGGTTAACTCGCTCGTCCGTACATTGGGCCGATAGCAAAACGGCTATCAGAAGCGTATAAGGATCTTTGTGAGCAAGGGGGATAGGGGGAGCCGGATAAAGTTCATTTAAACGTTTTTGGATGAACGCGGCCCGCTCTTTTTTCAACATACCTCTGATTTACTCAAACAAAATGAATGAATTTTAACATACCCCAAATTTTGCCTAAGAAAGCACATGACGAGCTTATTCTGCCCGGCTCACCTCAATCACATTGGGCAGTTGCCTGAGCTTATCCATCACCAAGATCAATTGATTGATATCTTCAACATCGACTTTGAATGACATATCCGCTGTTTGTTCATCGCGGTTCGACTCTGTGTGAATCGAAGTAATGTAGACGTCATGGTTAGCCATAACGGCGGAAATATCACGCATTAAGCCATAACGGTCATAGGCCTGAATAAGGATAACAACGGATAAAGCTGGAGCCTTTTCAGCACCCCATGAAACCTCAATCAGGCGCACAGCCTCGGATGGATCCAGATTAAGAATATTGGTGCAGTCACGCCGATGGACAGACACCCCCTTCCCTCGGGTGATATAACCAATGATCGGATCATTCACTTCTGGCTTGCAGCAACTTGCACGTTGCGTCAACAGATTCCCGACACCCCGGACAATCACCTCTGAGTCGCTTACCGCTTCGGCCAGCTTTTCCCGGCGTTTTGACTGAGCAGGCTTACCCGCACCCGTCCTGCGCTCATTTAATAAGCTCACAATCGCTGATACGAACTGCGCGTTTGAAACATCATTCCGCCCCAAACTGGCATACAGTTCATTGGTATTGTCTAATTTTAATTTCTTGCTCACGCTTTCAATATCAATGTGCGTGGCATTTAAACGCTTCAGCTCTCTGTCGCAGATCACTTTGCCATCGTGAATATGCTGTGTGTGGTCCTGAATTTTGAACCAATTGCGAACCTTTGAGCGCGCACGGCTTGTATGCAAGTAGCCTAAATTACTGTTTAACCAATCCCGGCTGGGCCGCGGCTCCCGCGTGGTTAAAATTTCGACTTCACTGCCACTTTTCAGTTCAAAAGTGAGCGGCACAATGCGACCATCAACCTTGGCACCTCGACAACGGTGGCCAATGTCGGTGTGCACATAGTAAGCAAAATCAAGAACAGTTGACCCTTGGGGCAATTCGAAAATCTTACCTTTTGGCGTCCGAGCAAACACACGGTCAGAAAACAGCTCCGTACTTAAAATATCCGCACTGCCTTTATCCTCGACACTGGTTGTTTCCAGCATTTGCCTCAGTGCATTGATGGTTCTCTGGAACTGTGAATCTTCTGTCTGCCCTTCTTTGTAACGCCAATGGGCTGCAACACCATACTCAGCATGCTCATTCATGGTGCGCGTGCGAATCTGAACTTCGACCGCTTTCCCGCCAGCGCCAATCACTGCTGTGTGGAGAGACTGGTAGCCATTGTTTTTAGGGTTGGCAATATAATCGTCAAACTCTGACGGGATATGCTTCCAGTTGCTGTGTACAACGCCGAGCACCTTGTAACAGTCTGTGACCCGGTTAACCACCACACGCACTGCCCGCACATCAAACAAATCTTCAAACTGGATCTGTTTTTTATACATTTTTTTCCAAATACTAAAAATGTGCTTGGGGCGCCCAAATACTTCAAAGTCCCTCACCTTTTCTTTGCGGAGACTTTTTTTCAGCTCTTTAACAAAGCTGTGAATATAGTCTTCACGATCTTTCCGCTTTTCTTCCAGTGCGCTGGCAATACGCTGGTAGGCTTGGGGGTTTAAACAACGAAATGCCAGATCTTCCATCTCCCACTTGATCTGACCAATCCCCAGCCGATTGGCCAACGGTGCATAGAGGCTGAGTGTTTCTTTGGCAATACTCTGCTGTGTTGGCGAGTGCTCCTTTTTTACAAGCCGCTTCAAACGCTCGAGCCTGAAAACCAGTTTAATCAGCACCGCGCGAACATCTTCGACCACAGCCAATACCATCCGGCGGAGGTATTCGGCCTGCTTTTGATCGCTAATGACATCATCAACCGATTCGTTGAGCGCATTCATCCAGCGGACACTTTTGACCAGTACGGCCACGTTGTCGCCAAACTCATGGGCAATTTGCTCCAGCGAAATCACGTCTTTGAGGACATAGCAGCTGAGTATCGAACTGACAACCGTCTCATGGTCAACACCTAAATTTTTCAAGGAGACCGCTGCATTCAAGCCTCCGGGAAGATCCAGGTTTTCATAACGATACGGCCAGAAATACCCAACGGCCCGCCGGATATCATCACAATTGGCAGGGTTCGATTCCTTGCGGCAAAGCATCGCCACAACATCATCCATGTGCTCATCATGTAACTCATTGTTTATCTGAGCATACTTCATCCATTTATCCCACTAAATACCCGATTGGCAAACCTAGCCAGATCGGTTTACTTTTTTAAGCTTTGCAAAGGAGAAACCGCCAGAACACTCCTTGTCGCCATCACACCAGCTATACCAATCCCAACCACCCCAGCCGAGACGCCCACAATCCATAATGAAGGATTAAAATCATATTTCAAGTGAAAAACCTGGTCCGATAATAACCAACCAATGCCTCCAGCAGCAGTCGCCCCCAGCAACCCGGCAATTAAACCCAGCAAGGCAAACTCGGCAACCAGGCTTTGCAAGATTTTGTACCGGCCCGCACCCAGCGCGCGCAGTAAAGCCGCCTCCTTCACCCGTTCACCCCGGCTCGCTTGCACCGCTGCCAGCAACACCACGATCCCGGCGACCAGGGTAAAGAGGAACACATACTCAACCGATGATGCCGCCCGATCCATCATGCCTTTAACCCGTTGAATCAGTGCATCTACATCAATCACGGTAATACCGGGGAATGTTTTGATTAAAGCAGCCAACTCACCCTGACGGGACTTATCAAGGTAAAAACTGGTAATGACGGTTGCGGGATAAGCCTCCATGGCGGCCGGGGTTCCAACAACAAAAAAATTGACCCGGAAAGAGTCCCACTGGACTTCCCGGATATTGTTGATCACCGCACTCACCTCATCCCCCGCCACACGAAAGGTTAAGCGGTCTCCAAGGCCGACACCCAGGCGCTCCGCAATATCCTTTTCGACTGAAAAAAGTGACTTCATACGGTCATCACCACGCCACCACTCGCCCTCAATCACAGGATTATCCTCCCGGGGCTTGTCGGCATAAGACAAGTTGAACTCCCGGCTCACCAGACGTTCTGTTTCCGGATCGCTGGAATAGTCCTCGCCCGCCACAGGCTGATCATTAATGGCCACCAAGCGCCCTCTGATCATCGGGTATAGCTCAGCCATTTCAACGCCCAACCCGGCCAAATACGCTTTAACATGCTCTGCATCTTCAGGTTTGATATTAACAATGAAGACATTCGGCGCATCATCCGGCAACTCCCGCTGCCATGCATTCAACACATCCACGCGTACAATCGAGAGAAGCAAAAGGGCCATCAAGCCCAGGCCAAAGGCCGCCATTTGCAACGTGCTGCCCTGAGACCGGCGCACCAGGCTTGTCAACCCAAACCGCCACCCGGTCAGGGAGCTGCCAGGGAATCGTTTGAGCAGCAACATCAAAACAAACCCTGTTATCCCGAGTGCCACTAATGCTCCCACACTCCCGGTAATAACAAGTGCCGCCAAAACGAAACTATTGGCCTGCCAAACCATTAAAATACCGATGGCAGCAAGCCCTGCGAGCGTCACAATCCAGGCCGAAGGCGGCGTGATTCCTAAATCATCCCGTAATACACGCATAACGGGCACCTGCCTCACTCGCACGACAGGCGGCAGAGCAAAACCAACTAGCGTGATAAAGCCGGTTAACAGACCGGCCAGTAAAGGTGTCAGCGAAGGCGGCGGAATTGACATAACAAAGAGGTTAGACATCATATCTGTCAACAATTGCTGCACTAAAAAACCAATGCCTGAACCCAGCAGGCTGGCAAACATGGCAATCACCAGCAAGCGCAGACATACCGTTAAAAGCACAAAGTGCCGACTGGCACCGAAACTGCGCATAACGGCAGCGGCCGTTGCCTGCTTAGTTGAAAATCCCTGAGCCGACACGGCAACAGCGGCACCGGATAAGATCACAGCAACCAACGCCGCCAATCCTAAAAAGCTCTGAGAGCGTTCCAGCGCGACACGCATTTCTGGGCGAGCATTGCTCACATCATTCAAGCTGACATTCAGCGCTCCTTTTCGCGGTTCAAGCCAGCGACTGAACGTCGCCAGTTGAGGAGCATCGCCCGCTAAGAGAAAGTGATACGCAACCCGGCTGGCAAATGTCACCAGCCCGGTGCTTTCCAAATCACCCAGATGAAACATCACCCGGGGCGCAAAACTGAACATATTGCCTCCCCGGTCAGGTTCAAAAGCCAACAATGCACTGACGGTAAACTCACGTTGGCCCAGCTGCAGGGTATCGCCTACGGTCAAATCGAGCAGGCCCACGAGCCGGGGGTCAATCCAGATATTGCCCGGCTCCGGCACTTTGCCGGCTGGGCGCTCATCACCAAAAGGTTGATCAGTGAGAGAAAGCTGTCCACGCAGAGGGTAATATTCTGACACAGCTTTTACACCGACTAACTGTGTCTCATCATCCTTAACGATGACACTGGGAAACTCACGCGTCTCGGCCGTCAAAAGGCCAAGCTCGTCAGCTTTTTGAATAATTTCGCTGGGAATAGGCTCAGAGCTGCTGACTAATAAGTCGGCCGCCAGCAAGGTTGAAGCCTGCAACTGCATGGCTTTACTCACGCGATCCGTAAAAAATCCAACCGAAGTGACTGAAGCGACAGCCACGACAAGTGCCAGGCCTAGAACACCGAGTTCCCCAGATTTCCAATCTCGCTGGATCGCTTGCCACACAAATCGTAATACCCTCATGCCGCCATCAACCTCCCACTGATCATTTCGTAGCGCTTATCACAACGCGAAGCCAATTGAGCGTCGTGCGTCACAAGCACTAATGTTGTGCCCAGTTCATCACGCAAATCAAACATTTGCTGCACGACCCTCGCGCCGGTCGCGCCATCCAAGTTCCCTGTTGGCTCATCGGCAAATAAAATTCTGGGCTTGACTGCGAATGCTCTTGCCAGCGCGACTCGCTGCTGCTCCCCCCCTGACAGTTGTGCTGGATAGTGGGCGGCACGATCCATCAACCCGATTCGCTGTAAGATATCCTGGGCCTGCTGCCGCGTATTAGGCAGGCCCGCCAGCTCCATCGGCAGCATCACATTTTCCAGCGCAGTAAAGCTCGGCAACAATTGGAACGATTGAAAAACAAACCCAACTTTACCGGCCCTGATAGCCGCACGTTCGTCCTCATCACTGCCTACCAGGGCATGCCCCAGAAGCTGCACCGCACCTTCGCTGGGCAGGTCAAGTCCGGCAAGAATGCCAAGCAGTGTTGATTTACCCGAGCCCGATGGCCCGGTAATTGCCACCACCTCACCGGCGCTGATTTCCAGATCGACACAATCCAAAATCGTCAATTCCCCCCCCGGGCCTGCAACAGTTTTGCTAACATGTTTGGCAGTAAGTACGGCTTCGGCCGGTAAGTGATTTGTTATTCGTTCGCCAGGTTGTAACATGCGTAAATTCCTTCTGATCTGTGTTTTACTTTTCCCGAGCATTTTATTCGCCGAGACATTCAAAATCGCAGTCTTGGGTGATAGTCTCAGCGCGGGCTATGGTCTGCAAGAGGGTGAAAGCTGGGTTACTCTATTACAAAAAAAATTGAATAAACAAGAATATAACGCTGAAGTGGTCAATGCCAGTATCAGCGGGGATACCTCCCGAAACGGCCTTAACAGGTTAGAAAGCGTGTTGGCGACAGCGCCTGACATCATTATTGTCGAACTGGGTGGTAATGATGGTCTGCGGGGCTTATCAATCAAAGAAATGCGCCAGAACCTAAAAGCGATTATCGAAAAGTCACAACAAATTGACGCCAAGGTGCTACTCCTGGGTATGCAGCTTCCTGCAAACTTTGGCCCAGTTTATACAAAAATGTTTCATCAAGTGTATTTCGATTTAGCCAGTGAATTGAACGTCGCGCTTGTCCCTTTTTTTATGGATGGCGTTGCGCTCGAAAAAACACTGATGCAAGAAGATGGCATTCATCCCAACGCCCATGCCCAGCCCAAATTATTAGACAATGTCTGGCCACAGCTGGAACAGCTGCTCAAAGAAGAAGGTATGTCGTGAGTCAAAACTGGAAAATTTTGAATAAAGAGGCTGTGTTTAACGGTTACTTCCAAGTCTATAAATACCGATTGCAACACACCCGCTACGATGGCGGTTTAACACCAGCGTTTGATCGGGAAGTTTTCGAACGAGGTCATGCTGTGGTCGTGATTCCTTACGATCATGCTTTAGATAGCACTCTGCTGATCGAACAGTTCCGGCCCGGAGTGTTAGGCTCTGACGAAAGCCCATGGCTCACGGAGTTTATTGCCGGAATCATTGATCCGGGCGAAACAGAAGAAGCTGTTGCTCACCGGGAAGCCTCTGAAGAGGCCAACTGCACCTTGAAAAACCTTCACCACATCACCCGCTATTTTGTCAGCCCCGGTTGTATGACAGAGACCATGTCACTTTATCTGGCCGAAGCGGACCTCAGTCAAGCCGGCGGTGTTTTTGGTCTGGAAGAAGAGGCCGAGAACATTCGCGCCACTGTTGTACCTCTTCAAGAGGCCTTTGCGCGCCTGGAAAGGGGGGAAATTAATAATGCAATGGCACTCATCGGCTTGCAATGGTTACAACTGAATTACCAGACACTGCGCGACTCACCTGGCGTTTTTTTCCCGCAAACATGAATATCCAGCTTTTGGCAGTTGGCGAGAAAATGCCGGCCTGGGTGACCGAAGGCTTCAACGAGTATGCCAAGCGCATTCGCGGGGACTGCCGGTTAACACTCAAGGAAATCAGTGCGGGTAAACGCGCAAAAAATGCCGATATCCAGCGCATCCGCACTGAAGAAAGCCAACGTCTGCTGGCCGCCGCCCCCAATGGCAGCCGTATCGTTTTACTCGACGTTGACCACAAGCCCTGGTCCACACCCGAGCTTGCTCAGCAGATAAAGAGCTGGATGGCCTCCGGTCAGCATACGACGCTGCTCATTGGAGGGCCTGAAGGGCTAGACGACATCTGCCGCGATCGTGCTGACCAGGTTTGGTCCTTATCCCCCCTGACTTTCCCCCACCCTTTGGTCCGTATCATTGTTGCCGAACAAATATACCGGGCCTTAAGTATTCTGCGTAATCACCCTTATCACCGTGCCGGTTAACCCTAAGAGCCTGCGATGGTCGAACCCTTACTTTACCTAGCGTCTCAATCACCTCGCCGGCGCGAACTTCTGGCTCAGATCAACCTCACGTTTGAAGTCATTAAGGTTGATGTTGACGAAACGCGATTACCCAATGAAACCAGCCAGGATTACGTCATGCGGCTTGCTAAAGAAAAAGCCTATGCCGGAACGGCCATCGTAAAACGGAATAGGCCGGTATTGGGAGCAGACACGATTGTCACGCTTGACGGGCAAATTTACGGCAAACCAGCAAATCAAGGGGATGCTTTGCGCATGTGGCAACATTTAGCCGGGCAGACGCATCAGGTGCTGACAGCCGTGGCTATCGTAGCCGGCGATCGCTGTGAGCAATGCCTGGTCCAAACACGTGTTCAACTTTGCCAGGCATCCGAAGCGCAGTGGCGAACTTACTGGAAAAGTGGTGAGCCCAAGGATAAAGCCGGTGGCTATGCCATTCAGGGCAAAGGTGCGGTATTCGTCCAAAATATTGAAGGCAGTTATTCCAATGTTGTGGGCCTGCCTTTGTACGAAACAGCTCAATTACTTGCACGTATTGGCATTTCACTGTGAAATTATGATTACAATGCACTTGTTTTTAGTGAAAAAAGTACAGAATTAAACCATTGCGTGCACGGGTATGAATGAAGAACTCCTAGTAAATATTACCCCCCAAGAGACCCGAATCGCCTATGTTGAAAACGGCGTATTGATGGAAGTGCACATTGAGCGTGCAAGCCAGCGGGGGTTAGTTGGCAATATCTACATTGGGACAGTGGTACGCGTTCTTCCGGGCATGGAGGCCGCGTTTATTGATATTGGACTGGAGCGCACGGCGTTTTTACACATTTCAGACATTCACAACGTCAACAAATTACAAAATGGCGGTCACCAACGTCCACTCATTCAAACCGTGCTGCATGAAGGACAATCTGTGCTGGTTCAAGTCCTTAAGGACCCCATCGGCAGCAAGGGCGCACGATTAACTACCCACATCAGCCTGCCTTCCCGTTACTTGGTGTACATGCCGGATGAAAACACCCACGCCGTATCCAATAAAATCGAAGATGCTGACGAAAGAGAACGGCTACTGAAGACGATAGAAAATTACGAGTTGGGGGCATCAGGGTCGAGCTTTGTCTTTCGCACCGCCGCCGAAGGTGTTGATCAGGATAAAATCCACCGAGAAATTGATTTCTTGCTGAAGCTGTGGGCTTCGATCAAGAAAAAAATAAAAGAAACCACACCGGGTAATCTCGTACATGCGGATACACCCCTGGCCATTCGCAAACTCAGGGATGTGCTGGACCGGTCAACACTGAAAGTCAGGGTTGACTCGCGCGACCACCACCAGCAGATGTTGAGCTTTGCCAAAGAGTACCTGCCCGAAATCAGCCCGCGTATCGAACTTTATCAAGGCGATCGCCCGATTTTCGACATCTACGGCATCGATGACGAAATACAAAAAGCGCTGGAAAGAAAGGTTAATCTGAAATCCGGGGGGCATCTCATCCTCGATCAGACCGAGTCCATGACAACCATTGATGTCAACACCGGGGGATTTGTTGGGCACCGTAATCTGGACGAAACCATCTTCAAGACTAATCTGGAAGCGGCCCAGTCCATAGCCCGGCAACTGCGTCTGCGCAACCTGGGCGGCATCATCATTATTGATTTTATCGATATGAATCATGAGGAGCATAAGCGGCAAGTCATGCGGGCTCTGGAAAAGTATCTGGCCAAGGACGCCACAAAAACGCAGATCAGCGACGTTTCATCGCTTGGCCTCGTGCAAATGACGCGCAAACGCACACGTGAATCACTGGAGCATATTTTATGCGAGCCCTGTGCAACCTGTAATGGCCGTGGCAGTGTTAAAACCGCCGAGACAATTTGTCATGAAATTTCACGGGAAATTATTCGCCAGGCACGGCAATTTGATATTGAAAAAATTACCGTTTTCGCTTCAGAATCCGTTGTAAACACCGTTATAGATGAGTTCTCCAGCGAATTTGCAGAGCTGGAGGCCTTTGCCAACGTACCGATCAAACTCAAAGCAGAACCGCTGTATACCCAAGAGCAATACGACGTTGTCCTGATGTAAACTGACTTCATATTGGCGTATTCAGGATAGAAAACGCCTTTACCGAAACGGTATAGACCTATAACCTACGGAACGCTGCATCCTTGACCCGACAAGACCTTAAACCATCTAAAGCCTCTACCCTTTTATGGCGATGGTTGAGCAGATTCCGACAGCTGGTACTGGTAGCGCTGGCCGCCAGCATCATCACGCTGGCGGTTATCATCGGTGTTGCGCGGCTTGTCTTACCCTTTGCCTCTGATTATCGGGAACAGATTCAAACCTGGGTCAGTCACTACTTCGCCAGCGATTTGACATTTCAAACCATTGATATTGAATGGCGGGCTTTATCACCACGGCTGCGATTGGAAGGGGTTCGCCTGCAACCGTTGAACAACCAGGCGTCTCCCTTGGTGCTGAACGAACTGTTCATCAATCTGGATCTCTGGAAAAGCCTTGCGTTTGACAGCATACAAATACAAGACATCAGCCTCGAAGGCATTCACATCGAACTGGAACGCACGATCGATGGAGATTTCACACTACAGGGCTTTAACCTGACTGCTCCACCCTCTCATAAAGAAGTAACCGCACCCCGTAATCCGGGTGTGGCGTTTCTAAACACACTCTTTACCACCGAGCAAATTCAGCTCAACAATGCTTCCTTGACACTGACGGACCATACTGCCAACGCAGCCACCTACACAATCGATGACTTAGACATTGCAATCCAAAATCAGGGCGACACCCACCAAGTTCAAGCGCAACTGATTCTCCCCCCTACGTACGGTGGCCGTATTACAGCAATCGCGGAGTTCTCCGGCCCACCGACCCAACCGAGCCTTTGGCAGGGGCAATTTTATTTTCAAGGACAAAACCTGCAACCCAAAGCATGGTTGAAAGAAGTGCCAACAGCCCCTCAAATGATCAACCGCGGCAGTCTTAATGCAGAAGTATGGGGCCGCTGGGAGCACCAGTTAACCTCCCTTCAGGTGCGCACAGCGATTAATGACCTGGTTTTATCCACGCCCGCGACACTCGGCAGATCTGGGAAAAACTGGACGCTGGATAACCTCTCTGGTCACGCGCTTTGGGAACGCCAACCCAGTGGCTGGCAACTGTCTGTTGAAGACTTGCGCATCCACAGCCAGCATGGCCGCCGCGACCCAACCAGTTTAACGCTTTCCTATCAAAACCTGCCTGATCAAGCGCTGTGGGCAGCGAGTATTCAGCACTTTTTTCTTCAAGATACGGCCAGCCTGTCTCTGTTCTTATTACCTGAAATAGCCGAACAATACTCGGGGCGCTTAAATGACCGGCTGTACAGAACACTGTCCAGGGTACTGGCACTGTCGCCGGAAGGTGAAATCAGGAATTTTGACCTGGCGCTCAAGCCTGCAGCCCCCACGTCGGACAAACTTCACCTCCAGGCTGACTTTACTCGAATCAACCTGGACCCATCGGCCAAAATACCGGGTATAAAAGGCCTATCGGGAACCGCAAAAATAGCCGGAGGGCAAGCCGCCATTCAGCTGGATACACACCGGGCCAGTCTGACTTTTGCAAAGCTGTTCAGAACACCTTTGCCTGTGACAAAAGCCACAGGAGACCTTTTACTCGACTGGAACACAGAGACATTCACACTCTCTTCCCGAAAGCTCGACGTCCAAAACTATGACATCTCGACCAGCACCCAGCTGGCCATGGCATTCCCTCCCAAAGGCTCGCCTGAAATTGATCTGCAAACTCACTTCACACAGGGTGACGCCAGCCAAGCCTCACGCTACTTGCCGGTCAGCATTATGCATCCACATTTAATTAAATGGCTGGACGAATCCATTATTGCTGGCACCATTACCCAAGGCGCTGTATTGCTGAAAGGGCCTACCCGATCATTCCCTTTTCGGGACCAGGCCGGTGTGTTTGATGTCACATTCGATGTCGAAAATGCACACTTAAAATATCAACCGGACTGGCCCGCGCTGACGGGCGTGAATGCGCATCTCGTTTTTCATAATGCGGGTATGGCCATTCAGGCAGACACCGCCTTTATCCAAAACAGTCAAGCGCGCAATATCACGGCGTATATCGAAGACTACCGTCCGGCACTGCTCAAAATTGATGGGGGCGTCAACACCACGGTACCAGACTTACTTGATTTCATTGACCAAAGCCCTCTCAAAAAGCAGATTGGTGCTTTCTTTACCGGCACCACAGGGCAAGGCGATGCCCAAGTCACTCTGGATTTGGATATTCCACTGAAGAACATGAACAACACTCAAGTTGCAGGGAATGTGACAATGGGCGATGCGCGCCTTGAAAATACGGAAAAAAAGCTGGTCATTGATGAAATCGCGGGGCAAATAGCGTTCACGCACAAAACTTTCAGCATCGACAACCTGCTTGCGCAGTTCGAAGGAGAAGCGCTCACCGTCAATGCTGCACCAGTCGCCCGGTCTGGCGAAAAATCAACCCGTCTGACGCTGGATACACGTTTAGATATCGGGAAAAAGCTCGACGAATACGGTGTTCAGCTCGGCACGTATCTGGAGGGGGGCTCAAACTGGTCAATTGATCTTTTTTTCCCCAATACTCCATCAAAAAAGGGTTCACCCCAGCTTGAAATTGTCGCTAAAAGTGACCTTTTCGGACTGAAAGTTGATTTACCCGAACCGTTTTCAAAACCGAATACACAAACGCTACCCATGGTGTTAACCGGTACTCTTGAGCCGGGCAAAATCAGTTATTGGCACGCATCACTCGATCAATTGCTGAACGCCGCACTGGCTTTTCGCATCCATAACAACACACCCACGATCGAACGCGGGATCATTCAGTTTGGTGCCGTTGAAGAAGTTCACTTACCCGAGGCGAAAACACTTCAAATTACCGGCAAGCTTACACAAATTGATTTAACGCCCTGGATGGCGCTGCAGAATCAACAACCGTCCGGAAAAAGTACCCGGCCCCCACTGGACACGGAGGTCGATCTTCAGTTTGACCAACTGAACGCAAACTGGGCACAACTGGATAAAGGCCGGCTGCAAATGCGTCAAACCGCTAATGGCTTGATCACTGTAATTGATAGCCCCCAGTTACAAGGGGAAGTTCAGCTCTCCAATACACTGGGAAGGCTGTCCCCGGTGACCGCCACACTGGATTTTGTGGATCTGAATGCGCTGCTGTCCACCGGGCAGGCCGGCGAGAAGGTGACATTGAAGCAGCTGGCTCCCGACATGATACCCCCCTTAAATCTCCGCATAAAAACCCTTCAGTGGAGCAATGCAATCCTGAACAATGTCCGTTTACTCACAAGCACCCAAAATCAAAAAATTCGCTTGGAAAATATCAGCTTTCAAAATGATCACATTCGTATGCGTGGCACCGGGCAATGGTGGCAAACTTATATCTCCAGCGGGGAAGTGCGTGATCAAACCCAGCTCGAACTGACTCTTCAATCTGGAAATTTAAGCCGTGGTCTCGCCCAGCTCGGTTTTCCCGGTGTCTTGGACAGTGGAAAGGGGGAAATCCAAACCCGAACATCCTGGGCGGGGACACCCTTTTCCCCCGACATTACCCGTCTGGATGGGAAAATCCTGGTCTCTTTACGCGACGGCACATTGACACCGGTTGACCCCGGTCCTGCGAAAATACTCGGCCTGGTTGCTTTAAAAGAACTCCCGCGCCGACTCACTTTGGACTTTAATAATATGGCCTCTGCTGGACTACCCTTTGATTTAATGACCGGGGAAATCCTGATCAATCAAGGGGTTGCCACCGCTCACGACACCCGTCTCACCGGCCCTGTCGCACGGGTTGATTTAACCGGTAAAACCGACTTGATTAACCGAACCTATGATCAATTCATCACAGTTTTACCTAACATCGGCGCCTCTTTACCGGTTGTTGGCGCCTTGGCTGGCGGTGTGGTCACAGGGGCTATCGTGTTCATGGCAGATCGAATTTTTAAAGATCTGGGTGTCGATATTGACCAGATCGGTCAAGTAAAATATTCACTGACAGGCAGTTGGGAAAACCCTGTCTTGGCCCCGATCGCTCCGGAAACCCAAGAATTTGAAGATACCGTACAATAAGCACGCATGATACTCACAAAAAACCAAACGTACTCTTTAGTACTGAGCCTGATACTCTTCCTGTACACGCCACCTGTACTCTCAAAGGACTATGTACTCCATGCGGATGACTGGCAACGTCCGCGGAGCGCCGAATATATTCTGTCCTTACCCTCTGTTCGTCATGCCGTGCAAAAATGGCTATCGAACCGCGAACAAACGCTCTTTTTTTATTATCCTGGCGGTGAAACGGGGCTCCTCTGGGCCACTGAGCTGGAAGACTGGCTCATCGCGCTGGGTATTCCCTCTAAAAACATTCAATCCGTCAGTGGCAGCCCTCGTGCAGACCAGTTGATTATCCGGGTTGATTAATCAATCCGGTTGAACCGATATACGCCATCTTTCCCATTCAAAAAGCTAGTAATAGCCCCGTAGTTTATAAACCAGACGGCCCAATATTTCGTGCACCACTGCCGTGGTTTTATCCAAGGCGGTCACTTGCGGTAAAAAGCCAAAGAAAGAGAATTCAACATCGATAAAACGGCTGTCTGTCGGGACAGCACACACCTGCAACCCTTGCGCCTCAAAAACGTTGATAGCCCGACGCATGTGCAAAGCGGATGTCACCAGATAGATCTCATTCGTATCCACCACTTTCAGTAAATCCCCAATATTCACAGCACTTTCATAGGTATTACGGGACGCCTGCTCGATGCGAATGCGTGCCTCTGGCAAACCAAACGCCTGCGCAACACGAGACATCAGCGCAGCTTCTGTGACAAGACCACTCCCACCGCCAGAAAAATAGACAACTGACGCAGGTCGTGTCTGAGCCAAACGCACGCCCGCAACCGTCCGCCGAAAACTATCACTGTGCAGACGCTCCACAGCGTCTTCCTCGGTTGGCGCGCCCTGCATCCCCCCCGTCAACACGACAATCGGCGCCTCACTTTCCAAACGCTGACACACCGCAGTGTTCGGCTCACGAATTTCCACACTATTCACCCACATATTAGCGCCAAGCGGACCGGCAACCAGGGAGTAAAACGCAAGCACGGCCATTGATAAAAACACCAGCTTCCATTGCCGTCGCCAGGCAGACAGCAAGATAATAAGCAACAGCCCCCAGGCCACACACGCCGCCGGTTGAATGAGTAATAAAAGTGGCTTCATAACGGATTCGGTATCCTTATGTTTAAAAACAGATGACTGATTGTTGAAATGAAAAAAGTATGGCCCTTACGCTGTCATTACCCAGATGCCTGCCGGTCTACAGGATAAATCTGCCGAAAAGTCAGATTAATACGGGCCGATCGGACTTTTTTTGATTTGGGAATTTGATGCAACCAGTGGTGCTGCGTTTCAGCTTGCATGATTAAACAACTTCCGTGACCCAAAGGGATAGACAATCGCGCCCCTGGGATTCGCCGGTGCTTCATCTGAAAAGTCCGCTCAGCTCCAAAGCTGACTGAGGCAATCGTCGGATTTCGTCCCAATTCGGCTTCATCATCACTGTGCCAGGCAACACTGTCCTGTCCGTCCCGGTATAAATTCAATAACACGCTGTTGTATGCTTTCGCACTCACCTGCTCCACACGTGCTTTAATTGCCAGCAACTCACGCGTCCAGGCAAGTGGGGTATGCATGACGTTGGAATAGCAGTAACCGGCTTCTGGTTCACCGTACCAGGCGGTCAACCGCGGCACGGTCACCGGTTTCCCGTACATCAGAATCTTCTCAGCCTGCCAATTAATACCATCACGCAGTTGTGAAAAGAAAGTGTCACTCTCCTCGCGGGAAAACAACTGCGGGAATAACCGCAAATCACTTTGCGGTGCTTGAATCCACTGCGCTTGCAAACTGCTGTGGTCAGAAAATAAATCCTCTGCCATGACCATTTTGTACCCGTCAACACCGGATGAATAGCCCCATTATAATGCCCGTAAACCCGTGAAGGTATAAAATGCCTCCTGCGACTGACAGACTGTTGTCAGCCCATTGGGCGACAATGCGAAAACTCACACACGTGGACGCAAAAATATGCCTGAAAAGCTTAAGGACCGTTACACAAAACCTTACATTCAAGCCTTGGGCAAAGCACTGAAAAATCAGTATCCACCCTTTCCAGAGGAGGATTTTGTCAACGCTGTGTTCGACCAGACTTGGGCGCTTCGCGAGCTCAAAGACCGAATGCATCATATCGCCGTAAAAATCCATGAGCACTTGCGTCTCGACTACCCGGAGAGCATCGAGGTGCTCAAGCGTACAGCACCCGAGTTTACAGGTTTCGAGGCGATGATTTTCCCAGATTTTGTGGAAACCTACGGCTTGGAGCATTGGGATCTTTCCATCCAGGCACTCCATGACTTCACACGTTTTTCCAGCAGTGAGTTCGCCGTCAGGGCCTTTATTCTGAAAGACCCTGAGCGCATGATGGCACAAATGCTTGCCTGGTCACTGGATGGCCATGAACATGTACGTCGTCTGGCCAGCGAAGGCGCCCGTCCTCGCCTGCCCTGGGCAGTAGCCTTACCTGATTTCAAACGCTCGCCCACCCCGGTTCTTCCGATCCTGGAGAACCTCAAGCAGGATAGCAGCCTGTATGTCCGCCGGAGCGTAGCAAATCACCTTAACGACATTGCTAAAGATAATCCGGATATCACCCTGACATTGGTTGAACGCTGGCAAGGTACTCATCCGGATACCGATTGGATCATTAAACATGGCTGCCGCACACTGTTAAAGCAGGGCCACTTGCGTGCACTCACCCTGTTCGGTTGGACTCACACATTTGGCGTTGTAAAAAAGTTTACACTCTCGGCACACGAACTGAGGATTGGTGACACGCTCTCGTTTTCTTTTGAGTTGGACGGTGGGCAAGCACTATTGGGTAAAACACGCATTGACTATGCCGTCGACTATGTCAAAGCCCGGGGACATTATGGCCGTAAGATCTTTAAATTGGCTGAAAAGGATATCCGTACACGACAGCAGTCCTTTTCAAAAGCCCATGCTTTTGTCGAACTCAGCACGCGCAGGCACTATCCGGGGGAGCACCGCCTGACCCTTTTAGTCAACGGTCAGGAAAAGCACACGGCGCACTTTATGCTACATCCCGCAACGCATTAACGGTTAGCACCCGGTCCTCCTAAACCATCAAGCACCGTTTTCAATTGACACCTAACCGAAGCGGGGGAATAGCCCAATGCAAAGGCCCGCTCGCTGCTCATGCAAGCATCGGCCGGTCTGTGGGCGGCTGTCTGAATATCGGCCAGTTTAACCGGCTGGAAAACATCAGCATCCAGCCCCACCAGCTCCGCCATGAGCTGGCCAAATGCATAGCGTGACCAGCGCTCTTTCCCTCCCAAGTGAAGGGTCGCACCCGGCTGATCTAGCGCCAGTTTTAACCCTTGAACCGCTGTCTCGGCATTCACAACCGTGCGGTACTCATCGGTAAAAAGGCGCATCGTTTTTCGCTGTTGCAGACTGGCCAACAATTGCTCGGTAAAGCTTGGCTTGCCGGGAACACCTGGACCAAACATCAAAGGCATACGGGCAATGGTCGCATCTGGATATAACCAGCTTATCACTTCTTCAGCCCGAACCTTTTGCTCACCATAGCGGTTAATCGGTTCGACCGGATCATCTTCCTGATAGGGTGCTTTATCACCAGAGAAAACCAGATCTGTGGAAGTGAAAACCAACTTGGCCTGGTAATCGGCACAGAGCGAGGCCAGCCGGGCGCTCGCGTCCACATTGATCCGCTGGGACTCTTGCGGATTTTGTTCACAGGCATCGGGTTTTGACATCGCCGCCAGATGCAGGACAGCACCCGGACTTACCCGCTCAAAGAGTGCTTTGCACTCAGCAGGGTCTGTCAAATCACACGAGAGCGTTGTGATGCCATCAATACCTAAGCGTTGCTGATAGGCAACCCCATAAACCTCCCAGCCATCCCGGGCAAAATATGAGCACGCCACTCTGCCCAAAAAACCACTGGCACCGGTGATGAGTAATTTATTTTTATTATTCATAATGATCAATTAATTAACGTTATTATTATTTACGAATGCGCGATCCTTGTTACCATCCGACGGAAAAAGAGTAAAGCCGCCGCAAAATACACCGCCCCGATCACGAGAATGCTGGCAAAACTCAGCCATACGACATCCAGACCCGCGCCCCGGTATAAGATTGCCTGTGCAAAATCCACATAATGCGTGGACGGCACAAATTGCATCAACGTTTGCACAAACAGTGGCATGCTTTCCTGAGGCGTTGCCCCGCCGGATAGCAAAATCATCGGTAGAATGATCAGAATAAACAGCAAACCCATTTGCGGCATGGAGCGCGCAAACGTTCCCATGAACACCCCCATCGCCGTTGCCGAAAACAAGTAAAACGCGGTCCCCAACAAAAATAAAGGCACTGAACCTGCGACTGGGACACTCAGCCACTCTTGCACCACTATGTATATGGAAAACGTCACCACCAGAATAATCACCAGCGCATTGGACCAGATTTTGGCCAGCAGGATTTCAACCGGCTTGATGGGCATGACCAGCAGGTGCTCAATCGTGCCATGCTCACGCTCGCGTATGAGCGCAGCGCCGGTCAGAATAATGCCCAGCATCGTCACATGGTTAATAATTTGCATTAAAGCAATAAACCAGCTTTCTTCCAGGTTGGGGTTAAACTTCATGCGGATAATTTGTTCGATCGGCTGTTGTGAGAGTACCTCCCCAGTATTGAGAAAGTCCCCTAGCGCCTTAAAAATAATACTCTGAATATAACCCGCGCCGATCCCAGCCTGGGTGATCACCGTCGCATCAATATTCACTTGTAATGTGGGCACACGGCCTTTTAACACATCGGCTTCAAAGCCATCAGGAATCATCAGGACGAAGGTATACCGGCCACTGTCCAGCAAGGTATTGACTTCAGCCAGACTAATCCGCTCTGCCCGTTGAAAATAGGGTGGATAGAAGCTTTCAGTAATCCCACGTGAGAGCGGTGAATCATCTTCGTCTACAACCGCTATTGCCGCATTGTGTACGGCGATTGACCGGCCTTCAGCAGCAATATAGATCCCGACGGTGAAGGCATAAACAATCAGGATCAGTAAGATCACATCCCGCTTGAGACTGAAAAACTCTTTAATTCCTAAAAACAAAATATTACGCACAAGCGTCCCCTCACGCGGCCTGTTTTTTCGTCATCAGCCAGCTTAAACCGGTGATCACCGGTACCATCAAAGCCAACTTCATCAAATCCGGCGCAACATCTACCAAATCCAAACTTTTGGTGAATGAGCCGACACTGATCTTCAAAAAGTACGTGGTCGGAAAAAACTGGCCCATCCAGTAAGCGACCCCTTCCAGAGCCGAGACGGGAATAATCAAGCCTGAAAACTCCGTTGCCGGCAACATACTGAGAATGGATGTGGCCGCTAACGCCGCGATTTGTGTGCGTGTAAACGCCGACATGAACAAACCGATCCCGGTCGTTGTGGTGACATACAGCAATGCCGCCAGCGTCAGGGTAAAAAAGCTGCCATGTAAGGGGACCTTAAAAATAAACAGCGCCATTGCCAGCATCACAAAATAATTAAACATACCAATGCCAATGTAAGGTAGCTGCTTGCCTAAGAGGAACTCCAGACGGGTGACCGGTGTTGCATAAAAGTTCGTAATTGAGCCAAGTTCCTTTTCCCGTACAATCCCAAGCGCCATTAAAATGGCCGGAATAAAAATTAACAGTAAAGCAATCACTGCTGGCACCATGGCATAAATACTTTTAAAGTCCTGGTTATATAAAAATCGCGGATCAACAGAGACAGGCAACGTCACCCCCTCTCCGGATACCATGCGCAAACCTTCTTCCAGAAACTGTTGGTGAACACCGCGCACATAACCGTTAATGGTGCTCCCACGGAAAGGCATCGAACCGTCCACCCACACCATCACTTCCGCGGGTTGACCATTCAGCAAGGCACGGCCAAAACCTGGTGGCATCTCAATCACAACACGTATGTGACCCGACTGAAAAGCCTTGTTCATCTCGGCCTGGGAATTAAGCGCGGACCGTTCACGAAAATAAGGGGATGCGCGAAAACCTTCTGCATACTGCCGACTATGCGGAGTCTGATCCCGATCAAATACGGCAAAAGTCAGTTCATTCACATCCATGGTGATGCCGTAACCGAAAATCAGCATCAGCACAATCGTGCCAAAAAAAGAAAACGCCAGCCGAATCGGGTCACGAAACACCTCCATGAGTTCCCGGCGGCTAAACGCCAACAGACGTTGCAAACTGAAGAACCGCCCTCGCTTTGGAGGGCCTTGCTGCAATGACGCAACGGCCTCGATCTCTTGTTGCGATGTGGCCTCACCCTCATCCGTCTCGCGCAGATAGTCGATGAAAGCCGCTTCCAGTGTATCAACGCCGCGCGCATCAATGATCGCCTGAGGGGCATCTGTCGCCAGCACCCGTCCTTCGCTCATCATTGCAATACGGTCGCAGCGCATGGCTTCATTCATGAAGTGGGTAGAAATAAAAATTGTCACACCCTGTTCGCGGGAAAGACGCAAGAGTAAATCCCAGAACGCATCCCGAGCGAGTGGGTCGACCCCTGATGTAGGCTCGTCCAAAATGAGCAGCTCCGGCTCATGGACCATGGCAACCGCAAGCGACAAACGCTGGCGAATACCCAGCGGCAGGCTGGAGGCCTGGCGCGAGCGGTAGTTTGTCAGCTGGAAGTGCTCAAGTAATGTACCGGTGCGTTGGGCAACCGCACTTTCGGAGAGCCCAAAAAGCCGGGCGTGCAAACGCAAATTCTGCTCAACCGAAAGTTCAGAATACAGTGAAAAGGATTGCGACATGTAGCCGATGCGCTGGCGGGTTTTCGAGTCACTGGCATCGACGGGGTGACCAAAGATTTTGACGCTACCCTGGCTGACGGGCAGCAACCCTGTGAGCATTTTCATCGTGGTCGTCTTACCACATCCGTTCGACCCGATAAACCCAAAAATTTCACCTTGCCGGATTTGAAGCGAGACCTCATCCACGGCTTTAAAGTTGCCAAAGTAGCGCGTTAATTGCGTCGCTTCAATCGCGACCGGGCGCGCCTTTTCGGCTTCTTCCGATATCGGCTCTGCGCGGGGACCCAATGGCTCGGAGCGCTGCACAGTTGTCTCTGGCAGAAGGCTGATGAATGCCGCTTCCAGCGTTGGTTGGCCCGTGGCATCAATCATGCCTTGCGGGGTATCAGCAGCCAATACTTGACCCTCATTCATGGCTACGAGGTAATCGAAGGCACTGGCTTCTTCCATATAGGCCGTAGCTACCAGCACGGTTAAGCCCGGCTGACGAGCTCGTAAATCGGCCACCAGGTTCCAGAATTGCCGCCGGGAAAGGGGATCTACCCCTGTCGTGGGTTCGTCCAGGATTAACAAATCCGGTTGGTGAACCAAGGCGCAGCACAAGCCTAGTTTTTGCTTCATCCCGCCAGAGAGCTTTCCGGCCGGGCGGTCAGCAAAGGGCGCCAGGCCAGTGCGTGTGAGAAGTTCGGCCACACGGGCTTTTCTTTGCGCGAGGCTCAGCCCGAAAAGGTGCGCAAAAAACATGACATTCTGACGAACAGAGAGGGTTTGGTAGAGGTTTTTCCCCAAACCCTGGGGCATATAGGCGATGCGATCACAAATACGGTTCCTATGCCGTTCCTGACGGATGTCACCACCAAGCACGTCCAGCTCACCTTGTTGAAGCTTGGTGACGCCAGCAATCAGCCCCAGTAAGGAGGACTTTCCCACTCCGTCCGGGCCGATAAACCCTATAATCTGATTGGACGGCAGAGTTAATGAAATGTCGTCCAGCGCCTGTTGTTCGCCGTACCGGTGAACAAGCCCTCTTGCGTGAACAATCGCACCGGACATTGGTTACTCCGGTACGTTCTGCAATGCCTCTGGCCAGGCCGCCTCTTTGTTGAGACGGACATAACCCTCACCGGGCACACCGGTTTTCACCACATCGATATAGCGCATCAGTAAGTCGGGATTAATTTTGAGTTTGATCCGAAACATGAGCTGTTCACGTTCCACCCGTGTTTCCACCATTTTGGGCGTAAACTGAGCAACGGGTGAGACGAAGGAAATCAATGCAGGCAGCGCGATATTGGGTAAGGCATCCAGGACGATTCTGGCCTCGTCACCAATCGATAAAACACTGGCTTGCGAGGTAGGTAAGAAGATCGACATATGGGTATCCAGCAAGTCGACCAGTACCAAAACCCGCCCACCGGCGCCAACGACCTCACCGGGCTCAGCCAGGCGGTACAATACTCGCCCGTCAGCGGTGGCCACCAATTCAGTGTCTTCAATATCGGTTTTAACCCGGGCAACGTTGGCGCGAATTGCCTCAATGGCAGCGCCGGCTTCAATCACCTGAATACGCGCAGCTTGCAAAGCTGCCTCTGCGGTTTCCTTTTTGGTCATGCTTTGGTCCAACTGCTCAACCGGGGCATTTCCACCTTCGACCAATACTTTCAAGCGCTCATATTGTTTCGAGGATAAAGTGCGCTCACTGTCGCGAACAGCCACCAGTGCTTCGGCATAGCGTTTACTTTCTTTGGCCTGTTCAAGTCTGGCTTCAGCTTCTCGCAACAAGGCTTCAAGCGGCGCGGTGTCCATTTGCGCCAGTTTCTGACCCTTTTTAACCAAATCTCCTTCATCCACAAAGACCTGTTGCACCCTTCCAGGAAGACGGCTGGCCACAATGATATCTGTCGCTTCAATACGTCCATTTCCACTGGCAATGTCCGCAGGAAGTTCGTCCGCGTTAAAACGCTGGTATAAAACGACACCAATAACAACGATCACGAGTAATAGAAAAAGTACAGGCAGGTTAAAGATGCGGCTTTGCATAAAGATTCCTCACTGAGTGACTCGTTCAAAGTATGCCAACGCTAACCGGGACTTTTTTGTGCTGGATCAAGTAATCTGCTTAGTTGTGCAGATTTGAGCGTTATTTACATATCAATAACGTGAAAGATACTGAAAGACGGTCGAAGATACACCTACAATATTTCAGCCAAGTTTCCTTGCTGGCGAATGCGGTAGCTCCCATCACTTTGACGCCGCCCCAGCGCACGTAGACTGTTGACCAGTTCTGATGGTGCATTACGTTCCGGCTTCAAGATAATTGCCGCATTGTAGCGTTTGTTTTCCTCGATGGTAATGTCGCCTGAAAGGCGTAGCTCTCCACCTGTATTTTTAAGCGATATGAGATGATTATCACCTTGAGGAAGGACATCAAGCGTGACCTGCCCAAGTGATGCGGGTGCTGGGCGGATAAGACGAGCCTCGTCCCAAACCAAAGTCCCCTCAGCTTTATGAAACTGCTGCCCCTTCATTGAAAGCTCTTCGAGTTGCAATGTAACTTCACCCCGAAACTCGGCAATCGGCAGCGGTAACAGTGGCTCAAGTGCCTGAGCAGAGGTGCTATAACGCCCACCAGAAAGTGAGGATTTACCAAACAAACTGTAAGCAGCAATCACATAGCCATGCCCACCCCGGTAGGTAAAATCCAATCCAGCCCCCGCTTTTGCTTGAATCAATAAAGCGGGCTTGAAAGACCAGCTCACATCTTCCAGCTGCTCTTCAGGTGAAATCAGGATTCGGTCGGCCGACCCCCGCCACACGGTACCACTCACATTTTGCACCTGAGCGGGATCCATATTTAATAACGTCAAAGCCGTTGCAGCAGGAAACTGAAACAAAAACGCCACGCTAAACGTGAAGACACCCAACAAAATCAAATAGCGCCCTTTCACGGTGTTGTCTCCAGCGTGATACGGGCACTGACAACCCCAGGCTCTTTGCGGCTAAAACTCGTGGTACTGACAGAAAGCTGGTATTTCTCTTTCAACTCATCGAGCAGTGGTAACAATTGATCAAATTCAACACTCTGGTATTGAAGGCGTACACCATTGCTACCCGCGGGTTCAATCCGCGTAGGTGCGGGCAGCCGCTGCCGACGAATGACTTCATCCACGAGAATATAAGGCGCTTTGTTACTTTTTCGCGAGGCGCTTGTAGACTGACTCCCTCCCAGCGACTGGACAGTCACAGCAGCTGACTGCATCCAGGCCAACGTTTTTTCCTGCGAAGCTACTCGGCTCCGTTTTTCCTGGAGCGACTGCCTAAATGGGTTGATCAAGAGGGCATACACGAGAAACAGCACAATAAGCACCGCAATGGCGTTAAGGATACGCTGATCGCGAATCGACTTTGATAGATACCAATCTTTCAGATTCATGATTGCATCTCCACCCGCAACCGTCCTCGAACGCGATCTTTATCTTGATTAGCCGATTGCACGGTGACTTTTAACAGGCTGTTCTTTTCCAGAGCTTGCTTGAGCCGATCGATTTCCCCCAGCTGCTTGGCGTCAAACTCAACATCCAGCCGGCCAGCACGATAGTTCAGGCTATTGAGCGTCACCCCGGGTATTGAAGATAACCCTTGGGAAACCGCTGACAAAACCGGCAAAAACTGCCCGCCGCCGCCCGCATTTCGCTGGAGCGCATTCAAGCGGGATTTCATTTGTGCACGTGGATTCACAATGCGTTTGATGTCCGGAAACGTTGTTTTTAAAACATTTTCAATCGCCGCATTCAGTTCGGTTTCTCGTTGCTTGAGTTGGACATATTCCGAAATACTGCCCCCCATCAGTACAAGCAGGCATATGAATGCCAGCGCAGCCGTTAAACGCCAGACCCGAAAAACGTTGCCTAACTGAGGTCGGCGGTTGAACGCACCTTGTAGCAAGTTCATGGGTTTGTCGATATTTTGAACTTGCGGTGCAAAAGCAGCCAAGGTGTGCGTGGAGGGGATTTCATCAAGCGACGCATGTATGCCTTCGGGCAAGCTGAGCGACGGTATGTTGTGCCCAATCAGCCTCAACCGCTGAGCTTGGGACTCATCTTCGCCTTTTGTCGAGCCGCTTTCTTGCAGCAACTGCTCCAACAAAAGCGGGAAACTGTCTTGTTCTACGGAAAAGCCAGCATGCTGACCGGCCCGAAAAACCACGCGGGAATCCTCCACGAGAGCGACCCACTCAGCGCTTTCCCCCTCCGTTTTGAGAGGCAATAACAAAGGCTCAGGAAGAGCAATGACATTATTCAGCCCAGCGGCATCCAGCCAATCCACCAACTGTCGCATGCGTTCGCGGGCAATGATCGCCAGTGGAAATTCGCCCGATGCCATTTTAGCCCCGGCTGTAAAGTGCAGGGTTTCTACATCCTCGGTAAGGCTTTCTTCCAGTAGGTAAGGCGCTGCCTGTAATACTTTGCTGGTGTTGTTGACAGGTAACGCGGCTCTTTGCAGCAAAACCTCTTCACCGGGCACCAGTAAGATGACCTGCCGACCTGCAGCTGTGTTTGATAGTGAGGAAGGTGGCTCTTCCAGCGAGCCTTGGGTGACGTCTCCGGCAAGTTGCCCTTGTGCCGTCACAAGCGCCCATTCACACAGCGATGTCTCAAAGGACAACAAACGTATCAGGAGTTTTTCAGACAAAGCTAGTACTCGCCTCGGGCCCGGCTGAGGACTTGCACTTTACCCTCAGCACTTCGGTGCAGCAAACTGAATTGCGTGAGCTGAACGGAGCCCAGTGCAACGTCTGTCCGCAATTGAAAATATTCACTCGCAAAAACAATCCCTGTTTCATTTTGTAAAACGTTATTCCCTTCTTTGACGGCGTTTTTAAGCGTGTCCATGGTATCAAAAGGTGCCGGGACTTCACCAGCGCCCACGTCAGTGTCGTCCAGTATGATATCGCCACACGCAGGATATTTTGGGACCCGGTCCTCAGGCCAGCGCAAAATTTCCTCCGCTTTTTCCTGATCGATATGCGCCGCTAGCATGCGCAGTCCTTCAACCGTTGCTGTATTCACATTAAAACCGGTTTGCTCAGGCAACGCACTGACATTACGTTCTAATTGAGTATAGGTCTCTCCATCCAGTTCGTTGACGCCATTCACCATTCTAAGTTCACTCACACTGAGAAAAGGTCGATTAGCCGCGCGGTAAGCCAGTGCACCCTCGTTGGTCTGATTCATATAATAGTCGTCTTCTGCGCCGTCTGGGCTGTAGGGGTTGATGTCTTTGTCAATCCAATCGATGGTGCTGGCAATGATTTTAGGAATGAGATTACTCTCGACACCCAACGCGTTGAGTAATAACTCAAACCGGTCGACTTCGTCCTGAATCGGGCGGCTTTCCTTATCCACAAGGTTGTTCAGGTTAAACCGGCCCTGAAGATCAAAAAGGCAACCAGTGATCAAACCACCGGCCACGGGAGCACTGACGGTTCTCGTCCAATCCTCATCGGGTGAATCCATTTTGGCATCATCCAGTCTCAACGCCATAACAGCCAGATCTTCTGCTGCCAGGAGCGCTTGACTTGCCTGAGCCAGCATTTCCCGAGCTCCGGTTCGGCGCACATCCAGATATTGGCGCTTTGCCATGGAGACGGCCGCAATGGTGGCGAGCGCAATCATCAATAATACGGTGATAATGGCGACACCGGCTTGCCGTCTCATGAGCCTCTCACCTGAAACAGCCGGGTTATTTCACCCACGTCATCAAATGTGATCGTGACCTCAACGGCCAGTGGCATACTAAACACATCACCTGTGTTGCTCAGTGGCGGCCAATTTTCTTTCCATTGTTTTGACGTATCGAAAAACCGAAAAGAAAGTTCAGAAACCCCCCCGATCAATAGCCGCTTTTTGGTGATTTGGTCTTCTGCCCGATCCAGGTGATACCAATAGACCCGAAACAACTGGTTGTCTTCTACCCGGTAGGCCACCCGCTGCAAGGTACTCCTGGGCGGGACAATTTCGAATGCAGGGTTGACCCATCCTGACCGGGTAAATTCAATGCGGTTCTCTCCAATATCATTGAGTTGCAGGGGGTGTAGCTCACTGCCAAACGCATCTCTGACGGGGCGATTCACAAGCTGGCCAAAATCATCAGCCAGGTAGTAAAAAGTCCGTTGTAAATCGTCCATGCGTTGGCTTTGCTCATCAGTGCTTGTTTTAACCAGTTGGACCTGACGCCAACCAGCATAAGCGGCCACGCTGATGATGAGAAAAATTGCCGAAGCCAGCAGTAACTCCAGCAACGTTAAGCCTCGTTGGTGATGAATACCTACGCTCATGGCTTTCCAAGGTAGGTTACCAATGAGGAAACTGGTAACTCGCTGTCTGGTTTTTTTCGCACTTCCACGGTAACTTCGCGCAAGTCACTGGTCACTGTTTTCACGACATTTTGTGTCCAGTACCAGCGGTAATTGGCCATTTCAACATCACCACTGCGTTTGCCCAAGTCGGGCCAGGTATCGGCAACCCGTAATTCAGCCAAGCGATTTTCAGCCACCCACAGTGCAAAAACTTTATCCCGCAAATGACCTGCATTCGATGCATTATTCGCGGCTGTCTGAATGAGTGCCGCCATGGAGACCGCCAGCACAGCCAGAGCAACAAGTACTTCCATCAATGTGAACCCTTGTTGAGCAGTGGCTTTCATCAAAAGGCTTGTTCTGTCAGTTTTAACACGGCGTTTTCATCTTCTTCCAACCGCACGGCAACGTCGCGGTCAAGCAGGCGAAGTACAACACTGACATCCGGCATGCGTTCACCATTGGAAAGAAAAATCAGTTGCGGCTTAAGAGGTGTCTCACTCTGAGCATCCTCCTCTTCGGAGGACAAAAGGATGGGGACACCGCTAACCTCGACCGTCAACTCAATACCCTCTGGCAAGGCCCGGCGGCGCAGACGTTTGTCTCCACTCAAGTCAGCCCATTGACCTTCTGTGTAACTGCCTTCGAGTAGCAGAAAACGATAGCTGCCATCGTTAAAGCGGATTCCCAGCTGCCGTGACTGAAAAACAGCTTCGTCCTCAGCCAGGCGCATTAACTCTCGCAGGCGCTTTCCTTCTTCGCGCAAGGTTTCGCTATCGCCCCCAAAATTGAGGTTGACCACGGCCATACTTGCCAAAATGGCAATAATGGCAACCACGGCAAGAAGTTCCAATAAGGTAAACCCCCGCGAGCGCTGGCGCATGGGTCGGTACGCGTTATTGAAGGTTCCAGTTGCCAATATCCGCTGCGTAGGAGTCTCCACCCGGTTGCCCATCGCTCCCGAGACTGTAAATATCAATAACACCATTTTCACCTGGACTCAGGTACTGGTAATCATTACCCCACGGGTCTTTCGGCAGGTTTTTGAGATACCCGCCTTCCTTCCACTTTTTTGGCTCTGGCGGGGTGGTTGGCGGGCTCACGAGCGCGTCGAGCCCTTGATCGGTTGAGGGGTAATCAAAATTATCCAGCTTGTAAAGGTCAAGCGCCGCTTCAATCGCGCGGATATCCTGCTTGGCTTTGACAACCCGGGCTTCATCCGGGCGGTCCAGAATCATGGGTACAACCGTCGCCGCCAGAATCGCCAAAATGGCGACCACGATCATAATCTCGATCAAGGTAAACCCACGCATGTGACGGGCCTGAATGCTTCCTGTTTTCACTATTTTTAGACTCCGTTTTATTCGTCAACCTGAAAAGAATAGCATGCCATCTATTTCATATAGGTTACTTGGCGTTAATACTCGTATGCCTTAAAAGTGCATCAACCGTAGGCTCCCGCCCACGGAATGCAACAAACAAGTCCATGGCGTCTTCCGAGCCCCCTTTCTCCAGGATATTTTCAAGGAACAATTGGCCGGTTTCTCTATCAAAAATCCCTTTTTCTTCAAACAGGGAAAAGGCATCAGCCGAAAGCACTTCCGCCCACTTGTAGCTGTAATAGCCGGCAGCATAACCACCCGCAAAGATATGGCTAAAACTATGGGCAAAGCGGTTGAATGCAGGTGGCTTGTTGACAGCGACCTGTGCCCGCACCTGGTCCAGAATCGCGTATATCCAGTCGACTCCCTCACCGTTGAATTCCTGGTGGATTCGGAAGTCAAATAGGGCAAATTCCAGTTGCCTGACCATTTGCATGGCGGACTGAAAATTTTTAGCGGCCACCATGCGACGATACAGCTCATCAGGTAATGGCTCGCCTGTTTCCACATGCCCGGCAATCAGATCCAGTGCTTCTTTTTCCCAGCACCAATTTTCCATGAATTGACTGGGCAACTCGACAGCATCCCAAGCTACACCGTTAATACCTGCGACATCAGCCTGATCGATTTGTGTCAGCAGGTGATGCAAACCGTGGCCAAATTCGTGGAAAAGTGTTTCCACTTCATTATGCGTGAATTGTGCAGGTTTACCGTCCACCGGTGGCGAAAAATTGCAAACCATGTAGGCCACAGGCATTTGCTGGTGGTTTTGGGTCTGAATCCGGCTGACGCAAACGTCCATCCAGGCTCCGCCCCGCTTATTGGGCCGGGCATAGAGATCAAAATAAAATTGCCCTCGCAGGTTGCCGGCCTGATCATGGATTTCATAAAAACGAACATCCGGGTGCCAGACATCCACATCCGGCACTTCGCTAATCACCATACCGTAGAGCCGCTCGACAACACCGAATAACCCGGGTAGAACACGCGTTTCCGGGAAGTAGGGTTTTAGCTCTTCTTGTGTAATCGCGTATTGGTGCTGCCGGAGCTTTTCTGAGTAGTAGGTGATGTCCCAGGCTTCCAATGTTTCAACGCCATAGTTTTCTCGAGCGAACGTTTGTAGTGCTTTAAGTTCGTCCTCTGCCTGAGGGTGCGAACGCTCCGCCAGGTCTGTCAAAAACGCTATGACGCGCTCGCATGATGGCGCCATTTTTTTCTCGATGGAAAGTGTGGCGTAATTTTCAAACCCCAATATTTGAGCTTGCTCTGTGCGCAACTGGAGTATTTCTTCCATGATGTGGCTATTATCCCAACGCCCAGCGTCAGGCCCGCAGTCTGAGGCGCGCGTACTAAATGCTTCATAAAGCTCTCGGCGTAAATCACGATTATCCGCGTACGTGATGACCGGCAGGTAGGATGGAAATTCCAGCGTCAACATCCAGCCCTCTTTTCCCCGTTGCGACGCCGTTTGTTTTGCCAGTGCCAATGCGGATGCAGGTAATCCAGCAAGTTCGTCTTTATCTGTGATGAGTTTTTGCCAGTGATTGGTGGCATCGAGCACATTTTCTGAAAACTTGCTTGTTAGTGAGGAAAGTTTCTGCGCAATGGTTTTGTATCGTGCTTTTTGTTCATCCGGTAAACCCACACCCGATAAACGAAAATCCAAGAGTGCATTTTCAAGGACTTTTTTCTGACTTTGACTAAGCCCCTCTTGCCTATTCATGACAGCTTGGTAGGCGGCATAAAGCGACTCGTTTTGACCCATTTCAGTGCTATATTCACTGAGCATAGGCAAGCAGGCGTTATAGGCTTCACGCAGCGCATCATTATTGACCACTGAATTCATGTGGCTAACAGGTGACCAAGCACGATTGATTTGATCTTCCAGTAAGGATAGGGGCTCAACGAGATTCTCCCAGGTGAAATCCCCTTCTCTTTCCAGCCTTTCCTTAACCCATGAACGCACCTGATCCAATAATGTTTGTATGGCAGGCTGAACATGTGCTGGTTGAATTGCCGAAAAAGGGGGCAACCCCTTAAGCCCTAAAAGTGGGTTTTTCTCCAAAACGCATTACTCCTTATCTAAGTAACTGTCACTCTTGTGTTGGTTTTCAGACTAAACTTCAAGCGTTGCAACTAAAATTTCTTTAATAATAAAACCCAAGATGCCCGCCCCGAGACCAATGAAAATCCATAACATACCTGTTTTTCCGGCTTTAGAGTCTTTAGCCAAACGGTACATAATGAAGGCCATATAAGAAACTAATACAACTAAGCCAATTTTAAGCGACCATTCCGCAAACACTTCTTCAGAAATCATTCGATTTTTCCTCTCGCCGATAAAAATAACCAGATTGCATGACCCACAGTTAGAAGAACTATTCTATTCCACCGCGACGCGGAATAGTGGGCAGCGAATCAAACGCACTTAATCTGTGCCTCACCATTTTATTTGATTTAGAATGCACTAAAAAAAGTCATTTAATCAAAAGGGGATAAGTCATGAAACTCATTTCTGCCATCATTAAACCACATAAGCTTGGTGAAATAAGAGAAAGGCTCTCAGCTATCGGTATTACAGGAATGACAGCAACAGAAGCCAAAGGCTTTGGCCGCCAAAAAGGTCATACCGAGCTCTACCGGGGCGCCGAGTACATTATTGACTTCTTGCCCAAGGTGAAAATTGAAATTGCCGCCGCAGACGAGCGTGTTGATGAAATTCTGGAAGCCATCCAGGATGTTGCCAATACTGGTAAAATTGGTGATGGAAAAATCTTTGTTACCCACCTAGAACAGGTCATTCGCATTCGAACAAAAGAAACGGGTAACGAGGCATTGTAATAATGAAATATATTGCTATTACATCATTACTGCTGCTTGTTTCACCCTCCGCTGTGCTTGCTGCGAACCCTGAACTTAATGGAGCCGACACAGCTTGGATCTTAACATCAACCGCTCTGGTCTTGTTGATGACTCTGCCCGGACTCGCCTTATTCTACGGCGGATTAGTCCGGAGCCGAAATGTGCTTTCCGTGTTGATTCAATGCTTTTCCATTGCCAGCGTCGTCAGTATTCTATGGGTTCTTTTCGTCTACAGCCTGGCTTTTGGCGAGGGCAATGCGTACATCGGCGATTTTAGCAAAGTACTGCTGGCGGACATAGGTCGTGAGGACCTCTCAGGCACCATTCCGGAATCACTGTTTTCACTCTTTCAACTCACTTTTGCCGTGATCACTCCTGCCTTAATTATTGGTGGATTCGCGGAACGAATGCGATTTACGGCCATGTTACTGTTTTCAGTCTTATGGTTGATTGTCGTTTATGCACCGGTGACTCACTGGGTTTGGGGAGGCGGCTGGCTGGGCGCCATGGGTTTATACGACTTTGCCGGCGGTACCGTCGTCCACATTACAGCCGGCGTTGCCGCACTAGTTGCAGCCCTTGTTCTCGGACCACGAAACGGCTTCCCTACCACCCCGATCCCACCTCACAACCTTACCCTCACGTTAACCGGTGCCGGCATGCTCTGGGTCGGCTGGTTTGGATTCAATGGAGGCAGCGCTCTTGCCAGCGACGGCAATGCCGCAATGGCGATGTATGCCACTCATATTTCAGCTGCAGCCGGGGCCTTTTCCTGGATGCTCTGTGAATGGATACGCTTCGGTAAACCGAGTGCCCTGGGGATTGCCACAGGTGTCATCGCCGGGCTAGGCACAATCACACCCGCTTCGGGCTTCGTGGGTGTCGGCGGCGCATTAATCATTGGCCTGCTAGCCGGTTTCATATGCTTTAATGCAACCCTTTATATCAAGCGCACACTAAAAATAGACGACTCACTCGATGTCTTCCCTGTCCACGGCGTGGGCGGTATGCTCGGCACTTTATTGGCTGGCGTTTTTGCCTCTACCCAGCTAGGGGCTTTCAGTGGCTTTGGTTTTGCTGAAGGCATCAGCACAATGGGTGAGCAAGTTAAAGTCCAGCTGATTGGCATTGTCGCGACTGCGCTTTATACAGCTGTTTGTACTTGGATTTTGCTGAAACTGGTTAATATCCTATCACCTCTTCGTGTCAACACTGAGGATGAAGTCAACGGACTTGACATTATCTTGCACGAAGAAAGAGGCTACGATATTTAGCATGCACCACTGCGGCGTAGGTTTCATCGCCTGCGCCAGCCCTACACGCAGAAGCCAGAGCTTTTCAATGAGCAATCCGTGATAGTATCTTCTGTTTTAACTGAATCAGGATTAAACAATAATGAACAAAGTTTCATTATTTGAACATAGTGCCGGCGTTGTTAAACCTGAATGGATTGATTACAACAAGCACATGACAGTACCCCGGTACTTTGATGCAATACTCAACAGTATCAACCTCTGGTTTGATCAAGAAGCCGATCTCGGGGAAAGCTACATGGCAGCCACAGGACATTCGATGTTCACTGTGCAAAGCCACTGGAACTACCTGCGTGAACTCTTACTCGGAGACCCGTTAACAGTCACACTGCAATTACTCCAGGCTGACATCAATAAAATTCGCTACATCTGCCACCTTTACCACGCTGAAAAAGACTACCTTGCTGCAACAGGAGAATTTCTCGTTGTCCACGTCAATATGCAAACGCGCAAGACAGCTTCTTTTAGTGAAGATAAGCTCACGCAACTCAAAGCAATGCAAGCACGACATGCGTCTGCAGGAGTCTCGCCCTATGCGAACGCAATTAAGCACCGCTAGAGCAGAAAACAAGCAGTGAATATTGACATAATCTCTTACAATTCATAAAATAGTCGGCCTTACGCGGGAATAGCTCAGCTGGTAGAGCGCAACCTTGCCAAGGTTGAGGTCGCGAGTTCGAACCTCGTTTCCCGCTCCAGAAACTTACGACAAGACCCCGAATTATTTCGGGGTTTTTTGTAATAAATAGTTCATTAAAATGTTAGTATAAGACCCCTTGGCTGAGTGGCAGAGTGGTTATGCAGCGGCCTGCAAAGCCGTGGACCTCGGTTCGACTCCGGGCTCAGCCTCCATTGACAAGTGAAAAAGCCTGGGTGGCGAAATTGGTAGACGCAAGGGACTTAAAATCCCTCGGTAGAAATACCGTGCCGGTTCGATTCCGGCCCCAGGCACCACTCTTTTCCCTTCATAAAAATTACCAAATTATTAAATAACTGATAACGCAGATCAGTTTTAACCGCTCACTTTTAAACTAGTACAAGTACAGAAGTGTAGAAATTTCTATAGCCGCTGCTCATTCTAGAGAGTTCTTACAACGGGCTGGCGATTAAGTGAACTCAAATTGTGAATCTATTAAAAGCGCTGGAAGTATCCTACATAACTCGTATCAAGATATCGCCGTCGTTAA
>OBIC01000053.1_pt1 | contig 60969 bp, 60 predicted proteins | sample 1519831 | NCBI WGS metagenome assembly OBIC01 (sample SAMN03019805, study PRJEB22545) | beach sand metagenome | biome: beach; feature: sea beach; material: beach sand | place: USA: Municipal Pensacola Beach, FL | collected 2010-10-20 | depth 40-45 cm m
CGTGCACCCAGCAGGCGCTCGGCCGCGGACGCTGTCCTGCTGCTTGCTAATTGATGGTGACAGACCCCTTCTGCATTTCCAGGATCGCATCCTTCAGGCGCAGTTTTTCGCGCTTCAGCTCCGCCAGATGCAAATCGTCGGTGCCCGGTCTGCGGGCCTCCCGTTTTATGGCGTCGTCGAGCCGATCATGTTCCACGCGAAGTGCTTCAAGTTGCGCTTCAGGGTGCATCGTTACCTCCTTCAACGGTCATCGGGATGTCATATTAGAACATGCAATTCTTAATATGTCAGCCCATACATATTGACGCAGTCAGCGATTCATCACACATTCCTCACATGAATGAGAACTGGTTTAGAGAAAACCTCAAACGCGTCGGTGCAACCCAGGAAGATCTGGCAAAAGCCATCGGTCGCGACAGGGCCGTTGTCAGCCGTGTCATTCGCGGACGGCAGGCGCTCAACCTTGAATGGGCGGAACCTTTCGCGCGCGTCCTGCAGGTGCCCGTCAGCGCGGTGCTGCGACAGGCGGGCCTTGCGCTCGAGCCTGCCCCGACACGCCGGATCATCGTCGGCATCAGCGGCGCAACCGGTGTGGAATATGGCGTCAGACTATTGACTTTATTAAAACAATTGGAAATTGAAAGCCATCTGGTGATGAGCCGCGCGGCGGAAATCGCGATGACGCAGGAGACCGATTACAAACCGCGCGAGATCGCCACGCAGGCTGATAAATATTATCACATCAATGATGTCGCCGCCGCCATCGCCAGCGGATCATTCAAAACCATGGGCATGATCATTGCCCCCTGCTCGATCCGCAGCATGTCGGAAATCGCCAGCGGGGCGACCTCAAATCTGCTCACACGCGCGGCCGATGTGGTTCTCAAGGAACGGCGGCGGCTGGTGCTGATGGTGCGCGAATCGCCGCTGCATGGCGGGCATTTGCGCAATATGGCGCGGCTGTCGGATCTGGGCGCGATCATCGCACCGCCCATGCCCGCCTTCTATCCGCGCCCGAAATCACTTGAGGAGATGGTGGATCACGGGCTGGGGCGGGTGCTCGACCTGTTCGATCTTGAAACGGCCGGTCTGCAACGCTGGGGGGAGGATATCGGCCTGCGCTGAACCGGCCGCACTGACACGGCTTGCGTGCCGATCTCCGGTCAATCTTCCGCATTTCGGCCTTTGACATTTCGGCATGTCAGGCGATAGCGGTAGCGCGCGTCTATGCTATAGTGCAGACGGTTTATTCAAACAGTTGTCCCGACGGTCCCCCTATGCCAGATACCGAGAACCTGCGCGCCCAGTTGCATGAATTGCGGCAGGAGCATCGGGATCTTGATGCCGCGATTTCCGCCTTGCAGGAAAACCCGGCAGGCGACCGGTTGCAATTGCAGCGGCTGAAAAAGAAAAAGCTGCGGCTGCGCGACGAGATCGTACGCCTTGAAGATGTGATTTATCCCGATATCATTGCCTGATCAGGCGCGAGTTGACCCTCTCGCTAATTCTCTGGCAGGAAAAGATTTTTCGCGACACTGCTTGGCTTTTTTGCAATGCACCATACCTATCTGGAATAGGCGTTGCGTCATGATTTGGTCGTAACCTCCCCTTATCGTTCGACATGTCATAATCGCGGCAACATTACGGAACGCGCCGCAGACAGGAGTAGTCACTGTGGAAGTATTACCGGCACCGGCAGAACAGGAATCGCGGCTTTTTGGCCGCACCGGCAGCCGTATCGCGCGGGCGCTGCGCGATTTGCGCGGCGTGACACTGGGCCGTATGGGCGGTTCGCTGCGCCCCGACCTGCCCGAAGAAGACATTGCCCGCCTGCGGCAGCAGATCGACAGCTGTCTTGAAGCGCGCGGTGGCGAGGTCGCCGCGCGCAATCAGGCGACCGAGATCGGCCGCACCTATCTGAGCCTGAGCGACAAGGGCCGCAAACGCTTTCTCCTGCTGCTGGCTGATTCATATGGCGTTGACCATGCGGCGGTAAGGCAGGCCGCCAAACCGCTTTTCGATCAGAAATCCGAAGATGCGCTGGCAGCGGCCGAGCGGCGCTTGCGGCAATTGCTCGAATCACCGCGTATCCGGCTGTTGCGGCAGTTCAACGGGATCGCCCAGGGGGTGAAATTCCTGGTCGATCTGCGCGCCGACATCTTGCGCTTCAAGCGCGACGCGCCCCGGCTCGGACCGCTCGATCAGGAACTGCGTGAGTTGCTTACGTCCTGGTTCGATGCGGGCTTCCTCGAATTGCATGCGATTGACTGGGAAGCGCCCGCCGCCTTGCTTGAAAAACTCATCGCTTATGAGGCGGTGCATGAAATCAAATCCTGGAATGATCTCAAGAATCGCCTCGATTCGGATCGGCGCTGCTATGGCTTTTTTCATCCCGCCATGCCCAACGAACCGCTGATCTTCGTCGAAGTGGCGCTTGTCAGCGGCATCGCCGGCAATGTGCAGGAACTGCTTGACGAGGCAGCGCCCGCTGCCGTGCCGGAAGAAGCCGATACGGCGATCTTCTATTCAATTTCCAACGCGCAGAAGGGGCTTGCCGGGGTCGGCTTTGGCGAATTTCTGATCAAACGGGTCGTCAATGACCTGAAGGCCAAATTTCCACGCCTGAAAACCTTTGCCACCCTGTCACCCATGCCCGGTTTTGCGGCCTGGCTCGATGACGCGCTCAAGTCCGGCGACATTGCTGTCATGTTGCCGGCCGCCGACGCGCTGGCGCTCAAGGCAAAGAGCGGCGCGCAATCGTCTGAGGCTGCGCTGATCGGCCTGCTTGAAACGCCCGACTGGTGGCTGGATACAGAGATTTCCGGCCTGCTGCAGCCGGTACTGACCCGACTTGGCGCGCGCTATCTGCTCGAAGCGCGACGCGATAGCGGCACCGCACGCGATCCGGTGGCGCATTTCCACCTGACGAATGGCGCGCGGGTCGAACGGTTGAATTTCCTCGGCGACCGGTCGAAAAACGGTTTCCGCCAGTCGCACGGCATGATGGTCAACTATCTTTATAAGCTCGGTGATATTGAAAAAAATCACGAACGCTATACAGATGGGCATATCCCCGCTTCGGGCAGCGTCCGCGAACTGATCTGAACTTCGCCTGATCGCACGCCGCCGCCTGCGGGCAGCAATGCGAACAGGAAAGGGGCGGCGCCAAGTCATGCCGGAAGAGAAGAAAAAACGCGGCATGCCCGACGGCATGACCCGACTGCAACTCATGCAGGACAAGCGTTCCAATGTGCAGTCGATGACCGATCTGATGGATGTCGAACTGGACGCATTCGATCGGGGTTGGGCAAGGCTTTTATGCTATCCGGGCGAAAAACACCGCAATCCCTCCTTCAATGTGCATGGCGGCTATGGCGCGACCGTCCTTGACGGGGTGATGGGCTGGGCGCTGATCAGCACGCTTGCGGAGGAAGAGGTGTTCACCACTGTCGACCTCAATATCAAATATCTGCGTGCGATGAAGGCGGACGGCACCGTCTATGTCGCTCATGGCAAGGTCATCGATACCCAGGGGCGGACTGTCATCACCGATGGCACGATCGTCGATCCCGACGGCAGGATCTGCGTCTATGGGACAGCGACCTGCCGGATCGTGCGGCCGCGCAGCTGAGCTTTAACTGCCTGCACAAGCACGCACGCCCACAGAAAGCACAGAACGCGGTTAGTCGAGCGCGCCTGCCCGCGTCGCGATCTTGCCGGTCACAGGCCCGGGCAGGCCCGACCCCACCTTTCGCCCCTCAAGCGTGACAAGCGGACAGATACCGATCAGGGAATTGGTGAGGAATAGCTCATCCGCACAGGCAAGCTCGGTATCGCTCACCGCGGCTTCCACAATGTCGATACCAAGTGCGCGGGCCGCCGCCATCGCCACCGCGCGCTGAATACCGGGGAGCGCCCCTTCACTGACAGGCGGTGTCACAAGCCCGCCATCGCGTACCAGAAACAGATTGGCCGCACTCGCTTCCGCGATCCGGCCATGGCAATTGCGCATCAACGCCTCATCAACGCCGCGCTGCGCCGCCTCGCGCCGCGCCAGCACCGAATCGAGGTAATTGAGGCTTTTTACCCGCGCGCTGACCGTGCCCGATCCCCGCACGGTTTGCGCGATCATGGCACTGCAACTTGCCGCCGGGGCCCCGAGCGCGGCAGCGGTGATCAGGATCGTCGCCGCTGCCTCAACAGGCGGGACAAGCCCGCGCGGCCCGACCCCGCGGCTCACCGTCAGCCGCAAGGCCGCACGGCCTTCCTGCAAGCCATTTGCGGCAAGCACACGCTGCATCGCAGTCAAAAGTTCAAGATCGGTCTTATGCAGCGGCAGGCCGATGAGATCCGCCGATTCCTGCAACCGCGTCAAATGCCGCCGCACCCGGCGGATCGTGCCATTCTCCGACAGCAGGGTTTCAAATAATCCGTCGCCCAGCAGAAACCCCCGGTCGCGCGGATCGATCCGCAATGTATCGAGTTCCGCAAGTTCGCCATTAAGCCAGCCGATCATACCGCCCCCCTTGCCCTGTTCCACGCCGCCGCCAGTTCAAGAAAATTGCCAAGCAGCCGGTGTCCGTCTTCCGTCAACACCGATTCGGGGTGAAACTGCACCCCGAAAACCGGCAGATGCGGATGCGCGAAGGCCATCACCTCGCCATCCTCGGCCCTGGCGGTAACTTGCAGCGGCGAGCCGTCGCCGATTTCAACCGCAAGCGAATGATAGCGCCCGACGCGCAACGGGTCCGGCAATCCGGCAAACAGCCCCGTCCCCTCATGACGGATCAGGGACGCCTTGCCATGCCGGGGCGTCAATGCGCGCCGCAGCACGGCGCCGAAGCTTTCCGCAATCGCCTGATGGCCAAGACAGACACCCAGCATCGGTACCCGGTCCGACATCTGCCGCACAAGGGTGAGCGAAATGCCCGCCTCACGCGGGGTACAGGGCCCCGGTGATAAAATGATCGCCTCCGGATCAAGGGCGGCTATGTCGGGCAGGCTGATCGCGTCATTGCGGACCACTTCACGCGCAAAGCCAAGCTCCCCCACATAACGGGCAAGATTATGGACGAACGAATCGTAATTATCGATCAGCAGGATCATGATAGCGGCACCGGCGGCGCGACACCGAAAGCGGCAAAGATGGCCCGCGCTTTATCCAGTGTCTCGTTATATTCCGTCATCGGATCGGAATCGGCAACGATACCGCCGCCCGCATGAAAATGCGCCAGGCCGCCGGCAAATGTCACGGTACGGATCGCAATATTGAGATCCATGCCGCCATCTGATCCCAGATAGCCGATGGCCCCGCAATAGGGGCCGCGCGGATGCGGCTCGGTCTGGGCGATAATCTCCATCGCGCGGATTTTCGGCGCACCGGTGATCGACCCGCCGGGGAAGGCCGCGCGCAGCAGGTCGCTCGCCCCGAGCCCGGCACGTAGCCGGCCACGCACGACCGAGACGAGATGATGCACCATGGCATAGCTTTCAAGTCCGCAAAGGGTGGGCACGGTAACGCTGCCATCACGGCATACCCGGCTGAGATCATTGCGCAACAGATCGACGATCATCACATTTTCGGCACGATCCTTTTCGCTGCCAAGCAGTGCCTCGGCAATGGCGCGATCAGCGCCAGGATCTGTCGCCCAATCGGCGGCACGCGGGCGGGTGCCCTTGATCGGCCGCGCCTCCACCGCCTCACCTGAAAGTTTCACGAACCGCTCGGGGGAGGAAGAGGCGAGCACACCGTTTTCCAGCCGCAGATAGGCGGCAAAAGGCGCGGCATTCACCTGCCGCAACCGGCGATAGAACTGATAGGGCGCAAAATCGTCCGGCAGGTCCAGGGTGAAACGCTGCGCGATATTGGCCTGAAAGATATCGCCCGCCAGAATATAGTCGATGACGCGCGCAACCGCCGCGCAATAGGCATCACGGGTGAAATTGCTGCGCGGATTGCAGGCCATGGGCGCGGCGATGCGGTCTGGATCATCTTGCCCGCCGGGCTGCGCGCGTGCATCGCTCATTGCCTGCCGAAGCCGTGCGACGCGCGCGGGTGGACAATCGGCTTCAGCGATCAGCCACGCCTTCTGTGCGATGACATCAAAGGCAAGCACTGCCGGATAAATGCCCACCGCCATATCGGGCAGGCCCGCGCCACCGGGCCGGGGCGGGGGCAGCCTTTCGATCCAACCGCCAAGCTCATAGCCGAAAAACCCCGCAGCCCCACCCTGAAATGGCGGCAAACCGGGAAGCAGCGGTGCGGCACGCGCGGCAAGCATCTGCCGCAGCAGATCGAAAGGGTCGCCACGCTCAGGCTTGCCATCGCGCCGTAATTCATCGCCCGTGACAGTCAGCCGACTGACCGGGTCAACACAAATGAAGCTGTAGCGGCCAAGCGCGGTATCGGCCCGCGCGGAATCAAGAAACACCGCCCAGGGCTCATCGGCAAACGGTGCGAAAACCACCGCCGGGTCAGCATAATCAAGTGCTATAGCCTGACGCATAGAAGAACCAAACGCGCGCATCGGCAGGGCTAACCCGGACGCCCCCGCCCCGGCCCCGGCCCGGCAAATCCTCCGCGCAAGCCGCCGATTTGACCGAGCAGGCGTAGCGGATCAGGCAATCGCGCGGCAAGCCCCCGCGCCTGCGCCTTGAGCTTTTCCACACGCAGCACATCGACAAGCCGGCGGTCGATGAACGCGCCGATCGCCGCCGCATCGGCCGCATCATCGCCTGTCGGCTGCTGCGCCAGCCAATGGGTAAGGGTCGCCGCGACCACAGCAGCCAAGGTCAACCGCTTGGTATAGAAATTGAAATCGGTCGATGTGTCGCCGACCGCGCGCCAGATCGTATCCACCGTCCCGTAAAGCGCCCGCGCCGCGCCCGCAGCATTATGCGGCAGCGCCTGAAAGGCCATGGCGCGACGCACCGCCTCGCGATGCGGGGCAAGCAGCGCGATATATTCACGCAAGGCGATCCCGACCCGTTCGGATATCCCCATCCCGTCGCGCAGACAGGCGGCAAGACGGTCCGCAAGTGCCCCATCCATGCTTTGCCAGAAATAGCCAACGAGATCCGCGGCCCCGTTCGGGAAAACAAGCTCCGCATGCCCGGCATCGAACGCACAATCAGCAATCGCCTGCTCGAAGGCAATCGGCCAGCCATCAAAGGCGGCATGCGGCAAGGCAGCGGCAAGCAGCGCAGCCCGGTCGCGCGCCATGGCCCCGACCGGCGCTGCGCCTTGCTGCGGGCCGTCGCTCATTCGCTCCGCTCCCGTAGATGATCGTCCCGCGCCGCCGCCATCAGGCGCGGCAATTCGCTCTCAAAAACCAGATTGCCAAGATCGCGCATCCGCTGCGGGTAAAGCATCCCGTCCAGATGGTCGCATTCATGCTGCACGACACGGGCATGAAATCCGCGCGCCTCACGCGCAAACGGCACACCGTCCTGATCAAGCCCAGAGTAGCGCAAATGCGTATAGCGCGGCACCAGCCCGCGCAGCCCCGGCACCGACAGACAGCCTTCCCAGCCCTCTTCCATCTCATCACCGAGAATGTCGATTTCGGGGTTGATCAGCACCGTGAGCGGGGCGCGCGCCTCAGGTGCTGCACCAGGGTCGGCATCCGCCGGGGCATGGAAAATCACGATCCGCACCCCCTCATGCACCTGCGGCGCGGCAAGCCCCGCGCCATTCGCGTCCATCATGGTTTCCACCATGTCGGCGATCAGCCGCTGGATTTCCGGATCAGTGGGGTCGCTCACCGGGCGCGCGGCGCGGCGCAGCACGGGATGCCCCATCTTCGCGATCTTGCGTATCGTCATGACGTTAATATGGCGCGCGGCGCGCGATAAATAAAGCGCCGCCGTTCAGAATGCCTTGACGATATCTTCGACCATTTTCTTGGCATCCGCGAACAGCATCATCGTATTGTCGCGGAAGAACAGCTCATTCTCGACCCCGGCATAGCCCGAGCCCATGCCGCGTTTCACGAACAGCACGGTCTGCGCCTTTTCCACATCAAGGATCGGCATGCCGTAGATCGGGCTCGCCTTGTCGGTCTTGGCCGCAGGGTTGGTCACGTCATTCGCGCCGATGACGAAGGCGACATCGGCGGTGGGGAACTGGCTGTTGATATCCTCAAGCTCGAACACCTCGTCATAAGGAACATTGGCTTCGGCCAGCAGCACATTCATATGACCAGGCATGCGCCCTGCCACAGGATGGATGGCGTAAGAAATCTTGACGCCTTCCTCCTTGAGCAGGTCCACCATCTCACGCAGCGCATGTTGCGCCTGGGCAACCGCCATGCCGTAGCCCGGGACGATGATGACCGAACCCGCATTACGCATGATAAAGGCCGCATCCTCGGCGCTGCCCTGCTTGACCGGTCGGGTCTCGACCACGCCGCCGGCAGCCGCGGCATCGTCCGCGCCAAAGCCGCCCAGAATGACATTAAAGAAAGAGCGGTTCATGCCCTTGCACATGATATAGGACAGGATCGCACCGGACGACCCGACCAGCGCACCGGTAATGATCAGCGCGGTATTCTCAAGCGTGAATCCGATCCCCGCCGCTGCCCAGCCCGAATAGGAGTTGAGCATCGACACGACCACCGGCATATCCGCGCCGCCGATCGGAATGATCAGCGTCACCCCGATGATGAAGGCAAGCAGCGTCAGCCCCCAGAACATGGCATGCGATTCCGACTGGCAGAACAGCACGATAAGCACAAGCAGCAAAATGCCAAGCAAGGCATTGAGCGGATGCTGCCCCTTGAAGACAACCGGCGCCCCCGATACCAGCCCCTGCAATTTGGCGAAGGCGATCACCGATCCTGAAAAAGTGACCGCGCCGATCGCCGCCCCAAGCGACATTTCAATCAGGCTGGCGATCTTGATCGCGCCGGGCATGCCGATCCCGTAAGCCTGCGGCGTATAGAGGGCGGACCCCGCGACCAGCACCGCGGCCATGCCAACAAGGCTGTGAAAAGCAGCGACAAGCTGCGGCATCGCAGTCATTGCGATGCGGTTGGCGATTACCGCACCGATCCCGCCACCGATGACAACGCCACCGACGATCAGCCCCCAGGTCAGCGGATCTTTCACCCCCGACACAGCCAGGGTCGTCAGTACGGCAATTCCCATGCCGACCATGCCAAAGATATTGCCCCGGCGCGAGGTTTCAGGCGATGACAGCCCGCGCAACGCCAGAATGAACAGGATACCAGCGGCCAGATAGGCCAGGGCGGCAAGATTAGCGCTCACATGCATCCCTTACTTTTGTTTCTTTTTGTACATGGCAAGCATGCGCTGGGTAACCAGGAAGCCGCCAAAGATATTCACCGAGGCGAGGATCAGCGCAACAAAGCCAAGACCCTTGGCGATCATGCCGGCCTCCGACATGTCGGCAGCGGCTTCCGCCCCCACCGCCAGAAGCGCCCCCACCACGATCACCGAGGAAATCGCATTGGTCACCGCCATCAACGGCGTATGCAGGGCAGGGGTCACGCTCCACACCACATAATAGCCAACGAAAATCGCCAATGCGAAAATCGCCAAGCGAAAGATAAAGGGATCAATTTCCATATGCGTTATCCGCTCATTCCGCCGTTGCCATAAGGGCCGGGTGAACCACCGCCCCGTTGCGCGTCAATAACGTGCCAAGAATGATTTCATCTTCCCAGTCAATCTCCAGCGCACCGCTTTCGGCGATCAATGGCTTGAGGAAATTGAGCAAATTCTTCGCATAAAGCGCAGACGCATCCACCGGCAGGCGCCCGGGCATATTCCGATAGCCGATGATCCGCACACCATGCGCTTCCACGCATTCGCCGGGCTTGCTGAGCGGACAATTGCCCCCCTGCTCAACGGCGAGATCGACGATCACCGACCCGGGCTTCATCGATTTTACCATCTCTTCGGTAATCAGCACAGGGGCGGGCCGTCCGGGAATCAATGCGGTACAGATCGCGATATCCTGCTTCTTCAGGGTTTCGGCGATCAGCGCCGCCTGGGCGCGCTGATACTCTTCGCTCATCTCGCGCGCATAGCCGCCTGCGGTTTCCGCCGCGGCGGTTTCTTCCGATTCGACCATCACGAAATTCCCACCAAGGCTTTCCACCTGTTCCTTGGCGGCGGGCCGCACATCGGTCGCGCTGACAATAGCGCCAAGCCGGCGGGCCGTGGCAATCGCCTGCAAACCGGCGACACCGGCACCCATCACCAGGACCCGGCCCGGCGCGATGGTGCCCGCAGCGGTCATCATCATCGGCATGGCACGGCCAAACAGCTGGCACGCCTCGATCACCGCGCGATAACCCGCCAGATTGGCCTGCGAGGACAGCACATCCATCGATTGCGCGCGGGTAATACGCGGCATGAATTCCATGGCGAAAGCCGCCAGCCCCCGCTCGGCATAGTCCTGCAACACATCCTGATCGCGGAATGGCGCAAGCATGCCGATGAGATTGGCACCGCGCTTCATTGCCGCCACCGCATCCGCCGTTGGCCGTTGTACACAGAAGACGATATCCGCATCCGTCACCGCAGCGACGGCATCAGGCGCGATCGATGCGCCGGCTGCCTCGAAATCCGCATCGGCGATACTGGCCCCCGCCCCCGCGCCTGTTTCGACGACGACGTCAAGGCCAAGGCCGACAAGCTTCTTCACGGTCTCGGGACTTGCGGCGACACGGGTTTCATCGGTGTGCCGCTCGCACGGTATGGCAAGCTTCATATTCTGTGAGTTTCGGCAGTTAATCGGCAGGAAATACGCACCAGCTCGGCCGCGCGCGACAAGATCAGGTCAAAAAAATCGCCATCAGGGCAAGTACCAGAATAATTCCGGCCGAGGACCATTTCGTAATCGAGATGAAGATTTCCCACATTTCGCGATGTTCGCTGATATCCATCGAACCACGCTGATATTCGGTATCGGCCATGCCTCTATACTCCAATCGTCCCGCATCAATTTTCTGACTATATAAGCGATGCCCGAGGCCAGCGTAAACCGTGGATTTCCTGTTTACTGACAATAATGCGCAAACCGCGTCAATTCGCCTCGCCAAGATCGGCAGGGACAGGTTTTTCCGGCCGCGCGCCCGGACGGGCAAACTTGCCTGCCGCCTCGTTGACGACGGGGCTCAACGGCGCTGCCGCAAAGGATGCGGCGACCCGCGACGGCGCAATCTCGCCGTAATCGGTGCGACGCTGGCGCGGGGTGCGGCCAGCCGCGCGGATCAGCGCTTCCATTGCCTCGGGGGGCATTTCCTGACCATGGGTGGCACCCGCCGCGCGGGTGATCGTTTCGTTCATCAACGTGCCGCCCAGATCGTTCACCCCGGCATCAAGGCAGGCCAGCACACCTTCACGGCCCATCTTGACCCAGCTTGTCTGAATATTGGGGATATGCGGATGCAGCACGAGCCGCGCCACCGCATGCATCAGCACCGCCTCGCGGAATGTCGGGCCCTGCCGCGCCTGGCCCTTGAGATAAATCGGCGCCTCCATATGCACAAAGGGCAACGGCACGAATTCGGTAAAGCCACCGGTCTGTTTTTGCAGATCGCGAATCTTGCGCAGATGCCGCGCCCAATGTTCGGGGCCTTCCACATGCCCGTACATGATCGTCGCGGTCGTCTTGAAACCGACCTTGTGGGCGGCCGCCATCACCGCCAGCCATTCATCGCTTTTCAGCTTGTCGGGACAAAGCACCGCGCGCACCTCATCGTCGAGCGTTTCAGCGGCGGTCCCGGGCAAGGTGCCAAGCCCCGCCTCTTTCAGCGCCGACAGGAACGCCTCAAGCGACAGCTCAAGCGTCGCTGCCCCCTGCCAGATTTCAAGCGGGGAAAAGGCGTGAATATGCATGTCAGGCAGTGCCGCCTTTACCGCGCGACAGATATCGAGATAGGTCTGACCTGTGTAATCGGGGTGAATGCCCCCCTGCATGCAAACCTCGCTCGCGCCGCGCGCCCAGGCTTCCTCGGCCCGGCGAACAATCTCTCCAAGTCCCAGATCATAGGGCTTGCCGCGCAGATTCTCGCTCAGCTTGCCTTTGGAAAAGGCGCAGAACTGGCATTTGAAATAGCAGACATTGGTATAATTGATGTTGCGGTTGACCACATAGCTGACCGTGTCGCCGCACATCCGCGCGCGCAGCCGGTCCGCCGCCGCGCAGACGGCGGAAAATTCCGCGCCGCGCGCCTGAAACAGCCGGACAATTTCGGCTTCGCTCAGATCCGCCCCCTGCGCGGCGCGCGCAAGAACAGCATTCAGCGCATCGGATACGGGCGCCGCATCGCGCGCGCGCGATTGCGCAAGGATAGCGGCGGGCGGCGGCGTCTCCGCCCCCGGCGACCAGCTTTCGGCGCGCGCAAACCCTTCGCTATCCATCGCGCGCAGCAAGCCGGGCCGCATGGCAGGATCGATCCAGCGCGCGTGCGCACGGGCAAAAGCGGGATAAACCGTCAACCGCTCGACCAGCAGCTTGCCGGCCGCCGCGGTCTCGCGCGCCAGATCCTCAAGATGCGGCCAGGGCGCTTCGGGATTGACGAAATCGGGGGTGACCGGCGACACCCCGCCCCAGTCATTGATGCCCGCATCGATGATTTTGGGCAGAACACCGGGGCTGAGATTGGGGGGCGCCTGAATATTCATCGCCGCGCCGAACAGAATACGCGCTACCGCAATCGTCCACAGCAATTCCTCAAGATCGGGTTCGGGCGCATGCGCCATTTTCGTGCCCGGCTTGGCGCGGAAATTCTGTATGATGACTTCCTGCAAATGCCCATGCGCATCATGCAGATCACGCAAAGCAAGAAGCGATGCGACCCGTTCGGCGCGGGTTTCGCCGATCCCGATCAGAATGCCGCTGGTGAAGGGAACCGCCGCCTCCCCCGCGCGCGCGATCGCGGCAAGCCGCACCGCCGGGGCCTTGTCGGGGGAACCATAATGCGGCATGCCCTTGTCGCAGAGCCGCGGCGCCGCACTTTCAAGCATGATGCCCATCGAGGCCGCAACCGGGCGCAGCGCCACAAGATCCGCTGCCGACATCAAGCCCGGATTGAGATGCGGCAACAGCGTCGTCTCATCGGCGACAAGCTTTGCCATCGCCTGCAAGTAACCAAGCGTGCTGTCAAATCCGAGCGTGGCAAGCGCCTCGCGCGCCGCACGATACCGCAGCTCGGGCTTGTCACCGAGGGTGAACAGCGCCTCGCGACAGCCTGCCCGCTCTCCCTGGCGCGCGATGGCAAGCACCTGTTCGGGCGTCAGAAAGGCAGGCGCGCCCCTGCGCGGCGGTTCGGCGAAAGTACAGTAGTGACAGACATCGCGGCAAAGATGTGTAAGCGGGATAAACACCTTGCGCGAATAGCTGACAAGATTGCGGTGCCCGCGATCACGTAGCTGAGCCGCCACCGCCATCAGCCGGGGCAAATCAGTGGCATCGGCAAGGCTGAGCGCAGCGCCCGCTTCCGGACGCGCGCCATTCAGCGCCGCTGCCAGAATATCGTCGATCATCGCCTCGGCGCGCATCAGCTGACCCCCGCCTTTTCCTGGGTGCAGGCTGCCTGCATCGCCGCCAGCGGTTGCCCGGACAGCCATTTGCGGGTGCAGGTCGTCGCCGGATGCGCGGTCAGCGCCAGAAGATCGCCGACTTCATCGATATCAAAACCAAGCCCCTCAGCGCGCAGCAGCGTCGGTACGACGCCCGCCTGTTCGGCCGCCGCGCAATGGGCGCGCACGCTGTCGGGACCATAGTGGAAATCAACCAGATCGGGGGGTGAACAGATCATCGCATTGGTGCCACGCCCTTGCGCGTCGGGCGCGATGGTGAGGGCGGGGGTGAGGGCGGGGGTAAGCCTGTGGGCTGCGATCAGCCGGCTGATTTCCTGTTCGGTCACAAGCGGCAGATCCCCATGCAAAACAAGGATTTGCGCAACGCCTTCAGCTTGCAGCAGCGCGGCGGCGCGTTGCACGGCGGGATTAAGCCCATGATTTTCAGCTTCCGCCAGGATGCGCGCGCCGTAACGGCGACCCAGCGCGTGCGCGCGCGGATCGGGGGAAACCAGCAAGATACCGTCAAGCGCCGCCACCCCGGACAGCGCCGCCAGCACATCTTCGAGCATCGCAAGACCGAGCGCTGCGCGCTGCTCCGTGCTCAACAGCGCGGACAGGCGTTGCTTCGCCTCAGCTAATCGCTTGACGGGCACGATCGCCCACATGATCTCTTCCCTGTCGAACCGGTTCGTTGTCGTTATCGCGCGACGATAGGACAGCCCTGTCGCAATGTGTAGCTTTACGTCGCTTTTTGTTGCATCTGTTGCACAAACTGTAGCACAGCGCGGGCAAGCGCCAGCTTTTCTTCATAGCCGGTCATCAGCGTATCGCTCACAAGGCATTGAAGCTCCCTGTCCCTGATCTGACGGGCGAGCGGCTGATCGGTTGCATCCAGAACGAATCCGTCAAGCAAACCGGCATAATGATCGGCAATGGCGAGCGCGTCACCGGGCACGCCAAGCTCGCGCATCATCTTGGCCGTCGGCCCCTTGATCGCCTGCCCGCCGACGATCGGGGAAACAGCGATCACAGGCGCAGGCGCTGCCGCAATCGCCTCCCGCATCCCGGGCACCGCGAGGATCGGGTCGATACTGACAAACGGGTTGGACGGGCAGATGATGATCGCATCAAGCGCGGGATCACCGAGCGCGGCAAGCGCCCCGGGCGCGGGCTGCGCCGTTTCCGCCCCTGCAAACCGGAAGCCCGTTACCGCCGGCGCGCATTTATCGCGCACGAAATAATGCTGGAAGGCAAGCGCCCCATCGGGGGTGTCGACAATCGTGCGCACCGGGGCATCGCTCATCGGTACGAGCGCGGGAGCAACCCCGAGGCGCGCGCCAAGATCGCGCGTCACGGCAGACAGGCTTTCCCCCGCCGCAAGCCGGCGGCTGCGTTCGATATGGGTCGCCAGATCAAGATCGCCAAGCTGGAACCAGTCCTCCCCGCCAAGCGCCCTGAGCGCCGACATGAAACGCCAGCTTTCCCCCGCACGGCCCCAGCCCGTATCCGGATTGGCAAGCCCCGCAAGGCTGTACATCACCGTGTCGAGATCGGGCGAGATATGCAAACCCAGATGGACGAAATCGTCCCCGGTATTGGTGATGATCGTCAGATTTTCGGGCACAAGCAACGCATCGAGCCCGACCGCAAGCTTCGCCCCGCCGACCCCGCCGCACAAGGCAACGCAGCGCATGCCGGCAAATTGCGCCTCTTTGCCGTCGCGCGGGTCTTTATCGGCTGGCCGGTTCGTCATCGCGCGCTCACCGGAACATATCGATCCGCTTGTCGCGGACGAGTGCAGCGGCATCGCGGGCGGGACCGGGGCGCGGTGGCACGAAACCGCGCATCAGCACGGCGGGCACACCTTCGGCCCCTTCCCCCATCAACAGCCCCGCGGCCGAGGCGATCGCATCGGCGGTGCCCACCTCGGACACTTCGAGCACCCGCCCGAACAGATCCCGCTCCCCGCGCAAGTCAATAAGCGAGGCGAGCCCGGCAACCCCGATCGCGATCCCCACCGTGCCGTTACGCCAGGCGCGGCCCACACTGTCGCAGATCACAACGGCGATTTCCGCACCGAAACGCGCAGCGATTTCGCGGCGCATCCGTTCGGCCGACGCGTCGGGATCTTCGGGCAACAGCAGCACCTGCTCGGTGCCTTCGGGATGCGGGATATTGGAATGATCGATACCGGCATTCGCCATCACCACGCCGATCCGGTGCGCGACGATCAGCACCCCGGGCCGGTGGCGCACAACCTCGGTCGATTCGGACAGAATAAGCTCGACAAGCCGGGGATCCTTGTCCACCTCCGTCGCCAACGCCACCGCCCGCGGCGACGGCACGACCGCGGCGAGATCGGCATAGCGGCCCTCCGCCTTGGAAACGATCTTCTGCGCCAGGACCAGCACATCGCCGGGCGCAAAGCTGAGCCCGGCGGCATCCATGCCTGCGCCCAGAATAGCGGCAAGATCATCGCCCGGCGCAATCAGCGGTATCCCGGGCAGGCCGGTCAGGGAAAGAGCAGCGGTCATTGTGTTCTGCGGCGGTTCAACCGGTTTTGCCTGACGGATTGCCCGGCGTTCCGGTGATGCGAATCCCCGCCCCGTCGATCTGATAACGCTTGTTGATGCCAATCAGGATCGAGGTCAGCGCCTCCGCGGCGACACTGTTGGCAAGCGGCCCCGCATGCCAGCCGCGCATGCCAGCCGCTTCGACCAATGCGATCACCTGTTCGCGCGCGGCCAGCTTGTCGCCGCTGACAAGCACATCGCAATCCACCGGATGATCCTCGCGCAGATGGCTTGCCCCGACATTCTGGAAGGCGGAAACGACCGAAACCCCGTCCCCCAGGATCGCCTGCGCGGCAAGCCCGGCTGAGCCTTCGGGCGGCAATTGCACCCGCGCCACCTTGGGCGGCATGAGCGGGACCGTCACATCGACGAGAATTTTGTCGCGCAGCGCCGCGCGCACCGCTTCGAGGGTGGCTTTCTGATTGGCGAACGGCACCGTCAGCACCGCAATCTCGCAGGCTGTCGCAGCGGCGACATTATCCATGCCACGCACCGGCGGCGCCCCCTCGGCAACCGTCAGCGCGGCAGCGGCGGCTTCCGCCTTGTCCGCGGTACGCGACCCGATGATCACCGGATAACCTGCCCGCGCCCAGCGATAGGCCAGACCGCCCCCCAGATCCCCGGTGCCGCCAAGGATTGCGATAACAGGTCGATTGTCGGACATAACAGATACTCGCGCTTCTGGGGTGTCGCGGCGCCGCGCGGGCGGACCGCCTTGCTTTTTGCGCGATTATTGTTGAATGCGCGCCCGGGTGCAATTGTTTCGCACAGGCTTGCGCGGATCTGTCCCGAAAACGGCCTGATAACGGCAGACCCGCCCGTCCTGAGGCTGTCAGTAAACCGAGCTGCGCCGGACCGCGGCCGGTTCCCCGCATTGCCAGTCATCGGGATTGATCGTCTCTTTCTGGCGGGTGCGCAGATTGTACAGATGCCATTCCGATCCGGTCAGCGTGTTGTCGCTGTCCGCCGCATCATAGGTCAGCCGTCCGTCACCGGCGCGCGCGCTGCAATCAACAAGCATCTGCGCCCCGTGATAATTTGCACTGCCGCACCCCGCAAGCACCCCAAGCCCCGCCACGGCCAAGACGATTTGCGACCACCATCTTGTTGATCCCATTCCCGCGCCCTCCATTTCTTTGCTTGATTTCCGGCGGCAGTGTGCCGGTCTTTCGGACACAGGTGAGATCACTTCTATGTGAGGTCATTTCATGTGAAGATGCGCCTGGCGCGCGGTTTCTATCCGATTTTCCGCCCATTCGGCATCAATCTCAATTGACAATTTGTCATGCTATCGAAAAGCTGTGGGCGGATTATTCGAATCGCCCATATCCATACCCTCTGTTGGGGGAGGGGGAAGAAAAAGTGACCGGCAAACCGTTCCGAAAGCAAAAAGCCCATGTCTGACGCGCCCCTGAAAAAATCGAGCCTTCTTGCCTATGTCCTCCCCGGCGCACCGATCGCCGCGCTGGGGCTGCCGATTGTCGTCTATCTGCCGCCCTTCTACGCCCAGGATATGGGGCTGGGGCTCGGGCTTGTGGGGACGATCTTCATGATCGCGCGCTTCTGGGACGTGATCACCGACCCGCTGATGGGGGTGCTGTCGGACCGGTTTCCCTCGCGCTGGGGACGGCGGCGGCACTGGATCGTGCTGGCGGTGCCGATCCTGATCGCCTGCGTCTATATGGTGTTCATGCCGCCCGAAACTTTTCTCGGCAGTCCGATTTCAGGCGGCTATCTGCTGTTCTGGATGCTGCTGCTTTACATCGGCTATACGCTGATCACCATTTCGCATCTGTCCTGGGGGGCGGAGCTGCATCCCGATTACCACGAACGCTCCCGCATTCAGGGCTGGCGCGAAGTGGCGGTGGTGGCGGGCATGGTCGCGGCCCTCGCCCTGCCCGCGCTGATCGACCGGGTGGCCGCTGATGGCGAAGCGGGTATGAGCCGGGTTGCGGCAATGGGTTGGTTTATCATCCTGGCAATGCCGCCAGCCGTGCTGATCGCGGTGAGCTGCGTGTCCGAAAGGCCGCAGCCCAAACGCCCGGCAACAAAGATCCCCCTGGGCCAGACTTTACGAATCATCGTCACGAACAAACCGCTGCAAAAGCTTGTTTCCGCCGATCTACTGGCCGGGCTTGCGACAGGGGCGACCGGATCGCTGTTCATTTTCTTTGTCAGCCATGTGATCGGTCTTGGCCATCTGGCCAGCGCATTGCTGCTGCTGTACTTCATCACCGGCTGCGTGGCCGCACCGATCTGGATCAAGATCAGTTACCGGGTCGGCAAACATCGCGCGCTCGCCATCGCCACCATGTGCCGCATGGTTTTTGCGATCATGATTCTGTTCGCACCGACCGGCAATATGCTTGCCGCCGCGATCCTGTTCGCCCTGTTCGGGTCGACCTATGCGGCGGCCCCTTTCCTGCTGCGCTCGATCATCGCCGATGTCGCCGATCATGACGAGGCGCAATCGGGTGTGCAGCGGACCGGGCTTTACTATTCGCTGCTGACCCTGACCAACAAGATCGGCCATGCGCTGGCGGTGGGGATCACCTATCCGCTGATCGAATGGATCGGCTTTGAAGCCACGGGCATGAACAGCAAGGAGACGTTAAACGCCTTCACCGCGATCTTTATCGGCTTTCCCATCATCTGCGAAATCGTGCTGATCGCCGCGATCTGGAATTTCCCCATTGACGCGGCCTCTCAAGCACAGACGCGCATGATCCTTGAACAAAGGCGGCAGGCGGCGCTAAGTGAAGGGACTGCGGATTAGCCGCCCCTTTTCATTCTGCGCCGGCCCCCCATATGCGATCGGTGATGCGAACCGGAACCAAAATTTGCGGAGCGGTGGCGGTGATATTTATCGCCGCGATGGTCGTTACGCTGCTTGCTGACTGGCAGGCAGGGCCGCAGGGTGCGGCCTACCACGCCACGACAGCAGGTGAATTATGGCACAAGGCCCATGCCCCAAGCCTTAATCTCACGCAAGCGATCACCGAACGGTATATAAGCCCGGCCCTCTGGTCGGCTGTGATGCTACCCATATTGCTGGCGCCCATCTGGGTGGTGGCGCTGGGCAAGGCGGGCTTTTTCGCCCTGCTTGCCGTGATCCTGCATCTGTCTGGCCGACGGCGCGACCCAACGCAGGCCAAAACAGACTAAAGCGGCACTTCCTCGGGATTATCGCAAAGCGCGGCAAGCCCCTCCCGATAGGTGGGATAATCAAGTCTAACGCCGAGATCCGCCTTGATGCGGTCATTCCGGACCCTGCGGCAATCATTGTAGAAACTTTTGGCCATGGGGCTCAGATCCGCCGCCTCAAACGGGATAAGCGGCGGCACCGGCACCCCCGCCAGCTCACAGGCAAGGGCGACAATCTGGTGATTGGGGGCCGGTTCATCGTCGCAAACATTATAGACCGCACCCGGATCGGGCCGGGCGATGGAGGCGGCGAGCGTTTGCGCGATATCGTCCACATGAATGCGGCAGAATACCTGCCCTGCCTTGTCGATCCGGCGCGCCTGCCCTGCTTTTGCGGTCAAAAGGGCGTTGCGACCGGGGCCATAGATCCCCGCCAGCCGGAACATATGCACCGGCAAGCCGTGATCGCGGTACAGATCGCACCAGTCCCGTTCTGCCGCCGCGCGGCGCGCACTGCGCCCGGGGGCCGGATCGGGGGGCGTCGTCTCATCGACCCAACCGCCCTGCCGGTCACCATAGACGCCGGTCGTCGACAGATAGCCGATCCATTGGAATTGCGCCCGCCGGGCAATCAGCGTGTCGCGCAACGCGCCAAGCACCGGGTCGCCCGCCTCCCCCGGCGGGACGGAAATCAGAAGATGCGTCACCCCCTGCCATGCGGCATCGGGCAAACTTCCCCCGTCATTGAACTGAAAGCTTGCGATGCCGCGCGCGCTGAGTTCGCGGGCCCGCGCCGGATCGCGGCAGGTTGCCGAAATCCGCCAGCCGCGCGCGCGCAAAAGACGCACGGTCGCGCGTGCCGAAAACCCAAGACCAAAGCACAGCAGATGACCGGGCGGGGTGGAAAGAGGGGTTGCGGAATCACTCATTTGCGCAGACCTTACCGCGCATGAAGTTCCGCCGACAAGTCGGGCGCGCACGCCCTGTTGCAACCGTCATGATGCTGATTGCCGGCATGGCGCAGACCGCGCCGCTTGCAGCCGCGCAGGTCGGGGAGGAAGCCGCCTATCAGCGCTGCCTGTCGGAAATCACGCTCAACCCGAATCAGGCATTTGACGAGGCGCTGATCTGGCGCGATCAGGGCGGCGGTATTCCGGCGCGCCATTGCGCGGCGCTGGCGCTGATCGCGCTCGAGGAATATGCGGCTGCCGCCGAACGGCTTGAGGAACTGGCCGATCAAAGCGCGACGCGCGCGGCCGCGCAGGCCATGCGGCCCGACATGCTGGGCCAGGCGGGCAATGCATGGCTGCTCGCCGACCGGCCGGACCGGGCCTATTCCGCCCTGAGCGGGGCGCTCGCCCTGCTGCCTGAGACAGCGCCGGCGCGCGCCGATCTGTTGATCGATCGGGCCCGCGCGCTGGCCGCACAGGAACAATGGGCTGCCGCCGAAGCCGATCTGAGCGCAAGCCTGAGCCTCGCGCCGGAGCGGGTGGCGGGCTATATCTTCCGCGCCACCGCGCGGCGTTTCCTTGAACAATTCGATGCCGCGCTGGAGGATATCGACACCGCCCTGGCGCTTGACCCCGAACGCGCCGAAGCGCTGCTTGAACGCGGTATCCTGCACCGGCTGGCCGGCCGCGACGATGCGGCACGCCGGGACTGGCTCAAGCTGCTGACGATGACCGAGGAAGGACCCGCCGCAACGGCCGCGCAGCGCAATCTCGAAATGATGGATGTCGACCTGTCGAAGGATGGGCATGGGGATGGCGCGGCGGCGGCAGGCCACGCCAGATAATACAGCACACAGTAAATGAAACGGCCCGCGCGGCAGGTTTCGCCGGGCGGGCCGTCATCAATGAATTTGCCGCTGCCAACTTACAGCGGCGAACGTACTGCGGCGAACGGGATCAGACCTGCCGTTCGACCATCATCTTCTTGATTTCGGCGATGGCGCGCGCGGGGTTGAGCCCCTTGGGACAGGTCTGCGCGCAGTTCATGATGGTGATGCAGCGATACAGGCGGAACGGATCCTCCAGATCGTCGAGCCGTTCACCGGTCGCCTCATCGCGGCTGTCGATCAGCCAGCGATAGGCCTGCAGCAGCGCCGCCGGGCCAAGGTAGCGATCGCCATTCCACCAATAGCTCGGGCAGCTGGTCGAGCAGCAGGCGCACAGGATGCATTCGTAAAGCCCGTCAAGCTTCTGCCGATCCTCATAGCTTTGCAGCCATTCCTTCTGCGGCTCCGGGCTGACCGTCTGCAGATAGGGTTTGATCGAGGCATATTGCGCATAGAAGGTGCTGAGGTCGGGCACCAGATCCTTGACCACATCGGTATGCGGCAGGGGATAGACCTTCACATCGCCGTCGATCTCATCCATGCCCTTGGTGCAGGCAAGGGTGTTCATGCCGTCGATATTCATCGCGCAGGAGCCGCACACCCCCTCGCGGCAGGAGCGCCGGAAGGTCAGGGTGGGATCCATCTCGTTCTTGATCTTGATCAGCGCGTCAAGCACCATCGGCCCGCAACTGTCCATATCCACCTCATAGGTGTCGACACGCGGGTTATCGCCGTCATCCGGGCTCCAGCGATAAACCTGGAACTTGCGGATATTACCGGCTCCTTCGGGCGCCTTGTGGGTCTTGCCCTTCTGGATCTTGGAATTTTTCGGCAGAGCGAACTCAACCATGGACCGATCCCCCTCTTTGGCTTGCGCCTTAAGCTATTGACCGGCGAACGTGTGGATCAGTACACGCGCGCCTTGGGTTTGATATATTCGATGTCGTTTGACAGGGTGTAGCTGTGCACCGGACGATAGTCCATCCGCACCGTCCCGTCCTCGTCGAGCCAGGCGAGCGTATGCTTCATCCAGTTCTCGTCGTCACGGTCGGGATAATCTTCGCGCGCATGGGCGCCGCGGCTTTCCTTGCGGTTTTCCGCGCTGTACATGGCCACCATCGCCTGCCGGATCAGATTGTCGAATTCGAGCGTCTCGATCAGATCGGAATTCCAGATCAGCGACCGGTCGAAGGTCTTCAGATCGTTGCGCGCGTCATAGACTTCCTTGATCAGCTTGACGCCTTCCTCAAGCACCTCGCCGGTGCGGAACACGGCGCAGTTATTCTGCATGATGCGCTGCATCTTGAGCCGCAGTTCCGCGGTCGAGGTGCTGCCATTGGCATGCCGCGCCGCATCAAGCCGCGACAGCGCCATCTCCCCGGCATCGGCCGGCAGATCGCGCTGCTTTTCCTCCGGATCGACGATCTGCGCCGCGCGCAGACCGGCCGCGCGGCCGAACACGACCAGATCGATCAGCGAGTTCGAACCAAGCCGGTTCGCCCCGTGCACCGACACGCAGGCCGCCTCGCCCACCGCCATCAGACCGGGCACCACCTGATCGGGATTGCCGTCTTTCAGGGTCACCACCTCGCCATGGAAGTTGGTCTGGATGCCGCCCATATTGTAATGCACCGTCGGCAGGACCGGAATCGGCTCCTTGGTCACATCAACGCCGGCGAAAATCCGCGCCGATTCGGAAATGCCGGGCAGACGTTCCGCCAGGATCGCGGGATCGAGATGATCAAGATGCAGATAGATATGATCCTTGTTCGGGCCGACGCCGCGGCCTTCGCGGATCTCGATCGTCATTGAACGGCTGACCACATCGCGGCTCGCCAGATCCTTGGCGCTCGGCGCATAGCGTTCCATGAAACGCTCGCCCTCGGAATTGGTGACATAGCCACCCTCGCCGCGCGCGCCTTCGGTGATCAGACAGCCGGCGCCGTAAATGCCGGTCGGATGGAACTGGATGAATTCCATATCCTGCAGCGGCAGTCCCGCCCGCAGCACCATGCCATTGCCGTCGCCGGTGCAGGTATGCGCAGAGGTGCAGGAGAAATAAGTGCGCCCGTAACCGCCGGTCGCGAGAATCGTCAGCTTGGCGCGGATCCGGTGAATGGTGCCGTCATCCATGTTGATCGCCACGACACCGCGGCAGGCCCCCTCTTCATCCATGATCAGGTCGATGACGAAATATTCGATCATGAATTCCGCATTGTGACGCACGCTTTGCCCGTAAAGGGTGTGCAGCATCGCATGGCCGGTCCGGTCCGCCGCCGCGCAGGTGCGCAGCGCGGCCGGGCCTTCACCATATTCGGTCGTCATGCCGCCAAAGGCACGCTGATAGATCTTGCCTTCCTCGGTGCGCGAGAAGGGCACCCCGAAATGTTCCAGCTCGTAAACCGCGGTCGGCGCCTCGCGGCACAGATATTCGATGGCATCCTGATCACCGAGCCAGTCCGACCCCTTGACGGTATCGAACATATGCCAGCGCCAGTCATCTTCCATCATATTGCCGAGCGAGGCGGAAATGCCGCCCTGCGCCGCGACCGTGTGGCTGCGGGTCGGGAACACCTTGGTGATATTGACGGTGCGAAGCCCCGCCTGCGCGCAGCCGAGCGTCGCACGGAGGCCCGAGCCACCGGCGCCGACGACGACCACGTCATAGCTATGATCAGTAATGGGATAGGCAGTCATGAGCGTTGCGCGTCCTTCATCCTTGAAAACGGAGCCTAAAGCGGGCCTAAAGCGGTGTCGTGATATCGATCGAAACAGCCGGCCCGAAGCCGAGTCTCAACACCGAATAGACGCAGGCCAGCCCGAGCAGCAGCGTACCGAGATTGATGAGCACAATGAGCCCGATCTTCGCCAGTTCGCCATGCACATAATCCTCGACCACATGGGTCAGACCGAGTTTGAGATGGTAAAAGCCGATCACGAGGAAGGCGAGCAGCAAAACCGCAACAAGCGGTGAGCCGACAAAACTCGCCGCCTCGGCATAGCTCTTGCCGGTCAGCGCGATCATCGCCGCGACAAAGAACAGTGTCAGCGGCACAAGCGCCAGCGCGGTCAGCCGCTGATGCCAGAAAGTCTGCGTCCCGGTACGTGCCGCGCCACGGCCGCGCACCCGGCCCATTGGAGTTTTGAACGCCATCAGCCATTCCCTCCCATCGCATAGGCAAGCACCCAGGCAATAATCGTCAGCAGCACCGAGCCGCCGATCACCGCCATCGCGCTTTTATCCGCGGTCGCCGGTTCGAAACCGCGACCGGTATCCCAGACAAGATGCCGGATGCCATTGCACATATGATACATCAGCGCCCAGGTGAAACCGAACATCAGCAGCCGGCCGAACCAGCTGCCGAGAAATCCCTGTATGCCGTCATAGGCTTGCGGACCGCCGGCCAGCGCCAGCAGCCAGCAGGTCAAAAGCAAGGTGCCGATGCCAAGCCCCACGCCGGTAATCCGGTGGGTGATCGACGCCGCCATGGTGATCTTCCAGCGATAGATCTGCAGGTGCGGCGCCATGGGCCGCGCGCGACGCGGCGCGCCGTCTTGTGTTTCCGCCATTGCTGGCCCCCTCCGATGTATCGTGTTTCCGGTTTCCCGGAATTGCCGCACCATTGTAATCGGTTTTTCGTGCGAACACAGTACGATATGCCATATTTTCGGCGCGATAGTAAGCACCGGTTACGCGAAGTCAATCTTCCTTGCCGCTTTGCCGCGCAGAATTTTCCCAACCCGCGATATGTTGCCGCGCATGAAATCGCGGCCGCGGCGCTCAGCTACCCTGACGGCGCGGCATCAGCACCCAGTAATCAAGATCAAGGATCACACCGGCCGCATGCCCGTCTTCGGTCTTGCCCGGGAAATCGGCCGCCGGCCGATCCTTGGTGGCAAAGCCGCGCACCCGCAAGGCGCCAAGATCGCTGCGGCCGGGCAATTCCGCCTTGTCGAGGATCTCCGACCAGGCAAACACCGTATCCCCGGCATAGCAGGGGGCGACATGCTGTCCGGCATTGATCGCGGCGATCTTGAAGGCATTGCCAAGCCCGTTATAGCTCAGCGCCCGCGCCAGGCTGATCACATGCCCGCCATAGATCAGCCGCCGGCCCGCCTTGTCGTCATTCTGCATGAACTGGTTGAAATGCACCTTGGCGGTGTTCTGGTAAAGCCGGGTCGCCATCATATGCTCGGCTTCCTCGATCGTCATGCCGTCCACATGATCGATCTTTTCACCCACCGCGTAATCGTCCCACAGATGCGGGCTGCCGGCCAGATCGGTGTCATAGCCCGAAAGCTGCAACCCCTCTGGCACCACAAGCTGATCGGGGGCCACCGCCTCGGGCAGGTCGGGAATTTGCGTCTCAGGCGCAGGCGCCGCCGCATCGCGTTTGCGCACCATCACCCAGCGCACATAGTCGATCACCACTTCATGGCGTTGATTGACCGCGGTCGAGCGCACATAGACGATGCCCGACTTGCCATTGGACAATTGCCGCAGCCCGATCACCTCGGAACTCGTGGTAATCGTGTCGCCGGGATAGACCGGGGTCACAAAACGACAATCCGCATAGCCCAGATTGGCAACCGCATTCAGTGAGATATCGGGCACCGTCTTGCCGAACGCGATATGAAAGGCAAGCAGATCGTCGCTGGGCGCGCGCGGCAGGCCCAGGGCGCGGGCGAATTCATCGGACGAGGTCAGCGGAAAACGCGGCCCGAACAGCGCCATATAAACCGCCGCATCCCCCTCGCTCACGGTGCGCGGGGTGGCATGGCGCAGAAACTGGCCAACCGAAAAGTCCTCGAAATAATTGCCCGGATTGGTCTTCTGCACAGCCATGCCTGCCTCTGTCTCCCGCTGTTGGAATCGCGTCACCCGCCTGCCGCGGCGGGCCGTTGGCCGCCTTATAGCAACCCCGCCGCGCCATCGCCACGGGAATTGGGCAAAAGATGGCGAGAAGCCGCACCGCCCCCGCGCGGGCGTCTTGTCGCTTGCGCGGGGGCGCGGTCTGTGCTGGGCTTTTGCAAACAAGCGCGCCGGAGCAGATAAAATCCGGCGGACCGGAACAGTCAGGGGAGTAGCGGCAATGGCAGCAATCAACAAAGAAGGCATTCTGGCGGGCAAGGTGGCGGTGGTGACCGGTGCCTCGCGCGGTATCGGCGAGGCGGTGGCGATCCGCTATGCGATGGAGGGGGCGAAGGTCGTTATCTCGGCCCGCACGGTGGAAGAAGGCGATCACGCGCTGCCCGGCAGCATCAATGCGGTGACCCGGAAGATCAACGATGCGGGCGGGCAGGCGCTTGCGGTGCAATGCGATCTGGCCAAGCCGGACGACCGTGAGCGGCTGATCAAGACCACCGAGGAATGTTTCGGGCCGGTCGACATCCTGTGCAACAATGCGGCGATCACCTATTTCATGCCGGTCGCGAAATTCACCGAAAACCGCTTCAAACTGATGATCGAGGTGCAGGTCTACGCGCCCTTCCATCTGTCGCAGATGGTAATCCCCGGCATGCGCGAAAAAGGCGCGGGCTGGATTATCAATGTCTCCTCACATGCCGCGCTGCACCCCAAACTTGACCAGGCAGCAATCGGGGCGGGAGGCACGGTTTACGGCATGTGCAAGGCGGCGCTCGAACGCTTCACAACGGGGCTTGCATCAGAACTTTATCGCGACAATATCGCGGTGAATGTGATCGCACCGGGGCTTGTGGCGACGCCGGGCGTCGTGCATCACAAGCTGATCAACGAATCAAACAAGGATATGGCAACCCCTGTCGAACATATGGCGGAGGCGTGCCTGCGCCTGTCGCATGCGCCGGCGCAGGAGCTGTCGGGCCGGATCACCTATGCCAATGATATGATGAAGGAATTCGATCTGACCGCCGCAGATCTGCTCGCCTGAGCCGGGCGTGGCTTGTACCCGGCCCTCAGCGGCAGCTGGTCAGCGCAACTGGGCAATTTTTGGGGAGGGGGGGCGAGGAACCGCCGCCCCACCCTCGGGGGCCACTCTCAGGCCCCATCAGGACCCCATCAAGACCATTGCCGGACGGGGCCTGTATCGATATGCAGAAATCCCGATTTCGGGTAATAGCCGACGCCGCCGCCGCGCAAACCAAGGGCCGCGCGGCGCATATCGGGCAACCGCATACCCGGCAGCCTGATGTCGATCGCGCGGCCTTGCATGTGATAGCTGCGCTTGGCGACGCCGCCGCTGTTCTGCCGCAGCATGGCATTGGTTTTCGGCGATCGGTATCCCGAGATCACATGGAAAGGCGCGGTGGATTCCATCCGGCTGCGCAGCCGGTGCAGCAAATCAAGCAGTTTGGGATCGACCGGCCAGGCTTCATCGGTACGGTGATCGCGCAGCACATGGCTGATTTCGGCAAGTCCGTCGGGCAACAACGCCCCCTTTGACCAGAAATCGGCGGCCACTTTCTCCCCGGTATGCAAATTCAGAAAACTGAGGCTGCGACTGCCAGTTGACACTTTCGGCGCCGCGAAGGCTGTCGCGGGCTGCACTGCCAGCCCGGCCGCTGCGCCACCGGCAAGACCAAGAAAACCGCGCCGGCTGACACACACTGAAATGCCGTCCCCGTCCGGGGCAGAATTCCACTGTTTTTCCATACCGTCATCCTGCATGCACCGAATATCCTTCTTCTGACATCATGCCTCAAAAAACAGAATATCACCCTCAGGGCGACAGATATCGCAACTGTCGCCCGGCTGCGTTACAGATTGCCTGACAAATCCGGGCCGGGCAACGCCAATGCCTGGTTGAGCAGCATATCGCGACCGTAAATATCGTCGCGGAACTGGAACCGGCCCGCGCTGTCGATCCAGGCGGTCAGATAGAGAATATGGACCGGCAATGGTTCCAAAAGTTTTACCGTGCGGGTTTCACCGCTCACCATCGCCGCGCGCAGCTTGTCGAGCGGCCAGCGCGGATCACCATGAAGTGCGAACAGGGCAAGCTGTTCGGCTTCCTGTACCCGCACGCAGCCAGAGCTGAAATCGCGTTTGTTGCGGGAGAACAGACCCCGGTCGGGCGTATCGTGCAGATAGATGCCGAAATCATTGGTCAGGGTGAAACGCACCCCGCCCAGCGCATTATCGGGCCCCGGCGCCTGCCGCAGCCAGTAGCGCAGATTGCGGGTCGAGACATTGCGCCAGTCGACGGAAGCCGGATCGACCTCGCGCGCCGCATCCCCCCATCCCTCGAAGACGCGGAATCGCTTGCGAATCAGATAATCGGGATCCTCGCGCAGTTTCGGCAGCAGATCCTTGCGCAGGATCGTCACCGGCGGGGTCCAGCTCGGCGACAGGACCAACCCGACGATCCGGTCGCTGAACACCGGGGTGCGCCGGTAATCGCGCCCGACAATGACCGGGCTGTGAAGCGTGTCGCCATCGGGTGAAACGGCGACCAGATTGAAATCGGCGATATTGACCCGCACATGCCGCGGCCCGAGCTGCGGCGCAAGCCAGCGCCAGCGTTCCATGTTCAGGGCCAGCTGCCGCGCCCGCTCGGACGGCGGTACATTGAGTGCGCGCCGGGTCTGCGCGCCGACGATACCATCCGCCGCGAGCCCGTGCCGGCGCTGGAACCCGGTCACTGCCTCAGCCAGTGCAGAATCGAAAAATTGCGGGTCGGCCGACGCTTGCGCGGCAACCGCTTCGGCGGTTGCGACAGGCACCGCCAGATCGCCCCACTGCGTGAGCTGTGCGCGCAGAATCGCAATCCGGGGATCACGATCCCCGGCCCTGAGCGCCGGACCGTCAGCCAATTGCGGCCAGTCTCCGTCAGCGGGCATCTGCCGCAACCGCGCAAGCCCGTCGCGACTGCGGCGATAGGGTGCATGCGCCGGCGGCAGACTGTCGAGCCAGCCCCTGAAATCAGGCGCGGCAAGCCCTGTCGCAAGCAACATTGCCGGATCGGGCCGGCGCGGATGGATAAACAGGTCGGGATCGAACTTTTCAGGCGCGCCGCGCCCGGAACTGACATCCACGACATAGCGCATAAGCGCTGCGGTCAATCGCATATCGGCAATCGCGCCAAGCTTGTCGCCATGCGGCGCGGTCATATCGGGTGCGAGCATATAATCGCGGGCGCTGAGCCCCTCGCGATCCGCAGCGGCAAGATATTGCAAGGCCTGGGTCGCCTTGTCCGACCAGTGCGGACTGTTCAGCCAGACCGGCTGATAGGCGCGATCCGCATAAAATTGCCGCATTGCACGCGCCAACTCGACCGGCAATGCAAGCGCGCCCGGATCAGGGCTGGCAAGCTCCGCCCTGAGGCGGGCAGCGGCAAGGTCTTCCCCTGCTTGTGCGGGCGCGGCAACCGCCAGCAAAACAAGCGGCAGCGCAAGCAGGGCGAAAAGCCGCGCCTGCCACGTCATCAACCGGTTATATTGCCGTGTCATGTTATTTTTCCGCATTACAACCGCATATAGGTAAGATTGTCATCATTAGCGACAAAAAAGCAGCAAAAGGACAGTAGCGTATGTCAGTCCGCAATCTCGACTATCTGTTCGCACCGCGCTCGGTCGCACTGATCGGGGCCAGCAACCGGACCGGTTCGGTCGGTCAGGTGCTCGCACAGAACCTGCTGGGCCAGCGCGGTGGCGGCAACGGCGCCTTCGCGGGGCCGATCATGCCGGTGAACCCGAAGGGGGAGGCAATCGCCTCGGTCGCCGCCTATCGCGACGTCGCGGCGCTGCCCACCACCCCCGATCTTGCGGTGATCTGCACGCCGCCCGACACGGTGCCGGGCCTGATCGCCGAACTGGGTGCGCGCGGCACCCGCGCCGCCATCGTGATCAGCGCGGGCTTCGGCGAGATGGGGGCGGAGGGTCAAAAACTGCAACAGCAGCTGCTTGATGCCGCAAAACCCCATTTGCTGCGCGTGATGGGCCCCAATTGCGTCGGGCTTCTGGTGCCTGGCTGCCATCTCAATGCAAGCTTTGCCCATGTCGGGGCACAGCCGGGGCATCTTGCCTTCGTCACCCAGTCGGGCGCGGTGCTGACCTCGGTGCTCGACTGGGCGGAGGGGCGCGGCATCGGCTTTTCGCATATGGTCTCGCTTGGCGGCATGGCGGATGTGGATTTCGGTGACATGCTCGATTATCTCGCCGCCGACCGGCAGGTAAGCGCCATCCTGCTCTATGTCGAATCGATCACCCATGCGCGGAAATTCATGTCAGCCGCCCGCGCCGCCGCGCGGCTCAAGCCCGTCATCGTGATCAAGGCCGGGCGTCACGCCGCCGCCGCCAAGGCCGCCGCCTCCCATACCGGGGCGCTGGCGGGGAGCGACGCGGTCTATGACGCGGCCTTCCGGCGCGCCGGCATGCTGCGGGTGACCGAGCTTGAGGAACTGTTCGATGCGGTCGAGACCCTGGCCGCCAGAGTGCAGCCGGTCGGCGAAAGGCTGGCGATCCTGACCAATGGCGGCGGGATGGGGGTGCTTGCGACCGACCGGCTGATGGATGAAAGCGGCCAGCTTGCCGAACTGTCCGACGATACGCTCACCGCGCTCAATGACTGCCTGCCGCGCACCTGGTCGCATGGCAATCCGGTCGACATAATCGGCGATGCGCCGGGTGCACGCTATGGCGCGGCGACCGAGGCGCTGCTGCGCGATCGCGGTGTCGATGCCCTGGTCGTGCTGAACTGCCCGACCGCCATCGCCGATAGCGTCGAGGCGGCGGAAGCCGTCACCGGCCATCTGCGCGACAGCCACAAACCGGTGCTGACAAGCTGGCTTGGCGGCGCACGGGCGGAACCGTCGCGCAAGCTGTTCCGGGCGCACGGGATTCCCACATACGAAACGCCTGGCCAGGCGATCAACGCCTTCAGCCACATGGTGCGTTACCAGCGCAATCAGGATCTGCTGATGCAGACCCCGTCAACCGGCAGCGATGGCGGCAATGGCGACCGGGAAGCGGTTGCGGCGCTGATCGACCGGGCGCGGACGGAAGGGCGCGAATGGCTGAACGAGGCGGAAGCGAAACAGGCGCTCGCCGCCTACGCCATCCCGATCGTGGAAACCCGCACGGCGCCGGACCCGGAAAATGCGGGCGCCATCGCCGCGGCATTCGATGCGCCGGTCGCGCTCAAGATCGTCTCACGCGATATTACCCATAAATCGGATGCGGGCGGCGTCATGCTGAACCTTGAGGGGGCGGACGCGGTGCGCGCCAGTGCGGAGGCGATGCTGACCCGGCTGCGCAAATCGCATCCCGATGCAGCGCTCGAAGGATTCGCGGTGCAGCCGATGATCAGCCAGAAGGGAGCGAGCGAGCTTATTGTGGGGATGAGCGATGATGCGACCTTCGGCCCGGTCATCCTGTTCGGGGAAGGGGGCACGGCGGTCGAAATCGTCGCCGACAAGGCAATCGGCCTGCCGCCGCTCAATGATGTGCTGGCGCGCGACCTGATCGGACGGACAAAGGTCATGCGCAAACTGCGCGGTTATCGCGACGTTCCCGCCGCCGATATCGACGGTGTGATCGGTGTCCTGATCGCTATCTCGCAGCTTGTGGCGGATATGCCCGCGATCGCCGAACTCGATATCAATCCGCTGATCGCCTCCGACAAGGGTGTGATGGCGCTCGATGCGCGTATCCGCATCCACGGGGCGGCGGAAACCCGTGACGACCGGCTCGCCATCTCCCCCTATCCGGCAGGGCTGAGCGGACAGATCAGCGCCAGAAACGGCGCCGATTACAGCCTGCGCCCGATCCGGCCCGAGGATGAACCCGACCTGATCGCCATGGTCGAACAGCTTGACCCCGAAGATGCGCGGCTGCGTTTCATGTCCTCGATGCGGCGGATGAGCCACCGGCTGGCGGCGCGGCTGACCCAGATCGATTACGACCGGGAGATGGCGTTCATCGCGCTTGACGATGCGGGTATTGCCGGGGTCGTCCGGCTGACCGCCGACCCCGATAACGAGCGGGCGGAATATGCGGTTCTCGTGCGCAGCCCGCTAAAGGGCACAGGGCTTGGCTTCGCCCTGATGCAGCACATCATCGATCACGCCCGCGCGCGCGGTATCAAAACCCTGTTCGGGCATGTGCTGAAGGAAAATCACGCCATGCTGTCGCTTGCGGCCGAGCTCGGTTTTATGACCGAGCCGGTCGAAGGCGAATCCGATCAGCTGCGCGTGGTCCTTGATTTACGCAACCCGTAGGCGATCACGGCAGCAACCGCGAGGGCGGCGATGCCCGCGCCCAGATGAAACGGGCTGCTGAAGAAATGCCCGATCGCGGCGGTGAATTCGGCAATCTCCCCATGGCCGCCGGGATGGGCATGGGCGGCCGTCACCCCGAACAGCACCGGCAAGGCGGCGGCAAGTTGCGTCAAACGCGATTTCATTTTCTGCTCCCTCTTTCAACTCTCATCGTAGCTACTAATCGGTTCGCGCGGGGGCGTCCAGTGGGCGCGCGGATTTTTCCAGACCCCCGGCGCGGGTGATAAACGCCACAATATCGGCAAGCCCTTCTCCGGCGCGCATATTAGCGAACAGAAACGGCCGGTCGCCACGCATCTTGCGCGCATCGCGATCCATCACGCCAAGATCCGCGCCGACAAGCGGCGCCAGATCGATCTTGTTGATGACCAGCAGATCCGAGCGGGTAATGCCCGGGCCCCCCTTGCGCGGGATCTTGTCGCCCGCCGACACATCGATCACATAAATCGTGATATCGGCCAGTTCGGGAGAGAAGGTCGCCGCCAGATTATCGCCGCCGCTTTCAATCAGGATGAGATCGAGGCCGGGAAAGCGCGCAGAAAGCTGATCGACCGCCGCCAGATTGATCGACGCATCCTCCCTGATCGCGGTATGCGGACAGCCGCCCGTCTCGACCCCCAGGATACGCTCAGGCGGCAAGGCGCCCGACCGGGTCAGAAACTCCGCATCTTCGCGGGTATAAATATCATTGGTGATCGCGGCGAGCGCATAATCCGCGCGCATCGCCTTGCACAGCGCATCCATCAGCGCCGTCTTGCCCGAGCCGACAGGCCCGCCAATGCCGACCCGCAAGGGCCCGTTCACCGTTTCAGTCATGAGCGAAACAACCTCGTATATTGCGTTTCATGGGCTGCGGAACAGAATTCCGCGATCGCCGCCGCGCCGCCAAGATCCGCAAGCGTTGCGCTTGAGGCCACACAAGCGGTTTCGGCAACCGGCCGGGCAAGTGCCGCCAGCGCGATCTGCCCGTCAGTCTGGCCAAGCGGCACAAGCCTGACCGCCGCCGAAATCAGATTGGCGACAAACCCGTGCAGGAACGCGGACAGGGCGGCATTCAACGGCACCGCATGACAGGCTGCGGTCACCGCAACCACCACCGGATAAGCAGGGCTGACCGCGCGTTCCACGATCCGGGCCGCAAGCGCCTCAAGTGCGGGATGCGGCCAGGCGGCACGCACCGCGCGCAGGAAAGCTTCCCCCTGCGCAGCACTCTCAAGCGCAAGTTCAGATGTCGGACGCAAGGCCGCCGCCCAGTCAAGCACCTCATCAAGTGCTGCCGCCTCGTCATCCGCGGCCGCCGACCAGGCCAGCTTGAACAGGATTGCATCATTACGGCCCGAACCGAATTCCAGAAGATCGCACAGCCAGCCGACCAGCGCTGCGCGATCGCGTAGCAAGCCTGCCTCCACCGCATATTCGATACCGTGCGAATAGGTGAAGGCGCCGACCGGAAAGGACGGTGAAAGCCAGCTCATCAAGCGGTAAAATGCGGCATCGGATGCAGCGGTCATGGTTCCGCCTCGCGCCCGGTCTGACGGTGATGATCCTGCCCATCGTCATGACGATGTGCATGGCTATGGTGATGGCTATGGCTGTGGTGATGGCCGCCGGCATCGCCCTCATAGGCGCCGCCTTCCGCGGCAAAGATATCGCGCCGCCGTGTCGTCACCCCGCCCAGATCGCCGACCATCGCCGCGATCACATGGTCGTAAAGAATACGCAAGCCGCCATCGGGCAGGATCTGGACAGGCAGATGCCGATTGCCCAGATGCCAGGCGATCCGCATCGCGCCCACCCCGTCCGCCGCACGGATATCAAGCACATCCTCACAGGCCGCGCGGACCAGCACCCATCCGCCGTCCGATAATTGTAGCCCGTCCCCGTCCAGAAGCCGGGTCGCGCGCGGCAGATCGAGCATGATCTCCCCGCCCGCGCCATCAAGCGTGAGCCGCACACGCCGCCTGTGCCGGTCGGCAAAAGCAAGCGTCACGGTGCCACGCGCCGCCGATGCGGGCCATTCCCCGGCACGGAAACATTGCGTGGCGCGCGCAACCGTCATTGTTTGCCCCGGGCTCAAAACAGGAAGTAACGCTGCGCAAGCGGCAATTCTTCCGCCGGTTCGCAGGTCAGCACCTCGCCATCGGCGCGCACTTCATAGGTTTCGGGATCGACCTCCATTTTCGGGGTCGCATTGTTCAGGATCATCTCCGCCTTGGAGATGCGCCGGATATCGCGCACCGGCAAGACAAGACTGCTCAGCCCAAGCCGGTCCGCAACCCCGGCTGCAATCGCCGCCTCGGACACAAAGCTCATCCGGCTCGCGGGCAGCGCGCCGCCAAACGTGCCGAACATCGGCCGGTAATGCACAGGCTGCGGCGTCGGGATCGAGGCATTGGGATCCCCCATCACTGCCGCGGCGATCGTGCCCGCCTTGAGCACAAGATCGGGCTTCACCCCGAAGAAAGCAGGCTTCCACAAAACCAGATCGGCATATTTCCCAACCTCGACCGATCCGACATATTCGGCAATCCCGTGCACAAGCGCGGGGTTGATCGTATATTTCGCAATATATCTCCGTACACGGAAATTATCATTATCGCCGGTTTCCTCGGCCAGGCGGCCGCGCTGCCGGCGCATCTTGTCCGCGGTCTGCCAGGTGCGGATGATCACCTCGCCCACCCGGCCCATCGCCTGACTGTCAGAGGCAATGATGCTGAACGCACCGAGATCATGCAGCACATCTTCGGCCGCGATCGTTTCGCGCCGGATACGGCTTTCGGCAAAGGCCACATCCTCGGGAATATTCGGGTCGAGGTGATGGCATACCATCAGCATGTCGAGATGTTCATCAATCGTATTGACAGTGAACGGACGGGTCGGATTGGTGGAGGAGGGCAGCACATTCGCTTCGCCACATACCTTGATGATGTCGGGGGCATGGCCGCCGCCTGCTCCTTCGGTATGGAAGGCGTGAATATTGCGCCCCTTGAAGGCGGCGATGGTATTTTCCACGAAACCGGATTCGTTCAGCGTATCGGTGTGGATCGTGACGGCGGTGTCGGTTTCTTCGGCAACCGTCAGACAATTATCGATGGCCGCAGGTGTCGTGCCCCAATCCTCATGCAGCTTGAGACCGCACGCACCGGCGGCAATCTGTTCATGCAGGGGAACGGGCGATGTCGCATTGCCCTTGCCGAAAAAACCCAGATTCATCGGCAGCGCATCGGCGGCCTGCAGCATCCGGCCGATATGGAATGCGCCCGGTGTGCAGGTCGTCGCATTGGTCCCTTCCGCCGGGCCGGTGCCGCCGCCCATCATGGTCGTCACACCGCTGTACAGTGCGTCATCGATCTGCTGCGGGCAGATGAAATGGATATGCACATCGATCCCGCCTGCGGTCAGAATACGCCCCTCGCCGGCGATCGCCTCGGTCGTCGGGCCGATGACGATATCGATGCCGGGCTGCACATCGGGATTGCCGGCCTTGCCGATGCCGACAATGCGACCGTCGCGAATGCCGACATCCGCCTTGATGATCCCCCAGTGATCAACGATCAGCGCATTGGTGATGACGGTATCGACCGCACCGTCCGCGCGGCTTGCCTGGGACTGACCCATGCCATCGCGGATCACCTTGCCGCCGCCGAACTTGACCTCCTCGCCATAGATGGTGCGGTCTTCCTCCACCTCGATAAACAGCTCGGTATCGGCAAGCCGCACCTTGTCGCCCACTGTCGGGCCATACATGGCGGCATAGGCATCGCGGCTGATTTTATTGGCCATGATCTATCCTCCGAGCGGGCCGTTGACCGCGCCGTTAAATCCGAACACCCGGCGCGCGCCGGCATAGGCGACAAGCCGCACCTCGCGCGTCTGGCCCGGCTCGAACCGCACCGCGGTGCCCGCCGGAATATCGAGGCGAAACCCCCGCGCCGCTTCGCGGTCGAATGACAGCGCGCTGTTGGTTTCATGGAAATGATAATGCGAACCGACCTGCACAGGCCGGTCGCCGCTATTGGCCACAGACAGGGTGCGCGTCTCGCGCCCTTCATTCAGCGTGATCTCGCCCTCGGCGCAGATAATTTCTCCGGGCTTCATTGCGCGCTCCCCCTAACGGATCGGTTCGTGAACGGTGACAAGCTTGGTGCCATCGGGAAATGTCGCCTCGACCTGAATTTCATGCAGCATCTCGGCAATCCCGTCCATCACCTGCTCGCGGCGCAGGACACTCGCCCCGTCACGCATCAGATCGGCGACCGAACGGCCATCGCGCGCGCCCTCGACAACATAATCGGTGATCAGGGCCACCGCTTCGGGATAGTTCAGCCGCACGCCGCGTTCAAGCCGCCGGCGCGCCACCATCGCCGCCATCGCGACAAGCAGCTTGTCTTTTTCCCTCGGTGACAGGTTCATCGCTTCCCCTCCCCGGACCTGACGGTCCGTCGTTCAGATATACCAAAGCCGCGGCAATGTTGCGGGCAATCGCGCAAGCCGGGCGCGCATCGCACCCCAGAACGCGCCATAGGCGACCCGCAAATGCTCAGGCGCATTGCCAAGCCAGCGCAGCACCAGCACGTCATTGACAACACTCGCCGCAACACGCAGATCAGCATCAGACACAGGCAACAGATCGCGCGCCACAGACAGCATATCGGCGGCATCAGGCCCCGCATAGATCAGCGTCGCCATCGCGCGCGCCCCGGCAAGGCCCGCGGGCGCATGCAGCACGCGCGTCAGATCCCCCTCCATGCGCAGAATATCAGCCCAGACAAGCCGGCCTTCGCGATAAAGTTCCCACCGGTCCGCTATCGCACCGCTTGTCAGATCCTCGCCATGGGCGGCGCGACCGAAGATCAGGATCTCACCGGCAAGCAGCTGCGCATCGGCGGCAAGGTTCACCCGGTTGCAGCGGCGGAAACGCGCGCCCTCGAACAGAATGGTTTCCTGCGGCAGCCATTCAAGCCAGGCCCCCGCACCGGCCTCGAGCGTTACCGTGATCTCGCACGCCGCAGCGGGGGAGCGGTAGATCTTTTCCGCCGCCGAGCCAAGCGCCATGCCCCGCGCGCCCGCACCCACCGAAAAGGCAATATCGAGACGGTCCCCCGCCACCATGCCGCCCGAACTGTTGACCAGCGCGGCAAGCGGAATGTCGCCACGGGCGGGCCTGGGAAACAGCACCCGCAACGGATCGTGATGCGCAAGATGTGTCAGCCGGTCGGCACCGGCGCGGCGCGCAAAGCGCACCGCCGCATGGCCATGCACCTGCTGCCGCCAGGGCTGCGCCGCGGCCTCTCCCCCCATTCGGGGCGGCGGTTCAACCGAAGACCCATGCGGTGCGGCCGGTCCGGGCGCCGGGGTCTCAAACGGTGAGGTAACGGCGGACATCTTCCTCATCCATTTCGCGCGCCGGCCCCGCAAGCACGACCTCGCCGCGTTCCATCACCGCGAATTCATCAGCCAGATCGCGGGCGAACTCGAAATACTGCTCGACAAGCAGGATCGCCATACCGCCCCGGTCGCGCAGGATACCGATGATATTTTCGATATCCTTGATGATGGAAGGCTGGATCCCTTCTGTCGGTTCATCGAGGATCAGCAGGCGCGGCCGGGTGACAAGCGCACGGGCGATGGCAAGCTGCTGCTGCTGACCGCCGCTCAGATCGCCGCCGCGCCGGCGCAGCATATCTTTCAGTACAGGGAATAAATCATAGATATCGTCGGGGACATAATGTTCCTTGCGCGGGGTCGCGGCAAATGCGGTGCGCAGATTTTCCTCAACCGTCAGCAGGGGGAAGATCTCGCGCCCCTGCGGCACATAGGCGATGCCGCGCCGCGCCCGCTCATAGGGCGGCAGGGCGGACACATCCTTTTCCTCCCATCTGATCGCGCCGCCACGGATCGGCTGCTGCCCGACAATGGCGCGCAGCAGACTTGTCTTGCCAACCCCGTTGCGCCCCATGATGCAGGTGACCGCCCCGAGCTGCGCTGACAGGCTGACGCCGCGCAATGCCTGGCTCGCACCGTAATAGAGATCGATATTGTCGACTTGCAGCATGTGCTCTAGCGCCCCAGATAAACTTCGATCACACGTTCATCGGCCTGCACCCGCGCGAGCGAACCTTCCGCCAGCACCGAGCCTTCATGCAGCACCGTCACCATGGTATCGAGCCGGCGCACGAATTCCATGTCATGCTCGACCACGATGACCGAACGTTCGCGCGCGATCGTGCGCAACAGATCCGCTGTCTGATCGGTTTCCGCATCCGTCATGCCGGCAACGGGTTCATCGACCAGCAGAAGTTCGGGATCCTGCATCAGCAGCATGCCGATTTCGAGCCATTGCTTTTGCCCGTGCGACAGGGCACCGGCCTGCATGCCGCACTGTTCGGTGAGCGAGATGGTCTGCAACACCTCGTCGATGCGTGCCGCCTGCGTCTTGTCGAGCCGGAACAAGAGCGTGGCAAAAGGTCCCCGGTCGGTCTTGAGCGCCAGTTCGAGATTTTCGAAAACGGTGAGATTTTCGAAAATCGTGGGCTTCTGGAACTTGCGCCCGATACCGAGATTGGCGATCGCCGCCTCGTCGAGTTTCGACAGATCGACATCACCATTGAAATAGACATCGCCCTCATCCGCGCGGGTCTTGCCGGTGATGACATCCATCATCGTCGTCTTGCCCGCGCCGTTCGGACCGATGATCGCGCGCATCTCGCCGGGCCGGATATAGAGGCTGAGATTATTGAGCGCCTTGAAACCATCGAAACTCACCGTGACGCCGCTGAGATAGAGCATCACATCCTGCGCCCGCAGCACATGCGGGCGATCATCGGCGGGGCTGTTCATGCGCCTTGCTCCTCTTGCGTCCGGCCACGGCCGTAAAGCGCGCCCAACAGGCCGTTGCGGCCTGCCTGCCGCAGCAATCCGACAATACCCTTGGGCATGAACAGCGTCACCGCAACAAACAGCGCCCCCAGCATGAACAGCCAGATCTCGGGCAATGCACCGGTGAAATAGGTCTTGGCGTAATTGACGAGAATCGCACCGAGTGCCGCGCCATACAGGGTGCCGCGCCCGCCGACCGCGACCCAGATCACGATCTCGATGGAATTGGCGGGGGCGAATTCAGCCGGATTGATGATCCCGACCTGGGGCACGTAAAGCGCGCCCGCGACCCCGGCCATCATCGCCGACAGGGTAAAGACGAACAGCTTGTAATATTCCACCCGGTAACCGAGAAACCGCACCCGGCTTTCCGCATCCCGGATCGCCTCCAGCACGCGACCGAATTTCGACCGCACGATCGCGGCACAGATCAGATAGCCAAGCGCCAGCGACACCGCACTGGCCACGAACAGACCGCTGCGGGTTGCATCCGACTGCAGATCAAAGCCGAGCAGATCCTTGAAATCGGTCAGCCCGTTATTGCCGCCAAATCCCATATCGTTGCGGAAGAAAGCCAGCATCAGCGCATAGGTCATCGCCTGGGTGATGATCGACAGATAGACGCCGGTGACACGGCTGCGGAATGCAAGCCAGCCAAACAGAAATGCAAGCAATCCCGGCGCAAGCAGCACCATCGCCATGGCGAAGGGAAACAGATCGAAGCCGTACCAGAACCAGGGCAGTTCCTGCCAGTTCAGGAACACCATGAAATCGGGCAGGACCGGATCGCCATACACGCCACGCGGGCCGATCTGGCGCATCAGATACATGCCCATCGCATAGCCGCCGAGCGCGAAGAACGCCCCGTGCCCGAGACTGAGGATACCGCAGAACCCCCAGACCAGATCGACACTGAGCGCAAGCAGCGCATAGCAAAGATATTTGCCAAGCAGGGCCACCATGTAAGCCGGTACATGGAAAAACGAATCCGCCGGCACCGCGAGATTGAGAAGCGGCACCAGCAGCGCTGCAAGCGTCAGCAGCGCGAGCATGATCTTGCCGCCAAGCGGCAGGGACATCAGCAATCCGGTCAGCGGACCGGTACGCAGCGCGGGCGTATGTGCAACCGACGACATGGCTCAGTTCTCCACCGCGCGGCCCTTCAGCGCGAACAGGCCCCTGGGCCGGCGCTGAATGAACAGGATGATGGCGACAAGCACGATAATCTTGCCAAGCACCGCCCCCGCATAGGGTTCGAGGAATTTATTCACAAGCCCAAGGCTCATACCGCCAAAGAACGTGCCCCACAGATTGCCGACCCCGCCAAACACGACCACCATGAAGGAATCAACGATATAGGCCTGGCCGAGATTGGGGCTGACATTGTCGATCTGGCTGAGCGCCACACCGGCCATGCCGGCAATCCCGGAACCGAGCCCGAAAGTCAGCGCATCGATCTGTCCGGTGCGGATGCCCATCGCACTCGCCATGCCGCGATTCTGGGTGACCGCGCGCATCCGCAGCCCGAAAGCGGTATAGCGCAGCAGCAGCATCAAAATCGCCAGGACCGCAAGCGCGAAGAAGATAATCGCAAGCCGGTTATAGGTCAGCACGAGCCCGCTATCGAATTCGAGCGCGCCGCTCATCCAGCTCGGGGTGCCAACCTCCTTGTTGGTCGGCCCGAAGATCGAGCGCACGGTCTGCTGCAGGATAAGACTAAGCCCCCAGGTCGCAAGCAAGGTTTCAAGCGGCCGGCCATAGAGAAAACGGATCACCCCGCGTTCGATCCCGACCCCGACCGCGCCGGCAACCAGAAAGGCGGCCGGCACCGCGATAAACAGGGAATAATCAAACAGGCCGGGATTGGTGGCGCGGATAATTTCCTGAATGATAAAGGTGGTATAGGCGCCCAGCATCACCATCTCGCCATGCGCCATATTGATAACCCCCATCACCCCGAAAGTGATGGCAAGCCCGATCGCCGCGAGCAGCAGCACCGAACCGAGGCTGAGCCCGTGAAATATCGATTCGGCGATCGCCCAGAACTCAAGCCGGCTTTCCACCTCCGCAAGGGCGGTGGCGGCCGCCGCGCGCAATTGTGCATCCGCTTCAAGGGGGCTGCCGTCCTGATCTGTCAGAAGCACCGCGCTCAAGACGCCGCGCACCTCCTGATCGGTGAAGCTTCCCAGGGTCTTGACCGCCGCAATTCGGGCGGCCGGATCGGAATCGTGGCGCAGCGTCACCGCGGCGAGCGCGCGCTGCATCCGCCGCTGCACAGCTTCGTCAGTTTCCTTGGCGATCGCGGCGCGCAACAGGGGGGCATTTTCAGGGGCCGGCGTCTTGAAAACCGCATCCGCACCGTTGCGGCGCTGATCGGGGTCGGGGCTGACAAGTGTCAGCGTGCCAAGCGCGCCCCTGATCTGCTTGCGCAGACGGTTATTGACCTTGATTTTCTCGGCTGCGCGTTTCCCGACGATATCGACCGGCGCGCCGGTAATCGGATCGAACAGCTGCAGCTCACGGCCGACCTTTTCGGCCCGGAATATCTTTTTGTCCGATTTACGCTGATAAAGCGCGCCCTCAAGCAGGGCAGACAAGACCGGAACGGCATCCGGATCACCGGTCGCGGCCAGCTCATCGACGGCGCGCGCCGTATCCTTGAAACCGCCTTCCGCGAGATTGGCGATCAGCGGCCCCAGATCCGCCGCCCGCAACGGCGCCGCAAGAAGCAGCGCCGCCATAAGCAAAACGGTCAGATATGCCAGACAACGTGGCATGAATTCCCCATTGCAAGATAGATACAGTAAGGACAACGCCCCGATCGCTGTCCGGTATGACACGGCCGCGCCCCGCCTGGAACGCGGCCTGTGCCTTCCTGTTTAACGCAAAATCAGCGCCCTGTCAGTCGGCAGCTGGATATCCCGGCGCGCGGCGCAAAACCCCGCCCGGGATATCCGGCCCGCGATCAGGACCCCTTGCCGCCGCATTTGCCGGTTTCGGTGTTGAAATTGCCGCACGACATGGGCGCGCGCCAATCGGCAATCAGATCCTTGGAGTCCGGCAGATAGTCCGACCATTCATCGCCAACGACCAGCCCGGAGGTTTCCCACACGGTTTCAAACTGGCCGTCTTCCTGAATTTCGCCAATCAGCACAGGCTTTGTGATGTGATGGTTCGGCATCATCGCGGAATAACCGCCCGACAGGTTGGGTACCGATACGCCGATAATCGCATCAATCACCGCGTCAGGATCAGTGGTGCCGGCCTTTTCGACCGCCTTCACCCACATATTGAAGCCGATATAATGGGCTTCCATCGGGTCATTGGTCACGCGCTTGTCGCTTTTGATGAAGCTGTGCCAATTCTCGATGAATTCGGCATTGACCTCGGTATCGACGGACTGGAAATAGTTCCAGGCAGCCAGATGACCAACCAGCGGCCCGGTGTCGAGACCGGCGAGTTCTTCCTCACCGACCGAGAAGGCGACAACCGGAATATCCTCGGCCTTGATGCCCTGATTGCCAAGCTCCTTGTAGAACGGCACATTGGCATCGCCATTGATGGTTGATACCACGGCGGTTTTCTTGCCGGCCGCGCCGAACTTCTTGATGTCGGACACGATCGTCTGCCAGTCGGAATGACCGAACGGGGTGTAGTTGATCATGATATCGTCCGCCGCGACGCCTTTCGCCTTCAGATAGGCTTCAAGGATCTTGTTGGTCGTGCGCGGATAGACATAGTCGGTGCCCGCCAGAACCCAGCGCTTCACACCGATTTCATTCATCAGATAATCGACCGCGGGAATCGCCTGCTGGTTCGGCGCAGCGCCCGTGTAGAAGACATTGCGCTGGCTTTCCTCGCCCTCATACTGCACCGGATAGAACAGCAGATTGTTCAGCTCCTCGAACACCGGCAGCACGGATTTGCGCGACACGCTGGTCCAGCAGCCAAACACCGCCGACACATCATTGACCGAAATCAGCTCGCGCGCCTTTTCAGCAAATAGCGGCCAGTCAGACGCCGGATCGACGACAACCGGCTCCAGCTTCTTGCCAAGAAGCCCGCCTTTTTTGTTCTGTTCCTCGATCAGCATCAGCATGACGTCCTTCAGCGTGGTTTCGCTGATCGCCATGGTGCCGGACAGAGAATGCAGGATGCCGACCTTGATGGTCTCCTCGGCCTGCGCCAGGCTTGCGGACAGGCCCGCGCCGATCATCGCCGCGCCGGCAATTGTATTACGTAAAAACTGCTTCATTGCTTCCCCTCTCCCTTCGTCGGGTGTTGATCAGGACTCAAGAGAGCAAAGGCCGTGCCAACCGGTGCGAAGCCGTTGTGCAACGGGCAGGTGGGCCTGCCCGATCCCACTTATCGCCCTAAATACCCGCAACAATTAGGGCTGCCGCACCAGCGATGATTAATTTATAAGCATATGACATTTTTATGATGCCTGTTTCTTAGGCATCATAAGTGTAACCTGGGCAGGCCGACGGGTCGGTCAGTCCACGGCCTGTTCAAAGGCTGCTTCAGGGGCTGCTTCGGGCCAGCCGGGCGCATCCTGACCATGCAACTCAGAGGGCACCCCTATCGGCAGCGCACAGAGCTGATGCAGCCCCTGCCGGATCTGCGTCTGACAGGCCACCGCCAGACGCTTGCGATCAATTTGTCGCTGATCGAGACGTAAAGGCGGATGGAACCGCAAATGCGCCTGTCCGCGCCGCCATTGCAGCAATTGCCATAGATGCGGCAATAGCGACATATCCCCGTACCAGGCCGGCCGTAAATCGACGCCTGCCCGTGACGGGTGGGGATAGGCAATGGTCACCGGCTGAATGCGCAGGCCCGGGATATCCTGCGCCAGCCCAAGCAGGGCGGATTTGAACGGCAGCACATCGGTTCCATCGCTGCTTGTCCCTTCGGGAAACAGAATGACCCGCCCGCCCGCCGCAAGCCGGCTGCGGATCTGCGCGGCTTCATCGCGCGTACTGGCGGCGCGGCGGCTGACAAATAATGTTCCGCCCAGTTCGGCAAGCGTTCCGAATAACGGCCAGTCCCGCACCTCCGACTTGGCAACAAAGGTCACATCAAGCTGCTGACCGAGCAGCAGAATGTCGAGATAGGAAATATGATTGGCCAGATAGAGCACCGGCCCCTCGGTGACCGGCAGACCGGACCGTACAAGCCGCAGACCGATCAGCCGGCTTGATGCGCTGAACCAGAATTTTGCGACCGGGCGCGAACCCTGACCGCGCCCCAGACCGCTGACCCGGTAGACCGCCATCGCGATCAAGGTCAGCGCGAAAAATATCAGCAGCCGGCAAAAGGCGCGGCTGGCACCAATCGGATCGTTCATGCGGCATTCGCCATCACAGCGCCAGGCTGATAGCGGCGAGCATAGCTGTCGCTCAGATTTTCGGTCTCGATCATCACGCAGATATCGGTGGTGTTGAACTGCGTATCGATCACCGCTCCGTCGCCAACATGGCAGCCCGCGCTCAGATAGCCGCGAATAAGCGGCGGCATCTGCCGCAGCGCCCGCCGCCGGTCGGGCAAAACGCCGCCAAGCCGCCGCATGGAGATATATTGCCCGTGTCGCGCCCGCGGGCGCAATGTTTCAGGCGCCAGGCAATGGGCATCGAGAAAGGCCAGTGCCTCGGCGACCGCATCGGGATCGGTGCCGGGAAAACTCGCACAGCCGAACATCAACCGTATGTCGTAGTTGGCGATATAGTTGCCCAACCCGCGCCACAACATGTCGAGGATCGCCCGGTTGCGATATTCGGGATGCACGCAGGAGCGGCCAAGCTCGACGATTTCGCCGGGAATCTGCTTGAGATTGCACAGATCGAATTCGGATTCGGTGTAAAATTCCTGATTCCCGGGCAAACGCGACCGCCGCGTCAGCCGGTAAGTACCGACAACCCCCGGCGTCCGGTCACTGCGCGCGCAATGGTCAATGACAAGCAGGTGATCGCATAGCGAATCGAAAAGATCGCAATCACGCGCCATTGCCGCTGTCTCGGGCGCGGGCCGCGCCCCCATTTCTTCATAGAAAACCTGATATCGCAGGCGCTGCGCCGCCTGCACTTCCGCCTTGTGCCGCGCGAGGCGAACCTCGAAACGCTGTGGCGGCATCCGACTGACCATAAGCTTTCCGCCTGATTTTCGTCTGTTGGTTGGTAAGACGATGGCAAACTTAGGGGGTGCAGATGAGCTTTCCGCGACAAAGGGATGACAGAAAGGTGACCAAAATGCCCCGCGCAGCGCGGCTATTTCCTTGCTAATCCGCGGCCATATCAACCACTGATCAGTTCCGGCGCAGCGGGATCGCCAACATCGCGCAATGCGCCCTTGGCAATATCGAAATGCCAGCCATGCAGGGCCAGCGTGCCTTTTTCCACCCGCTCGGCAATCCAGGGAAAGCTTCGCAAATTCTCAACCGACTGACGTACAGTCGCAAATTCCAGTTGCCGTTCGGCTTCTTCCTGCGGCAGATCCGGATATTCCGACAGCATCCGGTCGCGCACAGCGGCCACAGAAGACAGCCAGGGTCCGATGAAATCGCTGCTCGTGCGATCCTTGTCGGCACCTGCCAACAGCGCCGCCACGCCGCCGCAATAACCATGGCCCAGCACGATGACATGCTCGACCCCCAGGTTTGTGACGCCGAATTCAAGCGCCGCACTGGTGCCGTGACAGGCGGTATCGGGCTGAAATGGCGGCACCAGGCTCGCCACATTGCGTACCAGAAAAATCTCGCCGGGTTCCGCGCCGAAGATAATGGTCGGATCGACCCGGCTGTCCGAGCAGGCAATCATCAGAATTTTGGGCGACTGCCCTTCGCTCACCAGACGCTGATAATGCGGCTGTTGTTCGGGAAATTTATCCGCACGGTAGGCACGCGCGCGCGCGATGAGCTGTTCCAGTGTCTGCATGGGCGCAAATCAACCTTTCAATAATCTGAATGTCAGTTGCTTACGGACGAGCCGCCAGGACACCAACCCACATATAGCAGGGTCATTATGCCAGGCGTCATCGCCACTATCGGCACACCCTGTCAACGGCGATGCCTGGTGCCCCCGGTCCGACTCGAACGGACACTCTCTTGCGAGAACCAGATTTTGAGTCTGGCGTGTCTACCAATTCCACCACAGGGGCATTGCATCGGCGGTATGCCGCAGGGGCACACCACTTTGCTGTGTATAGGCAGAGCCGGCATCATAGGCAAGCCGCCACTGCCGTCAATCGGACAATTTACCACCTGAAATCGCACATCCCGCGCGACAAGACGGCCACGCCCGATTTTGCAGCTCAACGCGCAAATGGACAGCCGCCGCGCGCGCTGCTACCAGTGCGCCATGTTACGCGCGAGCTATGACTGGACAATGCAGATGGCAAACCGCCCCGGCGCCATGTGGGCGATCGCGGTCATTGCATTTGTCGAAAGCTCATTTTTCCCCATACCGCCCGATGTGATGCTGATCCCGATGGTGCTCGCCGCGCCAACCCGCGCCTGGCGCATCGCGGCAGTTTGCACCATCGCCTCGGTCCTGGGCGGGGTCGCGGGTTACGGGATCGGCTATTTCCTCTATGAATCGGTAGCCGCGCCGATCATCGGATTTTACGGCTATCAGGACAAGTTTTCGCAATTTGCGGGCTATTACAATGCCTATGGCCCATGGATCGTGTTCGGCGCGGGGCTCACCCCCTTCCCCTATAAGGTGATCACCATCGCCAGCGGCATCACCCAGCTTGAACCGATGACCTTTCTGCTGGCTTCCCTCCTGTCACGCGGCCTGCGGTTTTTCATCGTGGCGGCCCTGTTGTGGAAATTCGGCGCCCCGATCCGGCGTTTCATCGACAAATATCTGGGCCTGTTGACACTCCTGCTCTTTGTCTTGCTGTTCGGCGGCTTCCTGATCTTCCGGCTGTTGTTTTAGATAAAACACCGGCGGCAACAGGCTTTACGGCGCAACAACACTCCTTAATACTTCTCCGTGTAATAAATGCGTCACAGCAGGTTTGACCCGTTCATGCCAGGACAGGTTTTTTGCGCGGAGGCCATAGGGGGCGAGACAATGCCGCAAGCGGCAACGGAAAAGGCGGAAATCGAGCGGCAACAGGTCGCCTTTCTGTCGCGCATGACGAATGTGAATGCGGGAGCAACAATCGCGATTGCATTGTTCAGCGCGATTCTACTTTGGCAATTCGTGCCCCAGATCGGGTGGCTTTGCGTGTGGCTGGCCTACAGCCTTTTGCTTTCTTCGATGCTGTTCTTGCGGCAAAGGCGCATCGAGGGCAGCGGCGTGGGCTCGCCAAACCCAGGCCGGCGCGCACTTAATCATGCATTTTTCTGGGCGCTCAGTGCGGGGATCGGCTGGGGCAGTCTTGCCCTGTTCATGCCAAGCCTCAACCCGACCCAGCAACTGGCGGTGACCATCGTCATTTGCGCGATGGCCAGCGGCGCGGCGTCGACGCTTGGCCCGATTCCCCGGGTCGCGGCAGCATTCATTATCACAACCCTTGCCCCCATCATCATCTTCTTCTTGCTGCAGGGCGGTGTCACATTTTTCGCGCTGGCCGGGATGGGAGCTGTATTTGCGCTGACCCTGCTGGGGGTGACGCGGGTCATCTATGGCATCTTTATTGAGTCGGTATTCAACCGGCGACAGAATGCGGCCCTCCTGCATCAGATCAAGCGCGAGCGCGAACAGGCCGCCGCCGATCTCTCGCAAAGCGAGGCGCGATTCCGCGATCTTGTGGAAAATGTCGGCGATATGATCCAGAGCGTCGACGCGGAAGGCCGTTATGACTTTGTCAATAAAGCCTGGCTCGAGATGATGGGCTACGGCCCTGAGGATATCGTGAATCTCAGCTTTGTTGATACCATCCACCCCGATGAGCACGCCCATTGCCGCGCGATTTTCGAGCGGCTCGCGCAACATGAACAGGTCGGACCGGTACACACGACATTCCTCACCAAGGACGGCCGTTCCATTCCTGTGGAAGGCAGCGTCAGCGCCCTGTTCGAGGGTGAAAAACTCGCCGGCACGCGGGGTATTTTCCGGGACGTCACCCTGCGCCGGCAATCCGATCAGCGCGCGGCGCGCAATCGCGCGGCCCTGCAGGAGGCGGTGGCGCGCGCAACCGTTGATCTTGCAACAGCCAATGAAGATCTCCAGCGCGAAATCGCCGAACGCCGCCAGGCCGAAATCGTCGCCCGCGAAAGTCAGGCGCAGCTGCGGCTGATCCTCGATTCGACGGCCGAGGGGATTTACGGGGTCGATCGGGACGGGCGGTGCGTGTTCGCCAATCTCGCCTGTGCACAGCTGCTTGGTTTCGATGATGCGGTGGAATTACTGGGCGCGGATATGCACGCGATTGCCCATGGCGCGCGCCACGGGCGCGGCATGAATGATCACCGTGAGGAGCCGGACTGCAAAATCTGCGCCGTGCATCTGTCCGGTTCGGCAACCAGGTCGTCCGACGACGAATTTTTCACCCGCGAAGATGGCAGTGAATTTGTCGTGGAATATCTTGCCAACCCGATATTGGGCAATGGCAAGGTCGACGGCGCGGTGGTGACATTCTTCGATGCGACACGGCGACATGCGGTCGAGGAGCAGCTTCGTCAGTCGCAGAAAATGCAGGCCATCGGGCAATTGACCGGCGGCATTGCCCATGATTTCAACAATCTGCTGTCGGTCATCACCGGCAATATCGACTTGCTGACAAGCTGCCTCAACGATATCCCGTCTTTGTCGGCAAAGACCCGTGACGAAATTGAACGCCGCGCGATGGCGGCGGGCCGCGCCGCCGATCGCGGCGCCGAGCTGACCGCACGCCTGCTCAGCTTTTCACGCCGCGAGGCACATCGTCCGGCAATCCTCGACGTGACCGAACCGATCGCCCACATCGCCGATATTCTGCGCCATACGATCGGGTCGGAAATTCAGTTGGAGATGCAAATCGAGGATGCGCCATGGCCGGTCTTCGCCGATGCCACCGATTTTGAAAATGTGCTGCTCAATCTGGCGATCAATGCGCGCGACGCCATGCCGCATGGCGGCAATCTGACCCTGAAACTGGATAATTACAATTTAGCGGTCCCATTTGTCGGCAGTCGTGTCTGGGTTCCGCCCGGCAACTATCTGCGCATCAGCCTGAGCGATACGGGCATCGGCATGTCCAAGGACGTGTTGCAGCGCGTATTCGAACCGTTTTTCACGACCAAGGAAGCGGGGAAGGGCACCGGCCTTGGCATGGCCATGGTGTTCGGCTTCGTCGAACAATCAAAAGGCTATATCGGCATTGAAAGCGAGGTGGGGAAAGGGACCGAGATTACCATCTATCTGCCTGCCGTTACCGAACAGTCGCAACACGCCGCGGCCGGACAATATCGGACGGCGGCAATGGATCCCGGATCAGGCAAGGTGATATCGAACCGCGCATCCTGACTGGACGCCGCATCCTGCGCACGCACTACTGCCCGAGACCCCCTATTCCGCATGGTCCAACCAGCCTATAGTCCCCATCGATCAGCCGCCCTGCGGACATGAAAAATTACGAGGGAAAGTTTGCGGACCAAGCCCATCGCCCATATCCCGAGCCCGCGCACCGGGTTGTGGATGGCCGTCGCTGTAAGCTGCGCGGTGCTGCTTGGCGCCTATGGCTTTGAGTATATCGGCGGACTGCGCCCCTGCACGCTTTGCTATTATCAGCGCCTGCCTTATGCGCTTGCCATTATTCTGGGTTTTGCAGCATTTTTGCGGCCCGCCCTGAACCGCCCCGGGCTTGCGGCGCTGACGCTCACCTTTATGGTGAGTGCGGGGCTTGGCGCCTATCACGCGGGGGTCGAACAGAAATGGTGGCCAGGGCCACAAGGATGCAGCGCTGGCGGCAACAAGGCGCAAAGCGTCGATGCGCTGCTTGCCGAACTGCTCGCAACCCCGGTGGTGATGTGCGACGAAATCCCCTGGTCCCTGTTCGGCCTGTCGCTTGCGGGCTATAATATGCTGATCTCGGCAGCGCTTGCGGTTTTCACAGCCGCGATCTGGTACAGCACACAGCAAGGCAGACAGCAATGAGCGACCCGGCAGACACCCATCGCCCCGACCTCCCCGGCGAGGATCTTGTGCGCCGCACCGCGCGGATGATCCGGGTCGACCATGCGGGCGAGCTGGCCGCCCATCGTATTTATCGCGGACAGCTTGCGGTGCTGGAAGCGCGCGGCGACCATGAAACCGCCGCGCTGATCCGCGAGATGGCGGATCATGAAACCGCGCATCTGGACAGATTCGACGAGCTTGTCGTTGCGCGCAATGTCCGTCCGACCGCCCTGCGCCCGCTATGGGATGTGGCGGGCTTCGGGCTTGGCGTCGCATCCGCATTGTTGGGAAAGAATGCGGCGATGGCCTGCACCGCGGCGGTGGAGGAGGTGATCGACGCGCATTACGGCGCGCAGGAAAAAGCGCTCGGTACGGATGACCCGGAACTGTCAGCGGTCATTTCTGAATTCCGCGCCGATGAATGCGCGCATCGCGATATTGCGCTTGCCAATGGGGCGGAAACTGCCCCCGCCTTTGGCCCGCTCAGCGCTGCGATCAAGACCGGCTGCCGGATCGCAATCAAATTGTCGGAACGTTTCTGACACCCTGCGCGGGCGCGGATCTATTCCTTGGCCAGCCGGTCGATCAACTGCCCCAGCATTTCCGCCTGTTGCGCGAATTCATCGCGGTTATCATAGCGCGCGCCATGCACAAGATGGGTGACGCCCGCCGCGCGATAATCCCGCGCCAGCGCCAATGCGGCCGCAGGCGCATGCAGGGGCAAGCCGGCAAGCGCGACGATATCGGGTGCCGCACGGCCAAGCGCATCCGCCCGCGCCCGAAGTGCGGCGATATGGGGGGCAAGCTTTTCGGGCGGCTGCCGCATGGGAAACCAGCCATCCCCGTAACGCAGGCACCGCTCAAGCGCATGCGGCGGGCGACCGCCTATATAAATCGGCGGACGCGGCGGGCGCGGTTTGAACAAAAATGGCTGACCATTGGCGGTTACTTCATCATCCGCGAAACAGCGATGCAGAAATTCCAGCATCGCATCGCTATCTTTGCCACGGCTGCGGCGATCGCGCCCCAGCGCCCGGAATTCCGCCGCCATCCAGCCGATCCCCACCCCCAGCAGCAACCGGTTATCCGATAGCTCCTGAAGCGTGGCGATTGCCTTGGCAGTGGGCAGACCCGGTCGGTAAGGCAGCACCAGCACCCCGGTGCCAAGCGCGATCCGCTGCGTCACACCGGCCAGATAGGCAAGGCTTGTCAGCGGGTCGAGATAGCGCCCGCCCGAACCTTCCGCATCGTCAGGCGGGATCGCGATATGATCGGCGACCCAAAGCGAGGCAAGCCCCGCTTCCTCCGCCAGCTCCGCCGCCGCGCGCAACAGCGGCCGGGTCGATTGCGGCCCCATCACGCGCAAGGTGGTGCCAAGCTTCATTGTTCCGGCCCGCGCGGGTCAGCGTTGATGATAGATCGGGCTGCGCTTTTCGGCACGCGCCGCCACCGCCTCGCGCTGATCCTCCGAATTCCAGCACAGGGCGATCCGCTGTTTGATTTTTTCCGAATCGACCTGTTCGCGCGCGATCTCGTTGAGCGACTGCTTCATGGTCTGCACCGACAGGGGCGCAAGCCCCGTTATATCGGCAACAAGCGCATCGGTCCGGGCGGCAAGCTCGGTGCGCGGGACAAGATAATCGAGAAACCCGATGGCCGACAGGGCGGCATCATCGAAAGTCTCGACCGTCAGCAGAATGCGCTTTGCAGGGCCAAGCCCGACACGGCTGACAAACCGGCGCAGCCCCTTTTCAGGATAATGGATGCCCAGCTTCGCCGGCGGCACGAACATCCGCATCCCCTCGATCCCGATCCGGAAATCGCAGCACAGGCTGATTTCCGCGCCGCCCCCGTAAACGCTGCCATTGAAGGCGCAGATGGTGGGCAGGCGGAAATTCTCCAGCGTATCGGTCAGATCCTCGAACGGATTGCCCTTGAATTTGCGATCCTCAAGCTCGTTGAGGAATGCGCCCGAACAGAAACTCTTCTCCCCCGCTCCGGTCAGGACGACCACCCTGAGATCGGGGTCCTTTTCAAGGGTCTGCAATGTCTCGGTCAGCCCGACCATATCCCCCTGGGAAAGGGAATTGTGCCGCTCGGGGCGGTTGAGCGTGATCGTCGCGCGCGCACCGGTGATCGCCACCTGCAACCCCTCGGGCCATTCCTGCGCTCCTGACTGTACTGTTTCACTCATCGGTTCGGTATTCCTGTCTCTTGCCGCGCATGACCCCCGCCGGCAGGCATTCGGGCGGACGCGATAGTGTCGGTTCGCGCCATTATGTCATAACCTGCCGCAATCGGACCATCGCTTGCACCGGTTGAAGGAATGATGCGGCGGAAATTGCGGCAAAAAACACGCCGCCTTGGCATGGGGATCGCAACCTTGCTGGGTCGGCCACAGGGATTTTTCATCCCCTACCGTTATGCCGCGCATGTGCGGCAGGCGGAAGCATCGCGCCCGGATTCGGAAATCGCGCGCCGATTTGCCGCAAAGGAGCCGGCCTTTGCCGCATGGCTTGCCGCGCTTGCCCCCTTCGCCGCGGAGTTTGCCCGCATCGGCACCGCCCCGCCGCCGGCCCCGCGCTGGGAGCAGGACTGGTTTCCCCGTCTTGACGGGGCGATGGCCTGGGCGATGGTGGCAATACACAAACCCGCACAGATTATCGAAATCGGTTCGGGCCATTCGACACGTTTCCTCGCCCATGCGGCGGCCCGCCATTCCCCGGCGACCGAGATCACCACCATCGACCCGGCGCCGCGCGCAAAGCTTGCCGGCCTGCCGATCACCCGGCTGACGATGCGCTTGCAAGATGCCCTGCGGGAGAAAACCGCCCCCCTGTTCGAGGAACTCGGGCCAGGCGATATCCTGTTTATCGATTCAAGCCATATCCTGATGCCGGGCACCGATGTCGATCTGCTGCTGAACCAGATCGTGCCGGTTCTGGCGGAAGGGGTCCTTGTGCATGTCCACGATATTTTCCTGCCCGACCCCTATCCCGCCGCCTGGCACTGGCGCGGCTATAACGAGCAGCAGGCACTTGCCCCGCTGATCCTGTGCGGCGCGTTCGATCCGCTTTTCTCAAGCCATTATGTGCAAAGCCGCATGGGCGCGGCGCTGGCGCAAAGCGCTGCTTGCACCCTCCCGCTGCCCGCCGGTGCTTATGAAACAAGCCTCTGGTTGCGCAAAACAGCGACACCGTTATGACCGGCATAAAATGGCCGCGCTCAGTGATACGGATCGGCCGCATCGCGCAGCCCGTCGCCCAGGAAATTGAACGCCAGCACGACAAGGATCACCGGCAGCATCGGCAGCAGCAGCCAGGGATAGAATTCGATCGCGGCCAGGTTCTGCGCATCGTTGAGCAACACGCCCCAGCTTGTGACCGGCGGCCGTAATCCAAGCCCGAGAAAGGACAGTGCCGTCTCCCCAAGGATCATGGCCGGCACCGACAGGGTCACGCTCGCGATCAGATGGCTTGCGAAATTGGGCAGCAGATGCCGGCCGATAATACGTGCGGGCCGCGCGCCCATCAGTTCGGCCGCAGTGGTGAAATCCTCTTCCCGCAGCGACAGGATCTTGGCGCGCACCGCCCGCGCAAGCCCGGGCCAGTCAAGCAGCCCGAGGATCACGGTAATCCCGAGATAGATGAGAATGGGGCTCCACGTCACCGGCAGCGCGGCGGACAACGCCATCCATAATGGCAGTTCCGGCAGCGAGCGGATAATCTCGATCAGCCGCTGGCTCAACCCGTCGACCCAGCCACCCAGATATCCCGCAAGCCCGCCGATCAACAGCCCGAGCAGCAGACTGATTGTCACCCCGACAAGCCCGATGGTCAGGGAAATCCGCGTGCCATAAACGATCCGCGAAAACAGATCCCGGCCAAGCCTGTCGGTCCCGAACAGATAGAGTGTCGCACCCCGGGCAGGGCAGAACAGATGCCAGTCGAGCGGCCACAGATTCCAGAGCTCATAGGCCGGCCCGCGACAGAAGAAGCGCAGCTTTTGCGGGCTGTCGCGGTCTTCCACATAATCCCATTTGAACAAATCGAGATTGGGCACCGCGCGATAGGGGTAGGTGAACGGGCCGACAAATTCCCCCTCATGAAAAAAATGCAGCCCCTGCGGCGGCGCAAACAGATAATCCGCATTCCGGTCCTGCAGCCCGTAAGGGGCGATCATCTCGCTGAACGGGATCGTGGCATAGATCAGCGCCAGGAAAATACCGCTCCAAAGCGCCAGTTTGTGGCGGCGGAACTTCCACCAGATCAGTTGCCGTTGCGATGCGAAATTCTGGCCGTTACCGCGCCAGCGCGGCTCAAGCTCGGGCGCGAAGGGGGCGGGGTTCACATAATGCGGCAACGGGTCACTGCCCGGTGCGGCCGGGCGCGCGGGTGGCGGCGGCTCTTGCGGCATGTCGCTCATCGCCCCGCAACCGCCTTTCCCTGAAGCCGGATGCGCGGATCAAGCAGACCCAGCAACAGATCGGAGATCAGCATTCCCGCCACCGTCAGCATGGCGACGAACATCAGGATGAAGCCCGCAAGATACTGATCCTGGCTGCGCAATGCCCCAAGCAGCACCGGCCCGACCGTGGGCAGGTTCAGCACCACCGACACGATGACCGAGCCCGAGACCATCTGCGGCAGCAGATCGCCGATATCGGCGATGAAAGGATTAAGCGCCATGCGCAGCGGATATTTCGCAAGCATGCGCCCGCGCGGCAATCCCTTGGCGCGCGCGGTCACGACATAGGGCTTGCGCAACTCGTCCAGCAGATTGGCACGCAGCCGCCGGATCATCGCCGCCGTCCCCGCGGTGCCGATCACGATCACCGGAACCGCAAGATGCGACAGCACCGAACCGAGCTTGGCAAGGCTCCAGGGCGCATCCATATATTCAGGCGCCATCAACCCGCCAATCGACAGACCGAACCAGAGATTGGCATAATAAAGCAGGATCAGCCCGAGCAGGAAATTCGGCGTGGCCAGCCCCAGATAACCAAGCAGCGTAAAACCGTAATCGCCGATGCTGTATTGCCGGGTCGCCGAATAGACCCCGATCGGAAAGGCCACAAGATAGATAAACAGAACGGTCGCGAAATTAAGCAGCAGCGTCAGCCCCAGACTGTCGCCAAGCACCACGGCCACCGGCTGATCATATTCAAAGGACCATCCCCAGTTACCCTGTAACAGCCCGTTCAGCCCGTCAGGTCCCGGCCAGATACCGACCCAGACCGCATATTGTTCGATAAAAGGCCGGTCAAAGCCGAATTGCGCGCGCAGGAATTCGACCTTGGCAAGGCTTGCCTCCTCACCCTGGGCGCGCAGCTCGTCGATCTGGTTGGACAGATAATCGCCGGGCGGCAACTGGATAATGAAAAAAATCAGCAGACTGATCGCAATCAGGGTCGGAACGGCAAGCAGCAACCGCCTTATGACATAGCGCAGCATCGGTTCACCCCCCCTCACCGGGCGCCGGCACGTCAGGCGCATCGGCGAACCAGAACTGATCGGGCCGGTAAATGCCGAATTGCGCACCCGGATCCCATCCATAAAAGGCTTCTTGCGGCACGTTGCGCAGATTATCGGCAACGACAACGGGTTGCTGTACCCCGGCGATGATGCCGATCGTATATTGCGCATCCGCATGCAGGTTCAGCATTTCACGCCAGATCGCGCGGCGGCGTTCCGGCGTTGCCCCGCGCCATTCCTGCGCCAGCGTCAGCAGATAGACAGGCTCGGCCATATCGGGCGGTTCGCCGCCCTTGCCGCCGGTCTGATAATATTGCCCCCAGCGTGGCCATTGCAGATCGTCCTGCGCCATCGGCGCAAGCATATCGGGCGGCATGTCCGCGGTGGGCATGCCGGTATCAAAACCGCTCCACACCGTCATCATGGCCTTGCCCGCATAGGCGCGATTGCGCATCACCTCCCGCTGGGACGGCTTGATAAGCAGATCGATGCCGATCATCTTCCAGTCCGCGGCGATGAGCTCAAGGATATCGACCTGTTCGGACGATTCGCCTGCGGTTTCCACGATGATACGCAAGGGTTGCCCGTCAGGCAGCAGCCGGATGCCGCGCCCGTCCCGCGCGGTCAACTCCAGCGCATCGAGCATACGGTTGGCCACCGCCCGGTTATACACCGCCCAGCGGGTCTGCAGCGCCGGCTCGAACAGGGGCGAGGTCGGCAACACCATGTTGTTACCCTCAAGCGCCAATCCGAAGAACAGGGAGCGGTTGATCAGATGCCGGTCGATACCAAGCGACAAGGCGCGGCGGAACCGCACATCGCGGAACAGCGCGCGCCAGACAGGCCGCTCGTAATTCAGATTGGGATAAAGCGCCATATGCGCCCCGGCCGACAGCGGCCAGAGCCGGGTTTGATAGCCGTTGCGTGCCTCCCCCTGCCGCAGCACGGTGATATCGCTGAAGCTCAATCCGCGCGCCTGAAGATCGGTTTCCCCCGCATTGGTCTTGGCGGCAATCAGCCGCCCGTCGGCAACCTGCATCACGACCCTGTCGATATAGGGTAATTGCCGGCCGGCCGCATCCACCCGGTGATAATAGGGGTTCCGCTCGAACACATATTGCGCGGCGGGCGAGGGTGTGCGGTTCACCCAGGGCTGCAGGGTCGGCATATCGATATTGTCGAACTTGTACATATTGTCGCGCCGGTTATGCAGCGCGGCCCAGTTACGCACTTTCTCCGATGCGATCATTGCAGCCAGCCGGTCGGGGTCGGCATAGCGGATATGAAACTGACCGAGATAATGCGCCGGGCGATAGATAAAGGGTGGCCGCGCCTGCGCCAGCGCGGACAAAAATGCCGGATTGGGGCTTGACCAGCGATAGCGCACGGTCAGCGGGTCGATCACCTCGAATTGCGGCAGCGCACCATCCGCCAGCATCAGCGCGGGCGGGCCCGCGGGGCTGAGCTCGGGGTTGGTTGCGATATCCTCCCAGTAATAACGGAAATCCTCCGCCGTGAAAGGGTGCCCGTCGGACCAGCGATGTCCCGACCGCAATCTGAAGGTGAATATCCGCTCATCGGTCACCTCGTAACTCTGCAAAATGTCGGGCAGCAGCCTGAGGCGCGCATCACGTCCGACAAGCCGGGCATAGCCGTTCACCACCATATAGCGGATATCACGCGACTTTGTAATCAGGGTACGGAGCGTACCGCCATAGTTTCCAGGCTCAAGCGCTTGCGCAGCCAGATCGACAATCAGGGGCTGATCAGGCAAACGCGCGGCAATCGGCGGCAAGCGGCCCGCCGCAACCGCCGACGCGAAAAATGGCGGTTCGATATCGCTGCGCCCTTCCTCGGCCCGCGCGTTACCGACAGATAGTACCAGCACCACACAGGCAAGCAGCAGCCCTGCGACAATGGCAGATGTGAAAGGCGTTTTATGCGGCATGGGCGTCAAACACCCTGACGAAATGGGTCGGGGAGACAGGCTTCATCCGCGCCGGCAGTGTGCCTGTCTCGCGAAACGGCACCGGCCAGCCATCCGTCCCGCCTGCGGCGCTCGCCATCGCCGCCGCAAAATCGAACGGCGTATCGGGGTCTGGGTCGGGCACCGCCGCAAGCAGCGCGCGGGTATAGGGGTGGATCGGGTTGCGGAACAGTTCATCGCAACCGCCGGTTTCCACAACCCGCCCGCGATGCATGACGATAACCCGATCGGCAATCTGACGCACCACGGCCAGATCATGGCTGACGAAAAGATAGGTCAGGGAAAGCTCCGCCTGCAGATCTTTAAGAAGCGCGAGAATACGTGCCTGCACCGAGACATCGAGCGCGGAAACAGGTTCGTCGCAAATCAGTAATTCCGGATCGAGCGCCAGAGCGCGTGCGATACCGATCCGTTGCCGCTGTCCACCTGAAAAGGCATGCGGGTAACGCGCCAGATGATCGGGGTCAAGCCCCACGCGCTGCATCAGCATGCGTGCCCGCGCGCGACGCGATGCACGATTGCCGCGACCGTGAATCTGCAACGGCTCGCACAACAGATCGCCAATCGTCATCCGCGGATTGAGGGAGGAAAAAGGATCCTGAAAAATATACTGCACCCGCGTCCGGTAATCGCTGAGCGCGCGGCCCTGGAACGTCGCGATATCTGTGCCCCTGAACCGGATTTCACCGGCATCAGGCATGAGCGCGCGCATGATCAGCCGCGCTGTCGTCGTCTTTCCGCAACCCGATTCGCCGACCAGACCCACGCATTCGCCGCGATATAGATCGAAACTTACATCCGCGACCGCGGCAATCGGCGCGGCCCCGCCGGCGCGCGCGCGGCTGGCGGCACGGGATTGAAACCCTTTATATACGCCCTGTACGGAAAGAATTATGTCCGGATCGCTTTTCTTCAGATCCGCGCGCGCCGCAACGCCGGCAGGATCATCGCCGGCACCGGAAAGGGAAGAGGAAGGAGAAGGAACAAGCCGTGGCACGGCATCAAGCAGCGCGCGCAAATAGGGATGCGCCGGCGCGGAAAAGATCGCCCGCCTGTCGCCCGCTTCCATCACCTGACCCTGATGCAGGACGACGATTTCATCAGCAAGATGCGCGACCACCCCGAGATCATGGGTGATAAGCAGCACCGCCATATCAAGTTCGTCCTGCAAACGCTGCAACAGGGCGAGGATCTGCGCCTGGATCGTTACATCAAGCGCGGTTGTCGGCTCATCGGCAATCAGCAGGGCAGGCCGGCAGATGATCGCCATTGCGATCACCGCCCGCTGCCGCAAGCCGCCCGACAATTCGAACGGATAGGCCTGCCAGGCGCGGTCAGGATCGGGAAACCCGACCAGCCGCAGCGTATCGATAGTCAATGCCCGGGCGGCCGCACCCGACAGCCGCAGATGAAAGCGCGCAGATTCACTCACCTGATCGCCAATGGTGTGAAGCGGCGACAGGGCGCTCATCGGTTCCTGAAAAACCATGCCCATATGCCGCCCCTGCAGCGCGCGGAGCCCCCGGTCCGAGCGCGCCAACCGGGCAATATCGCGCGGCGGCGTCTGCGCGGACTTGTCGTGATCGAACAGCAGCTGCCCCGAGGTGATTTCCCCGTTTGCCGGCAACAGCCCCATGATCGTCTGCGCGATCACCGTCTTGCCTGATCCCGATTCGCCGACAAGCGCGACGGTACGCCCGCGCGGCACGCGGAAGCTGACCCGTTCCAGCGCGCGAAACGCCCCCGCAGGCATGCGGAATTCGACGCTGAGATCGCTGACGGAGAGCAGGTTGGATGCTGATGCAGGAATGGACAAGGCGTTTTCCGGTTGCAATGGTGCTGCGCAGAAAACTACCCGTTCCGGGGCGGCGAGGAAAGTTCGCCTATCGCATCCCGGTCAGGCGCGAAGATTTGCCGCGCGGACAACCAGCGCACAGCCGGCCGGCCATTGCGCGGCTGACATAATGCATCAAACAGCCTGCGCAGGAAATCGTTGCTGTCTGCCCCCTGCACCTGGTGATGGGTAAGGATGCCGATCGGTTCCACATCCCCTGACGCCCCCGGGTCCGCCTGCAGCCGGGAACGGCGCGTGGCAAGCAGACCGGTCAATGTCGCAAGCAGACGGGAAGCGGGCACAAGCCCGCGCGTGCCGCGCCAGTCGATAATGTCGAGATGGCAATTGCAGACCGTCAGACCGGCGCCCGGCTGTCGCGCCTCACCTGCCCCGAAGGTCGATAATCCGACATAGCCAAGCCCGGGAAGCGCGGGAAGCAGGCGTGGATCGATGCGGTTCCACGGTGGCACCAGCACCGGCAAGGCCGCGACCGCGGCAGCGGCCGCAGCGGCGTTCAGCGCCGCGCACGCCCCGGAAAGCTCGCGCTGCATCAGCGGCAACGGTCGGTGCGGCCCGAATTCGGCTTTCTTTTCACCCTGCGGGGCATGATTGCGATGCGCCGCGCCATGCACAAGCGCGGTTACCCCCGCCACCCCCGACAGATAACGCCATAAATCCGCATCCGCCTGCATGGGCGGTATGGCAAGTGCAAGCGGCAGCGAAAATGCCGCGCGCAGATCAAGTAATTGTTGCAGACGCGGATCACGGGATTGCGCATCATCGTCGCGCCACCAGCATTCGGCCACAAGCCCCGCATCGGCCCAGCGGTCAAGTTCACGCGCAAGGGCTGGCCAGTCCGCCATTTCACCCATGCCGCCCGGCAAGCGTCTGAAGGATCCAGTCCGCCGTTTGATCGGCGCCGGAAAGCGCGGGATAATCCTGCGCCGGTGGCACCGGTTTGGCGAGGGCATCCGCCACCGCCCAGCCCAATGTCTCGGCACTCAACCGATCCTCGGCCACACAGGCTGCAAGGCCATGCCGCGCCGCTGCCGCCGCGCGCAATGTCTGCTCCGATTCCCGTGCTTCCGAAAAGGGAACAAGGACAGCGCGCTGCCGCGCCGCAAAAATCTCCGTTACCGTATTATAGCCCGCCTGGCTGATCGACAGCGCCGCGCCGCGCAACAAGGCGGGAAAATCAGGACGATTTGGTTCGACCGTCATCCCGGCGGGCGCTGCCGCGCGCAAGTCGGGAAGAAGATCGCGCGCGGCATGCGGCCCGACGAACAACCGCCAGGGCAATACCGCAGCCGGTCCCGATAGC
>OBIC01000056.1_pt1 | contig 59652 bp, 51 predicted proteins | sample 1519831 | NCBI WGS metagenome assembly OBIC01 (sample SAMN03019805, study PRJEB22545) | beach sand metagenome | biome: beach; feature: sea beach; material: beach sand | place: USA: Municipal Pensacola Beach, FL | collected 2010-10-20 | depth 40-45 cm m
TTGCAAAAAGGATTGTTAACCTTATTTGCGAACATAGTGAGCTGAGCGAAGCGAAGTGACGCAGTCACTCGAATGAAATGAGACGAAGTTCTCGCTCAAGCAAGCTTGCAAATTTGTTTTTTAAGAGATCTTTTGCGAAACGTAATGAGATGAGCAAAGCAAAATTATATATAAAAACCTTATTTGCGAACATAGTGAGCTGAGCGAAGCGAAGTGACGCAGTCACTCGGAGTAACATTTATTTTTGAATGTTTCTAGTTGTTTTAAATATCTGTCTTCTTTTATTTAGCAAATATTGTTCGGTTTTATCAATGTCTTTATAATTTGGTTGTAAAAGAGTCATGGTGTTAGTCTCTGGAATAAATCTAGTAATATTATCAAAACCAACCTTATGAACAATATCATAATATGAATTTGATAGTTCCTTACCTCCTTTATTATAGTCACCATTCATAGAATATTCTTCCATGAGATCAGGTCGTGATCTTAATAAATGACGTAGATAAAGTTTGGCTTCTTCTAGTTTGTATCTTAGGCTCATATTATTAGAACTTGTTGTTTTCCAATTCACATCCCCTATATTAACCATAAATCTTTCACCATGACTTGCATCTGGTTTCATGTACCAAATGTATGTGGGAATTTCATCAGGTTGAATTCCAGTTTCAGACGGAAGTTCAAGGGTTCTTCTTTTCTTTTTCAAATTTTTCTGGTAATTTTTATTATGCATATCATACATTAAATTTTCTCTGCGGTTATCAAGGCCAATTCTATTGATATGAATAATTGGCCGATCTTCTCTGCCATTTAATCCTTCTTCCTTATTTTTAAGAAGCATAACAAGTTCATGTAAATAAACATCTTTGTTTTGGCCATCTAAAGTATGTGAACATGAAATAAAACCATTTTGTGTACATTTCCACTTTTTATTTAATTTTTTGATATTGTTGTAATCATTCCAATCAAGAGTAACTGGTAAACTATGCTCTTTATAATTTAATTTACAAACTGCATAATCTTTACCATTATATGATATTTTACGGTAACAATCCATGGATATATTATATAGGGAGAAAAAAATTGAAATTATAACTGGTTGGTGTAGCCATAAATCGGAGGCATGTTTTGCTTACACCACAATTTCTATATTTTGGTGATCCACTATGTCACGCTTTACCCAACCCAATCCAGATGTTGAGGATTCTATGGACCCTATCAAAAAGGCCCATGATGAGTTCTCTTCTTGGTGGCGGAGGGGTACTAACAAGAATGTTCCAGTGAGTGAGTACATGGTTTCAATGTTATTGTTGGCATTCTCATGGTTCTATTATATGGAAGTGGAAAACAAAAAAGGGATACTCCAAAAATACTATTTGGATCAGACCAAGAAGATTCGTCTTTACATCCTTTGGTTGTTGGATTTTGATGATAAGTTCCATAAGAAACTGGACATTAGAATCGATCTCAGCTATCCAATCACTATGGGCAAGCATCGACTCAAACATCCGAATTCCAATCGTGACGTAGAAGGTGCTTTGGCAGCCACAGTTCTGAGAATGTTGGCTGGAAAGGTCAGAACATTGTCAACTAGCAATTATTTTGGCCACGGTACTCCAGAACAAACAATGATTAACAATATTACAACTTTTGGTGGTGATTGCTATGTTTCTGATAAGGGTTTTCGTTGCGAACCACTTTTTGATGTTTGGGCAAAGCGGTTTTACAACACATCACATAGTGATGATATGATTTATGATCCGGACCTTGTTGCAGAGCGCAGATCTCGTCAAGATCGAATCGCCTCTTCTTCTGATCGTCCGCCGGTCAATGTTCGTTATGTGAATGCATACTTGTCCGGAGGACGCAGGCGGAGTCCCCCACCCCGAGATCAAGACCAAGGCCACAATTCCCCACCTCGAGACCGTGAACGTGACCGCAGTCCTCCGCCTCGAGACCGTGAACGTGACCGCAGTCCTCCGCCTCGAGACCGTGAACAAGGTCGCAGTCCTCCACCTTGGGGCCGTGAACAAGGTCGCAGTCCTCCACTGTATGACAATACCGATGAACTTGTACGTCTTCGCGCCAATGCGATGAAGTGGAAACAAGACCAACCTTCTACTTCTAGCTCATCCGCTGTTCCATCTCTGCCAGTCTCTATGCCTCCTCCGCCATTCACTCCTCAGCAATTGTTGGAGCAAATTCATCAGTTGACTGCCCTATACAATTCTCTCCCACCCCCTACCCCCAGCGAGATGGCAACGGCTTTGCTCAATTCTATCATCTTTCCTCCTACTGGAAACAAGTAGATCTTTTCTTTTATCATTGAATGATTATATTTTCTGAACCAATTTTCTTTCTCTTTGGTATGGATTATTAAAAAAATTGAAATATGAAATCTCTGAAATCCTCATAAAAACTGACCCTTAAATCGTACTCACCGATCTCAAATCGTGAACAAGTTTCATTCATCTGTTTGAAAAAACCACCATCATCAAAACCCCATCATCATGGCTGATTCTGCTGCTGCCGCTGCTGCTACTACCTCTTTTGCCGAAGCTGTGAAGGCCGGTGCCTCCGCCCCCGCGGCGAAGCCCAGTGCTGGCTTCACCTTCACCTCTCGTCGCCCGGTGTACAAGGGCAGCAAGAGCAACAAGACTGCTTCTGCTGCGGCGGCGCCATCTCATGACAATTCTGAGTCTGCCCCTTCGCAGGAGAAGCAGTTCTTCACTCTGAAGAAGAGTGACGGCACTGTGGTGACTCTGTCCTGGTTCAGGACGAAGATCACTGACGTCAAGGTCTGGCAGGCGTCAGTGGACCAGATCATCACGGTCTTGCTGATCAAGCTGCTGAGTGAGAAGAACTTCAACAACTATCAGGATCCTGATGCTCTGATCCACTTGTTCATCATTCTGTCCAAGTTGCGTGAGGGAGATCTGAAGAACTCTGCCTTCTGGACGGCGACGGTTGGTCAGAAGGGCCACATCACTCTCCCTGGTGAGAAGGACCAGTGGAAGGCTGACAAGATGGGAATCAACGATCTGAACAGCATTCGTGCAAACTCGAACCGCTTCCTGTTTGGCAAGGTTGAGATCACTCTCAAGGAGGGCGAAGCCTACACCCAGCACCCAATCAACGCTGAGTGGCTGCTCACCTTTCTGTGCTCGATCATCCGTGCCAAGGCGTTCTACGTGAACGGCAAGGAGAACAAGGACGAGAAGGAGGTCAAGGCCTTCAATGGCCTGACCAAGTTCCTCGGCGCTCCTGTCAAGATCGAGCTGACGTGCGAGGATGAGAACAAGAACGAGGAGACGGGCAAGGTTGACAACAAGATCGAGTTCAAGGCTGAGCGCCTGTGGGCCCTGCTCAAGGAGGCCAAGGAGAAGGGCACGAAGATCGAGCGTCCGCCCAAGACTGATGCCATCAAGAAGGGCGAGGACGAGGAGGACCTCGACGAGTGGGTTGCTCGCATGATCCAGTGAGTTGGAGTCTTTCGTTTCCATTCCCATTTCCATTCCCATTTCCATTTCCATTTCCATTTCTCTTTTCATTTCCCTATCTTTTTTTTCTATTTTTTTCTATCTTTTTTCTACTTTTTTCTTATCTCTTCATCTAATTATTCATCATAATTAGATAAAGTCAGACTAAAAAAAATTGATTTTTGAAATCATTGCATATCTCATTAAATTGGATCTATTAGTGTTCCGAACCACTTTTCACATTGTTGAAAATGAGTTATTCTGCTTTGGCGGCCAAGGCTGCTGCGGGTGACCTTGATGACGATGACACGCCCAAGACTTCAGTTTCCTCGGCCTCTTCTGCCAGCTTGAACTCCAAGGAGCGTCGCAAGCAGCGTCGTGCGGAAGCGAAGAAGCAGGCGCAGAAGATTGACGAGAACGTGATCGGCTTTGTTCAGGTTGTGGTCCCGGTTCAGCCAGCTGCTGCTCCAGTCAAGGCATCGCGCAAGTTCCCGATGATCATGAAGATCCAAAACATCCCACTGATTGTCTACAAGCAACAGGAGATTGAGGTGAAGACGGATGACGGTGAAGTCAAGAAGGTGCTTGTTGAGCTGGCTCGCTGCAGCTTCTCTCTCTTGGGGATCATCTTCTTTATCCGCGAGAGGCTGGATGACAAGACCGGCTTTGACAAGGCTGCCAACAAGCGCAACAAGTGGCAAGAGACTTTTGCCGCCAAGTCCCCCTACCTCCAGCAGTTCGTTGCTGTGTTGATCACGATCTACGAGAACGGCGACGAGGAGATTGAGGCGATCTTCCAGCGTCATTGGACACTCCCTTACAAGATTGAGGGAGAGACCAAGACCCCTTACTGGCCTCGTCAGTTGGGTCAGATTGTGAAGAAGGATCGTGTGTCCTTTGACACTCTCCTCCGTCTGATCTGTGGACAGGTTCGTGAAGTTCTGGAGCAGACACAGAACGAGAGTTTCCTTGACCTGGTCAATGAGGTCATGGGAGAGTTGGACGACAACGGTTTTGAGCCTCTCTACAAGGAGTACAAGGAGGCCGAAACTGCTGCCTACGATGCCCAAGAGAAGTTCAACGAGAGTCAAGGTCGCTACAAGACTTCTGGTCATGGCGCCCAGCGTCGCAAGTGATCCAAGTCACAACAACATCATGAATTGAAATTGAATTTGAATTTTGTTTTTCAATATTACAATAATATTAAAAAATAAAAAAAATTATGACTCATTCAGATTAACATATTTGGTTTCTTTATCCATTCCTGTCCAACTAGCCCGACAATAAATACAATTATTAGTTGCCTTTGTTTTTATCCACATACCATAACAAACTTTATGAACAGGTTTTCCACAGGAATATTTACAATAATCAAGATCTTCACCATTTTCTAAATCATCAAGACAAATGGGACATAAGTCATCTGTCTCTCTTTGATCTACTTCAACTTTCTTTGTTTTATTATTTTTAACAAGTTTTTTGTAAGTTTGTTTTTTATGATCATCAACAACTAAATTGTTTGTTATATTTGGAATATTGGAAAACATTTCTAATAGTTCATCACTATCATATTCTTCTTGATCTTCATTATCCGAATCTACTTTCATGATCTTTATTAAGACAAAATAAATATGTTTACATCTTCTTCCACGAGTTGTAAAGTCGGGACAAGTACAAGTGGGAGAGTTTGTAATTAAAACATTATAGACATTTCCAGTGAATCCCATTATAACATATTCTCTTTCATATTCTTTTTGACTTAGGATAGTTTCAACTAAAAATAAATTTTGTGTAGTTCCTCTAAGTTTTCTATTTGCGGCCATAAATATATAGTTTACTTTCAATTATTATTTATTTTATTTTATTTTCAATCTTTCTAATATATATGAGCAACCAAGATATACCTAATTTAACTAAATATTGGAGACCTTATAAACATCAAAGAGCCTTTGTATATAAGCCTTATTATAATAATGCCTATACTTATTGGGATGAACCTTATTTTATTTCTGAATATATCTCTAAATACGATCAGATCTATGATCCAACTTTATGTAATCAGCCAGAAAAAATTAAATTAGAAGACGGTACAGTGATTGAAGCATTTTCTGGTAAAGTTATATCAAGAGGAAAACCTATTCCAAATTTCAAAAAATCACATCCTTCTATGAAAATTGATCGGCCTATTACAACTCTCACCAGACCAGATATTCCAGAACCTGAAACATCAAGACCTCAACTACCTCCTCCCTCAAAACCACAAGAAGTTAAACCTGTCATTTCATCAGTAAAACCATCTATTCCTTCTAAAAAAACTTATCCTAGACCTGTCTCTTCCAAAAAAAGTAGAAAAGGTAGAAAAAAATCAAGACCCGGCAAAATTAAATTACCTAAACCAACAGATGAACCTTCCGCTAAAGATGAACCTCCGGTTGATTTACCATCTCATGTTCCCAAGTCTAAATGGAGAAAATGGTGGAGAATAAATAAACATCATTATGGAGATAGAAATTATTATTATAATTTAGGATATCCTGTTTGGTGGTTAGATTTTTATTATCCAGAATTTGATGATTATTATTATTACAATGATATCTGGGATGATGTTGGTTTATACCCTTCTGATAATCTTTATAGAGAAATGATAACATATGATTCTGATGATGATTTTGATACAACTGAATCTGAAAAAGAAAAAGAGACGAAAACTACTATTCCCTCTAAAGATCTTATGGATCAATTGATGATACCACAATTTATGATGATGGGAATGATATTTTTTTTAATGATTTTTATTATAATTTTAGTGAGTAGAAAAAATATATAGTGAAATATATATATAATGGAATATTCTAATTTACTTGAAGGATTTGGTACATCTCCAGCTTGTAATAATCAAATTGAACCTTTTAGAGGAGGTCGTGGTGGCGGCGGTGGTGGTCGTGGTGGCGGCGGTGGTGGTCGTGGTGGCGGCGGTGGTCGTGGTGGCGGCGGTGGTCGTGGCGGCGGCGGATTTAGAGGTGGAAGCCGTGGTGGTAGTTTCAGAGGTGGAGGCCGTAGTATAAGCCGTGGAAGAAGTATGAGTCCAAAAGGAGGTCGTTCAATTAGCAGAGGAGGTTATAGTCCAAGAAGAGGCCGTTCAATTAGCAGAGGAGGAAGAGGTTATAGTCCAAGAAGAAGCTATCTTCGAAAATATGGTAGACGTTACAGATATCCATCAACTTACAGCAGTTATTATGGAAGCAGATCTTATCTTTATTGGCCTTATTATTATGGATGGCCTTATTATTACGGATGGCCTTATTATTATTATGATACATGGTATCCATATTACTATGATGAACCTTATTATATCAGCGCTGATGCAGATGATGATGCTGTAACTGAAGTTCCTGTTGCAAGTAATGATCAAGGAGAAGAAGAAATGAATAACAAGGAAAAATTTATTGTTGTTAATAATAACGGGTATAGATTAGGTTATAATATTTTTTACTTTTTAATTGTTGTCTTATTACTTATATTTCTTGTAAGTATGATTAGGAATAATTAAAATGCGTTGTTTATTATTTAAAAAAATGTCATATAATATTATAAATATGGCAGGAGGCCTTATTCAAATAGCCGCATATGGTAGTCAGGATTTGTTTTTAACGGGAACACCTGAAATAACATTTTTTAAAGTTGTATATAGACGTCATACTAATTTTTCAATGGAGTCTATCCGCGTTACTTTTGATGATCCAGTTTCTTTAGGAGGTTTTAGTGTGGTTAAAATTCCGAAAGTTGGTGATTTAATGTATAAAACCTATTTGGAAGTTTTATTACCCGAAATGGATTTGAAAAGGGTTAGACTTCCTGAAGATCAACAAAATGAAATTGAACAAGCAACAAATGACAGAAATGAAGCAATTAATAATTATGAACTTATTTACAGATTTATGAGTATTAATCGAAATGCATACCAAAATGCATATACATTAAATATTGCAGAAAATTCTGGGGATAATTTGGCTGGAGATATGATTTCTTCAGTCAATGAAATTTTTTTAAGAGAGGGTAATCAAAGTATTATTGATTCAACAAGAGATTTACTTACAAGAGATCAAAATTCCCCTTTTACTTATAATGAGGTTAGTTTAGAGTCTATTGCAAATACTTTTAATGTCAGTTCAGACCCAGATGAAATTTTTAAAGCTTTGACAATTGGAATAAATAAATCCATCATAACTCAAGAATATTATTACAATATTTTTTTAACCAGCAATAAAAATCTTGAAGATGCAGAGAATAACAACATTTTGTTTGCATGGGTTGATCGTGTAGGTCATGCAATTATTGAATCATTAGAGGTGAAAATAGGTGGTCATAAAATTGATAGACATTTTGGAGATTGGTTAAATGTATGGTATGAACTAACAGCAAATCGTGATATGGAAAAAATTTATTTTGAAATGATTGGCAATGTATCAGAATTAACAACATTTGATCGAGTACCAAAACCCAAATATTTATTAAAAATTCCCCTGCAATTTTGGTTTTGTAGATTCAATGGATTGGCAATTCCATTAGTATCACTTGAATATCATAATGTAAGTCTTCATATTAAATTCAGAAAATTAGAAGAATTGTGTTATATTGAGCCAGATACAAATATTCAATTTTCTTTAATTGAAGATGGTATTACATTAGATGAAGTACCAGAAGAATTAGGATTGGATATTGATGCAAGATTGTTGATTGATTATATTTATTTGGATAATCATGAAAGAAGGAGATTTGCACAATCCAGTCATGAATATTTAATAGAACAATTACAAGTATTTGATAAAGCAAATGTTACACAAAGAATTGTTCAATTTGAATTAAATAATTTTGTTCATCCATCTAAAGAGTTAATTTGGACTGCTCAACAAGAAAGATTTACAATGAATCAGACAGGATATAACCGATGCCGATGGGATAATTATAGTCTGACGGAAAATAATGTTGGGAATATAATAACATTTTCAAGTTTAGATTTTCATAGTTATGTTAGAGTGCCAAGATTTGATGGTAATTATTTTAATTATGTACAACCTTATGATTATCACCGAACAACACCTTCAGATGGTATCAACATGTATTCATTTTCAATATTCCCAGAAGAATATCAACCATCTGGAGCAGCCAATTTAAGTAGATTAAGTCGAATTACCTTAAATCTTGAATTTAGTCAGGCTTTGTTCCAAGATAATCTGATTTTAGATCCTCTAATTGTTCGTGTGTATACTCGTAATTTGAATATTCTCAGATTTGTTTCTGGATTTGCAGCTTTGGCATTTGTCTACGGATAAAAACTATTTAAGTACAAACAACTATAATTATAATATTTTATAATTATAAAGATGACAGGTGGAATATTACAAATTTCCGCAACTGGAACTGAAGATATATATCTAACAAATACACCAAATATAACTTTTTTTAAAACAATATATAGAAGACACACTAATTTTTCAAGGGCAGAATTAGATTTAAATTTCACAAACAGATTAGATTTTGGGAAAGAAGGTTATAGTAGAATCGAACATTATGGTGATTTATTACATAGGCTTTTTTTAGTCATACATTTGCCTCAAATTGATATTGCTTTTAGAACTCTTACAATTGGAGAAGTTCAAACATTACTTGCATCACCTTTATATCAAATTACCTGGGAGACAAGTAGACCTACTAGTGCTAAATTTAATGAAAGTGATTTTGAAGAAGTGAGTGTCTTAATTGATCAGAAAATAGATGATTTGAATGCAGAAAATGACATTATTGACGAAATTTTGGCTACATTAACAGGAGATGGAAAATTTGTTCCATCTATATGGAAAAGGAATAATCCGGATGTAAGTGATGAACAAGATTCTGACAATGATGGGATTTCCGATGCAGCAGAAAAATATTTTAATGAGATTATATTTGACTATTTTGAATTTGATTTTTATAACCTTCAATATAAAATTGTTGATGCACATAGAAATGATGTTATTCAACAAAGACCTTTGGCGAATTCATTACAAATACAAAATTTATTATTACAAGACTTTATAGACTATGCAATTAGTGAGGATAATAATCAATTTACATTTAATGATCGTAATTTAGAGTTTATATATAATACAGATACAGCAAATTATGTTATTAGTGGAAGTATTAGTAATTTAGACAGCAATACAGTATTTAGATCTGGTATTGATAATGCATACGGAGGAACACCCTTCATGAATTTGGATGCATTCAAAATTTTTAATGATATCCTTTTGCAAAATAATGTTTTAATTACAAGCAGTTCAGATATTCAGAATTTAAAATCATTGCTTTTAACAAATATTAGATTTGGTTTAAGTAAAAATATAACACAATTAACAAATATTTACAATTCATTGAATGATGATTCCAGATTTATTTTCCAAAGAAGATTTCCAGTTATTGTTGTTGGTTCAGGTACTTATGACACAAATTCTTCTTTTACAAATCAATCATTAATCCAGACAAATACAGCAGATTTAGATGACCGATTTACTTCTGATTTTAATGTACCCCCAGAACCAAATGAGCCTGCAAGTGTATCACATCCATTTTCAAGAAGAACTTCGGAAATTGTAAATAATTTTCATAATACAAATCGAGATTTATTTAGATCGGGTATATTTACTCCTTATTTTAATGACATTGTTCCTTTATGGAGTGTTACTAATGCGGCAACCCATCCACAAAGTCCAGTGACTGATCCATCTATTCCAGCAAATATGTATTATTTACCTAACTTATGGTTCCAAATGACAACTGAAATACCAGAAGCAATGTTAAATTATCTTCAGGCTCCACAAAGAGATTCGGGATTATCTCAACAGGCAATCAATGACTTATTTAATTTTATGGTTAATGTAGGAAGTGGCACTCTACTACCCACTATTAGACCTTTAATTACTCAAACTGAAAATTATACCCAAGTTTTAGTTGCACTAGATGAAACTGTTAAAAGACAAAGAGATGTTACGGGAGATATTGTTATGGTTGGATTAATTCGACCTGGTTTCCAAAACACAATGATTAACGACCCAAATTTTGGAAAAGTTGCAATACCTGACTATATTACTCAAAACTTTTTAAAGGCATTGGATGATTTTGAACAAACATTAAGTGGTGATGATCTTGATAGTTATCAAAATTTGGCTAAAGGTAGAATGATTAATATTGTCAATTTATATTCTAATGATATTAGTCTAATTCCAACCTATGATACTTATATTACCAGAAATAGAAATCAATTTGCGGATCCCTTTAGACAAATTAATAATATAAATAATGGTAGAGTATTTAGTGATGTACAATCTTCCATTTGGAACTATTTATTTAAGCAATTTATATCAAATTATAATGATCTTTATAATGAATTTTTGCTGGGTTTTGATTTCTTTACAGATTTTATTGGTTCTGAATTGACACAATATTTAATCACAATTAGCAATGATTTTTTAAACTATCCCATTGATGAAAATTCATTTTTCGATTACTATAGAAGAATAGATGAATATAAAGATGAGCTTCCGGTTATTGGAGGCAATGAACAATTTATCGGACAATTTTTATCACAAAAACAGGCACAATATTTACTTGAATTAAATTTTTATGATCGAAATAGACCATTGTTGAATATGAGAAATATTATTATCCCAAGATCAGAATTTTTCTATGAGTTTTTTGGAAGAGTTGTTGATGAGTACACAGAAATTATAGAAACAACTCAATTAGATGGTACATTGGTATACGACCATTTATTCCATCCTGATACAAATCAGGACATAGTACTTATAACAGAAAGGAAATTTAATGACAAATCTGTTGAATTTATGGAACAAAGAAATAATGCAATAGATATAACTAACGATATGTTAATTATTGCAACTGAATATTTTAATACTGCTGGAATTCCTGTTTCAGAGGATGGAAATCCTTACGATCGAAATACAGATCCAAATAAATTTAGACTTTGGGAAACCACACAGGGAACATTTTTTTCAGTAACTGAAAGACAAAAGTTTAACAACCCCGGAGATCCAACTAGTTTGTTTGAATGGCTTTATCGAAATGTTGGAGAAGAAGGTACTTTGGATGGTCCACAAGAATTATTTAGATTTAATTTACAAATTGATACTCTATATAATGGTTTTTCTTTAGAAAAAGATGTTTATAACTTTATGGCAGATTATGCTATTCAACAATCTACATTGAAGGATTTGCCTGGTTTATTAAGTCCAACGGTTGATGAAACTCATGCCAAAATTTTAGCCTATTATCAGGCACGGAGAGATGAAAATGATCAAATTATTAATAATATAAATGGTGATGAAGATAATTTAGGTTTAAAAGCAATTTTAGAAAGAAGTTTAAATACAAGTGCATTGGCAAGATTTGCATGGGTGAGAAGAATAGGGCATTATTTAATTGAAAGAATCTGGATTAAAATAGATGATCAATTAGTTGATCGCCAATATGGTGAATGGTTAGAAATTTGGCATTCTATAACTAAAAGAATAAAAAAGGAACCTGGATATAACACACTAATAGGAGATGTTAATGATCTAACAGCTTTCAATACTAGAAAGAAATATGCTTATGAATTAGTTATTCCATTACAATTTTGGTTTTGTAGAAATATAGGATCATCTCTTCCCTTAGTTGCTTTACATAATGCAGATATTAGAGTTTATGTTAAATTAAGACCATTTGAACAACTCGCATATTTTGATGAATTTACAAGTTTCAGATCTCGTCCTAAATTAAAGTGTAAAATGATTGGTGAATTTGTCTATGTTGAAGATGAAGAGAGAAATAATTTAGCAAAATCAAAATTAGAATATCTCATTGATCAATTACAATTTAATGGAGAAGTACAATGTTCAAGAAGTAATTTGAATGAGGATGGATTTTTTGAAGTTATAACCAGATTTAGGAATCCATGTAAAGAATTATTTTGGGTTTTACAGAGATTGTCTTTTATTGATGGAAGTTTAGAAAATGGAGAAAGACGTTGGTATTTATACAGTTATGATTTGGATGGAAGAATAAATCCTGCAAAAAAGGCAAGAATTAAATTTAACACTAGAGAAAGAGAACAATTAAAAGATATAGAATATTTTGATTTGATTCATCCTTATGATAAGCATTATTCTGTATCGGAAAACAGGGGAATTAATATTTATTCATTTGCCTTAAATCCGGAAACCTTACAACCAACTGGATCCGCAAATTTCAACAGGATTGATGATACCAGCATTGAATTTAATTTTCACGATGAACTACATGCCAATCTTTTATCAGATGGTAATGTGGTTTATAGATTAGCTGTATATGCCCTTTCTATAAATGTTTTGAGAATATTTAGTGGGCTTGGCGGTGTTGTTTTTGAACAATAATTCCTAAATGTGTTTTGATTATAATAATTATTAAATTACTAATTATTATAGAAGGAATAAATATAAATGACAGGTGGATTAATACAACTTGTAGCATATGGTCAACAAGATCTTTTTATAACACAAGAGCCTCAAATTACTTTTTTTAAAATAGTATATAGAAGACATACAAATTTTACATTAGAAGTTATTCCTCAGAATTTCATTCATACTCCAGATTTTGGTAAGAGAGTTACCGCGGTCTTATCAAGAAACGGTGATTTAATTAGGAAAATCCATGTGGTGGTTGAATTACCCAACATACCTCAATTTAAAGATGAGAATCAAGATATTGATGTTGTAACCAAATTTGCCTGGGTACGTAGGGTTGGTTATGTAATTATTAAAACTGTGGATATAGAAATTGGTGGAGAGTTAATTGATCGACAATATGGACATTGGTTAAATGTTTGGCATGAATTAACTTTACCTGATAGAAAATCAGTAGATAAGATTATTGGTGATATAGAAGAACTGACTGATTTAACAAATGGAAAAAGATCTTATAAAATGTTTATACCTTTGCAATTTTGGTTTAATCGTGTTGCTGGTTTAGCACTCCCAATTGTTAGTTTGCAATACAATCATATAAAAATAAATTTAGAATTAAATGATTTTGAAAGATGCCGAATTATTGCACCAACACATTATATTAATATAGACAACCCCTTTGTCAACTTTAAACCGTTTGAATATTTAATTCAAAATGTGGATGGAGTAATTTCAACTGCAAGATTTATTCATTTTGATCTTTTAAATAGAAGGTTATATATTTCAAGAATATCAGATAATGGATTTTTAAGTTTAACCGTTACAGATCAGACGTTAATTGATGATGAAACCAAACAATTTAATCTTCTTTATGAAAAAGATAATAATAATATGTATATTAATGAAAGATTTTTTATAAGAGGAACACAGTCTGAATTTGAGGTTATGCCGCGTATTAATGCAACTGAAAGAGTTCATCGAAATAGAACTGTAAACTTTAATGGCATTGTTTTAAAAAATTGTTTCCTATTAGTTGAATATGGGTTTTTAGATGATGAAGAAAGAATCAGATTTTCCAGAGCAAGACACGAATATCTTATTGAACAATTATTTTTTACAGGTGAAAGGGTTATAGATGGATTAAATCAGTCTTTTAAAATAGATTTTACACAACCTTGCAAAGAACTTATTTGGACGTCTCAATTAACTTTAGCACAAAATTTGAGGAATAATGATTTTTTTAATTATACAGATACTTTAATTCGAGATGAAAATGGTGATGTGATCGGTAATAATATAATTACCCAAGCTACAATATTATTTAATGGTTATGAGCGACTTTCTTTGAGAGATATTGAATATTTTAGTAAATTACAAATATATCAAAATCATAGGAATGGAGCAACAGAAGGTATTAATGTATATTCATTTGCCTTATATCCAGAAAAACATCAACCATCAGGAACAGCTAATTTAAGTAGAATTGATAATGTGGATGTGAGGGTGAATGTCATACCAGAAATTACGTTTGACTATACCGCAAAATTAAATATATATGGTGTTTGTTATAATATTTTGAGAATTGCCAATGGGATTAGTGGATTGGTATTTTCAATTGATTTTTAATTAGTTTATTTAATATAATTATTTTTTATATTAAATAGTTTCAATTAATCCATAAGATTAAATAATTTATAATTGGCTCTTAAGATCAAGAGATTCGTATTTGCTTTCTCCAGCAACGGCACCTTGAATTTGTCTAATAGCATCAAGAAGAAGATCTTCAATTGAAGTGTATTTCTTGTTAAGGTATTGGGTGCGTTCAAGGAATTTGTGGAGGTTTTGTTCATTGAGTTCAACAGCGCTATAATCTCTGAAAATGTCAATCATCTTGCTGTATTCATCAAGGTAGATGAGATGTCTAAGAAGTGCAGTTTCAGCTTCTTCCATAGCATCAAGATTTTTGTTGAGTTTGCTCTTGATATCGTCACTGACAGTCTTGTTACGTCTTGCAAGGCTGGAGATGAGAGAGTTCATGTAATGTCTAAGGAGTTTGGCACCAGAAACTTTGTTACCAATTGGGCTGCTTAGAGCGCCACCGCTTTGGTCACCTCCTGTAAGACCCATGTTAAAACCCCAAGTAACACCATATGGTTGAATACCATGAGTGCCCATTGGTGAAGTCATAAGACCATCAGTTCCAAGGCTGAATGGAAGATGGTTAATAAAGGCAGAACGTTCAATGCGTCTGGCAGCAAGTCTGTGAACATCACTTCTTAGAGATGCAAGGTCATCTTGTTGGACAGGAACAATTTGTGCTCTAATGCCAAGACGACGTGTTTCATCATCAACTGTAACTTGGCCAGCAGATTCAGATGATGGACCATGATAATTTTTGTTAAGAACGGCTGGGTTGCAGTTAACAAATTGAGAAACCATGTTGAGGTATTTAAGAAGCATACCTGTTTTTTCATTTGAAATAAGCCTGTCAACATCAACTTTAGTGAATTTTTTACCAACCTGATGTTTAAGCCAATGATCAACACTTTCTACTTTCCAAGGTGGTTTTCGGACAACTGGATCATTAACTTGGTATTTACGGAAACCAAGGCGTTGAAGAAGTCTAAGAGCAAGAGTGGGATGAATTTGTTGGATTTGTTCCTTGGAAGCTTTAAAAAAGTCTTGTTTAAACATAAGGTATTCAATACACTCTTCCATTTTTTCTGGTTCGTCAGCAAGAATACATCTGACAAGGGTTTCACAATCATCACCGGTATTATCTATACCCAAACTATAGCATTTATTAGCTGCTCTAAAAATTTCATTGGCTTCATTAGTTGACATAGCATCAATATCAAGAGTTTGTTCTTGACCATCTTTCATTCTGAAAAGTTTATCACTGCCAAGTTTGCGGTAAATCACTTCACCAGTGCACATGTCAAGAACTGACCATTCTTTTCCTTCCACAGCAATGTCCTCTTGTGATTGGATGGGTTTTCTAGCTGCAGTGGCAAGACGAGAGCGGACCCAATTGCCAACATCAAGATCAAAAAGAAGGAGATCACCTCGGTTAAGGCCTATTTTATTTTTTGGATCGCATTTTTTAGCATCAGCATTTTCCCAATCAGTTAAAAGATTAGCATCTTTAAGAGTTCTATTTAAGGCCACTTGATTAACTTTAAGGTCTCCGTTTTGAAGGTCAAGATATTGTTTGAAAAAGCTGCGACTTAAAGGGTCAAGATCAGATTTCCATTGAGCTTGTGTTGGGTTTGAAGTGTCAACAAGTGCCTTCTTAGCACCAGGAAGACCAGCTTCGTGATGCGCCTTCATACAATTAAGAAAATCTGTGAGCTGGTTGGCATTTGATCCAAGTTGGTCTTTTAATCGACCAAGCTGACCACTGAGCATAAGTTTGGCAAAAAGACTGGCACGACGATCATTTTTATCATCAGTGAAAAACCAATGAAGTTTGTCATACTTGTCTAAATCAAGAGTTGTAAGAGGTACTTGTGGTGCTGACATTTTTTAAAGTATATATTAATATTTATAGAAAAAAATATTTGGAAATTATTTATATTATTTATTTCCCAAACCGAATTATAATTTTTTTTATATCTTTTTAAATATATATAAATAAATCTATATGGAATTTCTAAGCATGATTAAATGGTATCATATTGTAATTATATCTTTAGTTGGTATCCTCTTATTCTTAGTTTTGACTGGAAGTAATTGTAATATGAATTTATGTAAAAACGCACTTTTAGGTTCAGTGGGTTCTGAAGGTTTTAATGAAAATAACAATAATAATAACACCCAAGAAGAACAACAACCACAAGATAAGACCAAAGGAGAAATTATTATCTATTATGCAATGTGGTGCGGTTATTCAAGACAATTTCTTCCGGAATGGGAAAAATTTGAAAAATACGCAAAGGATAATTTACCTCAAGTTAGAGTTTCGCGCGTGAGATGTGAAGACGGCAATGAGGCAACTTGTCAACAAAAGGGTGTACAAGGTTATCCAACTGTTATTTTATATTTAAAAGATGGTTCAGAAAAAACTTTTGAAGATGAAAGAAATATGAATAAATTAATTGAATTTGTTCAAAAAAATGTATAATAAATTATTTAAATTTTTTATAAAGTTTTTTCCCTAAATCGGTAATCTCTTCTTTATATTCTAAATGTTCCAAGAAATTTTTTGGAACATTTTTGGTTCCATACAAGATACCATACAATCCAGCGGCAATACATCCAGTTGTGTCAGTGTCCCCCATATGTAACATACCATAGTAAACCAATTTTTCCCAACTATCTCCAGAATCTATTAAGGCATCATAAGCAATAATTACAGAATCATCACCCCCAGCTCCGATTGGATATCCAACCCCAACTGCTTTTGCATTGGAATAATTTTCACCTGCATTTTTAAGTTCTTTTTTAAAACCAAATGCCTCTTCATAATATTTCCCTCTAGAAACAAGATTAATACTGGATCGTCTTTTAATGGGATTACGGTCATCGTCAAATTTATCTTCAATATATCTGGTCCATTTTTCAACAAAAACATGATGATCTCTTTTATAATCTTCTAAACCTCTGGTAGATTTTTCAATGTAAGCCTCAATATGATTATTGCGAAACATCTCAAGTAAGATAAAAGGCCAATCATTAATTCTAATTCCTTCCACTGCAAATGCAGAAAATAATGCTGATACAAATCCTCCCAGATATCCAATAACAGAATTATGAGTCATTCGGCTAGATTCTATTGAGAATTGAATTAACTTATCTCGATTATTTTCTCCATGAAATGCTAAACCAATACATAAATTTCTCATAGAGGCCCCTGATCCACCACTGAATAAATTATAAGATATATCCTCCCATTGAACTCCTTCTTTGAGTTTTTTAATAGATTCAAGAGTTGTAATACCTGGAGCTCTTTTATCCCATCCTTCTTTTTCAAATTGATTAAATGCTTGTAAAAAATTATCTTTTAAAATTTTCATATAACTGTTTAAGGTTTTCCAATCTTGAATTAGAGCATCACAAGTTTGCATATGTAAGATAGTATCATCTGAAACATCCCAGTCTTTTAAAGATATTCCTGTTACCCCTCCAAGATCAATATATTCATAAACTTTTTCAAGTGTTTTTTCATAACTACCTTGTTTAAATTCCCATTTACCATTTCTAAATCCCACTGTATCACCTACAGCATGTAATATCATACATGAAATATATTTATCTTCTGTCAAATTATTCATAGAAATACCTATATATATTTATTAAAGATATTAAGAAAAAATTTCGTTCAAATAATATTTAAAAATATATTAATAAAAGATATATAATATAAGGAAAATTCATAATAATGTCAACAGTTAATTTATATGATGTTTTAAATGTTTCACAAGACTCTACAACCAAAGAAATTAAAGATGCTTACAGAGTATTAGTTAAAGAATTCCATCCAGACAAACCCGGAGGCGATGCTGAAATGTTTGAGTTAATTACTCAGGCTTATAATGTTCTTTCTGTTCCTCAATTAAGACAAGAATATGATCACTTAAATGATCTTTCCAAACAAATTGAATCAAGTCATTTTGATCTTAAAGTTAAAGCGAAAAAATACTATGATGCTTTAGATACAGACATTACTAAAGGTAGGACATCTAAAGAGGACCAACATAAAAGTTTTAAAAAGGCTTATGAGGAGATGGATCGTAAACATGGATATAAAAGAGATACTGAGCATGAAATACAACTAAATACATCAGATACATCAAAAAGGCTTAGAGATTTACAAATGGCAAGAGAACAAGATGATATTGAAAATATCCATGAACAAATATTCGACGGACATACATTTAGCATTTCTAAATTTAATGCAGCATTTGACGCAATGCATCGGGGCCACGATGAACTTATTCCTCACACAGGTACACCTTCTGCCTATAATGTGAATGATGGTTTTTCAAATTTCAGTAGTATTGATGGGTATGAGAATCTTTATGCTGATGAAGTGGACGATGTTGGAACATCAGTTTACGGATCAGTTAATTTGAATAATACAAAGAAAAAGAAATTATCAAAAGAAGAACTAAGGAAAATTAAGGAGGCTGAATACACGAAAGGTCATAATTATAAAGATAAAAATTATAACAAAACATTGGAAGAAAAAATAAGAGAACGAGAAATGGAAACTAGGAAATTTGAAGATCGAAGTATGAAGGAATTTGATGAGGATCCATCGTGTGGTGGTTATGGTATTTTTGATCAAGTTGGTATATCTAAAATGAATTCACTTACATTTGATGATGATGAAGATGTTAAATCTAGATACAAGAGACTTTTAGAAATGAGAAAACAGGATTTAAAATAGAAGCTTATTAAAATTATCTATTACTGCATTATATCCTTCTAAAAATAATTTATCTATCTTTTCAGAAGTTATTTCAAAATTAACAAGATTTATTGGTTCAGTGTGAATCTCAATGGTATTATTTTCATACCCTTTAGACACATTACAAGTCAATGCTTTCATTAAACATTGCAATACTTTCATAATATAAACTTCTAGATTATCAATTACACACGTACCTTCGTCATTTTCAACCAATAAAATACCCACAACATCTTCTTCAAATAAATTTATCGGATAAGTGTTTAGGCAACCACCATCTATATAATATTTTTCATTATAAAAAACAGGGCAATAATAAAAAGGTAATGAAATGGACATTCTAACTGATAAATACAGCGGTAAATCTGGATAGGTCAAGTGTGATAAATAACAAATTTTATTGTCGTTTAAACATACAGTTGTAAAAATAACTTTTTTTTTGGTAAATTCATAAAGTTTTTCTAAAGTGATGTTTTCATCATACCCTTTTTCCTTAATAAGTCTTTTGATTAAATACTCTATTCTATGACCAGTATCCAAACCATATTTACTTAAATTCCAAAAACTAATATCTTTTAATCGACTTAAATTAAATAATTTAATTAATTCATAAATTTCGCAACTGGAATAACCAATTACAAACAATGCAATGATTAAACTACCAACTGATGTTCCGGCAAATTCATTCATTTCTTTCAAACAACCCGATTTTTCTAGTGCGTACAGAGATCCGAGATGGGAAATTCCTCGAATACCTCCACCACTCATAACCAATTTTTTTTTGAATCTTAATGTTTTTTTATTTTCTTCAGATAGTTGATTGCTTTCTTCTAAAGGTTTATCTTTTTCATTTTCATTTATATTTAAAGGATTATCATTTTGACTCATTTACAAAGTAATTAACTATGTCTATAAAATAATTTAATAATCTTTTTATATATTATAAACGTGAATGGATAGAATTAGCATTAATAATTTATTTCCATCAAACAATGATTTTAAACCTCTAGATGTTAACAGTCTTTACAATCCTCAAGAAAAACATGTAAGAAATAAAATTAACTTTAATATTGATCGGTTAGTAAATCTTAGAGAAGAAAGAAAGAAAAAAGTTTTAATTCAGTATGAAAGAATTTTCAATATGTGTTTAAATAAAATAAATCTAGCTAATAATTTAAATAAGGTAGAAATTGTATATGATGTTCCTGAAGCAATTTATGGATCTTTTGATTATAACTCTAACGATTGTTTAGAATATATAGATGATAAATTAAAGAAATTAAAATTGGATACTTTAATTTTAGACAATAAATCTATTTATGTTTCATGGGAAAATCTAGCAAAAAAAATGTCGAAAAAGAAATAATTATTTATTTAATTTTTTCCCAATTTTGACTAATAAGTCTAAGATAAACACTAATACTACCCCAGCTAAAATAATAATTAAAAGTTCTTTCAAGCCATAACCCATATTTTGAGAAGTATCGAAACATTCTCTAAGTTCATAAGGATTTTTACCAGTTAGGCTATTTTTAATATCTTGAGCATAACCAGATAATTGACATTGGTTTTTTATATTTTTATTAATTTTGCTTTTACAATAAGAACAAGATTTGATATGTTTATAGACAAGATCGATGTCATCAATAGAACTAGCTAATGAGACTGCATCCGGTTCATCAATTAAGGTTTTAACAATTTTATCTATACAATATTGATGATCTAAATCTTTTGCCTTTTTATTTTTTTTATAATTTTTGGGTTTTATGCTTGGTAATGAATCATCAGAATAACTATCAAGCATTGATATTTCTTCCATATTAAATTCATTATTATCATTTTCTGTTTGTAAATCACCTATTTGTGTTCCTGAAAAATAAGGGCCTTTTGAACTATAATCTCCCTGAGCAGTAAAAAAAGCTGGATAAATATTAGGATATTGAATTATTGGATTTTCTGGTTCACCACCTCTTGACGGATTAATTTCTAAATCTGTATAATTATCAAAGGTGTTAGGAGGAATTAAATTATTATTATTAGTTTTCTTTTCAACTTCTTGTTGTAGTTGTTTTTTATAAATATTATTATTTTTCTCATAGTCGGCCATTTGCCTTCTAAGAGAATTATCGAATGCCTCGTTCACGGCACAGTAATTCATATAATTACATTTGAGAAAAATATTATTTATTTAAATTTATACTGGGTGAAACTTCCAGATGAAACTATATATTTATTTCCATAAAAGTTTTCCATTTTCACTCACAAATGGATAGGTATTTTTACAATTTAGACCATTTTTATCCTTGATGCAAAGGTCACAATTTATATTTTTTATTATTTTTGGTTTTGATGATAAGAGCTTTATTTTCTCATTATTATTATAAAAGTTATTCTTATAATTAAATTCCATTTCAACGTCCAAATCTTCTGCACGTCCATCCATAATATCCTTTAATGTAATATCTTTTTCACATAGTTTTGGATTTAATAAAGATTTTTTTGGGAAATATTTTCTATTTTTCAGATAAAATAGATCATATGATATTCTTTTTGCCGTTCCATCAGTACAATTTTTGATAATCTGTGGACATTTTTCTGGAGGACACTCTGGATCATGACAAATACCGGGAGTACACCCATATCCATAACAATCTCCTCCTTTACATTTTTTTCCATAACAATCACCTGCTTTGCAGTTTTCTCCTACACAAAATCCTCCTTGACAATAATCTCCTTCACATGGTAAACATTTACAATTTTCACCAATACATTTTTGAGACTGGCAACCAATCCCTTGACATCCCATTATGATTGTGTTTGGAGGATAGTAGTCGATAAAAAAAATTTTTAAAATAGTTCCTAAAAATGCAACAAATATAATCATCAATAATAAGGATACAATTATAGTTAAAATCATTTTATTTTAGAAAATTATATTATTATATAATATAATAATATATAATATGAACAATCTAATGAATAATGATTTTGTTGCCATCTTGCTTGCTCTGTTTATCACTTTATATGGTCTAAATTTAGCAAAAATGAAATTACCAGGCTATATTAAGAATTTATTTACCAATCCAATTTTCAATATTGTTTTCCTATCTCTTCTAATGATTATGAATTTTAAGAGTGCACCACATGTTGCATTAATCATTGCAATTATTTTCGTACTTACAACTGAATTTATTAAAAATGATGAAGTTAAGGAAAATATGGCCTATATGGAAAACTATAAAACTCTAAGAGTTGGAGGAAATGCCTATGGATATTAAAAGAAAAATACTTTATAACTAACAATTCTATTTAATATATTTTATTCATATTATAATAAAATATATAAACATTATTTGGAATGTTGCAATTAATGAATTTGATAAATTAATATAAGGCAATGCGTATTTATATAAAAATAACTTTCTTATTAAAGGTATAAATATTATGAATAGTAATGATCATAATTCTAAGAATAGGAATGGAGATGATCACCCAGAACCTAATTTATTTAATAATAGCATCTCATACGATCGTATAAGACAGAAATCTAAAGAGTCAAATTATACTGATACTGAAGGAGATGATAAATATAGGGGAAGTCAGGGAAGTAGTGGTGGTGATGATAATAAAGGAATTATGGATGAAATCATGAAAAATTTAGACAATCTTAAAACAACAGAAACTGATATGAAATTTGAATATATGGCCAATAAAGAAAAATTGGCAGATAATATTAAATATTTTGAAAAGCCAAATAAACATGATACTCCATCTGAATCAACACATTCACCTTCAAGACGATCATCTGAATCTAGTGACAGTTACAGACATACATCTTCTCAAAGACAATCTGCACCCAAACCAAGTTCATATGGTCCATCATACGGTGATGGACCATCAATGCCCCCTGCAAATTCTTCTGATAAATATCAGGGTTTTGGTTCGGAGGAGGAATTAAATCTTGCTAAATTAGACATGCTTAGAAAACTGGGAGAATTAACACATCAACATGGAGTCAAACTTTCGCAAAATTATAGCATGAATTCTGATTACAAGGCCATGAAATACGAATATGAATTACATAAAAGCATACGTGATAAACATAATGGTGTTAAATGGTTGAGTAATTTAATGTTAAATGTAGTTTGGGGAGTTGAATTGGCAAATGAAAATTTTAATCCATTTGAGTTTAAATTAAAGGGATGGTCTGAACAAATGAATGATGATATTGATGATTATTATGATGTTTTAGGTGAACTTTATGAAAAATATTTTAAATCTGGGAAACCAATTCCTCCAGAATTGAAACTGGTGTTGATGATTGGTGGAAGTGCGGTTAAATTCCATATTGCTCACACTGCATTAGGGAAAGTTCCAACTCTATCCGAAGCATTATTAAATAATCCTGGGTTGGCAAATAAATTGAACCAACAAAATACTTCTGATAAAGTCAAAGAACATTTTGACAAACAAAAAAAAGCCTTTGATAAAAAGCAAGATGAAGCACATCTAATGGCAATGAAAAAAGCAGAAGATTTAGAAATGCTTAGGAAAAAACAGGAAGAATTTAATCAGATGCAAGAAATGAATCGAACCAATCAAGAACAACAATTTATGCAACAACAATTTATGCAACAGCAGACCATGCAACAGCAAGTAATGCAACAAGAACTTTTTGAAAAACAAAGACAATTAGAAGAACTTCAAAAACAGTTAAGTCTACAAAGATCTGACACAAGATCAAATTATACAAACACATCCACTAAACCAACACAAAGAACAATGAATAAGCCGAATTTACCTGCAAGTTTAAGAGGACGTTACACACCACCATCAAAAACTAGTCCTGGACAATATGAATATAATGATGCCTCTAATATGGGAATTGGTGCAGTTATGACTCCCGATCAACTCCATGAAATGCAAAGACAAAAACAAATTATTGAACATAAAAGAAAGATGCAAGAATATAATGATCAAGACAGCGTCAGTATAAATAAGGATATTGATGCTATTATTAAAAATGGATTTAATGATAACAAAAGCAGAGTAAGTGAAGAAGATTCTAGAGACAGCCGTGGTTCTAAAACAAGTAGAAGGAGTCGTGGTAGCAAAAAACCAACTATAAGAATTGATACTAAATGATTTTATTTATAATTTACAAACTATCTATGGTATATAGACTATTTGTTTTTAATATAGGTTTATTAATTTTCATTTCACTCATTTCAGTTTCAGTGTATAAGTTGTTAGGAATAAATACATTATTTGGAGAAGAATCATCTTCTTTATTTTTTTTCCCACCGCCATCAAGTTGAAATTGGTCACATAAATTACAAATATCTTTAAGACAAACTTCAGTTTCAGTTTTATCAACAGCTCCACCACCTTGCATTGTTGGCCATTCACCATAACATTGATAATAGTCTTGCTCCCAAGTTTGGCAAGGATCTTTGGAGATATTTGATCCTGGTAATTTTTCTAATGCTGCTTGGGAAATTTGACCTAAGGCTTGTCCGGTTGTTTGTCTAGCTTGACTTGCCACTTCTTGACGAATTCCTGTTCCAACTTCACGACCAAATTGTTTTGCCTCACCATAAGCTGCCTGACCTAAACTTTTTCCGAATCTCTGAAAACTTCCAGTGGTAGATCCCTGTGGAGGAGGTGGTAGCGGCCTTTGTTGATATCCTGGTGGAGGTGGTGGCCTTCTTTGTGGGGGAGGTCTTGCTCTTGGTTGTGGTCTTCCTCTTCGCCCACCTTCTTGTTTTTCTAAAAAGTCAACCCAATCAGATTTAATTTTATTGATTAATTTAAGATCATTATCATTATATTTTTCAATAAATTTATCTACTATATCATGATCAGCTTTACAAAGATCATCAAAATCTCTCATTTCTAGATCATCATCAGATTCTGTATCTTCTAATATTTTATTTATAATTTTGACAATCCGTTTTAATTCTTCAATATTTAGGTTTGATTTATTCATGTATAAACTTATATGATAAAAAAATTATCCTTAAGTATCAGTTAAATATTTTATATAAAGAATAAACACTCTTGTTATAATAATGGATCCTAAGGGAATTAACAAAAAAATAAATGATTCGGATGATGATGGCCCAAATGTCGAATCTAATAAAACAACACAAAATATTCCTCAAAGAAGAGGTAGAGGCCGTCCAAGGAAAAATCAAATTATTCAAACAAGTGATAAAACGAGGAAAGAAAAAATGGTTAAACTCTCCAAAGTTGCATCTGAAAAAAAGGATTTAGACGAAGAAATTATATTACACTTGCCTATATCTTTTAAAGATTTAGATATGAAAAAAAATAAAGAAGAACCTAAAAATTCCCCTAATGCAAATATATTTACTATAAATGATATCAATAGCGAGTCTAATTCTGATTCTTCAAATTATGAAGTTAATGACATAATTGTTCATGATTTGAAAGGGAAAATTAAAGATCAAGATAAATATATTAGACAATTAGAAAAAGAATTAACTGAACTAAGAAATATGGTTTCTGACGATATAACACACGGATTAGTTAATCGGAAAGTTCATAAAATGAAAACAAATTTAATTGATGGGACAAGTGGTAAAAAAATTTTGGTTGAAAAAACAAATATTGCTTGTTGGTGGTGTAGTTATAATTTTGATACAGTTCCATGTTTTATACCTGAAAAATTTTACAATGATGAATTTTATGTATTCGGGTGCTTTTGTAGCTTGAATTGTGCTGTCTCTTACAATTTGAAAATGGAAGATGCTTTTGTATGGGAAAGATACAGCCTTCTTAAAAAAATGTATAATATTAATTCATTACCATTTCAACCAAGAGAAGCATTTGAAAAGTTTGGGGGACCATTAACCCATGAAGATTATGTCAAAAATAATCAAAAATGTCCTAAAGAATATAGATTTATAATGCCTCCAATGACTTCCATTGTTCCTTTAATTGAAGAAGGAAATGTTGATAATACTAAAGTTAATGTTAGTTTGGCAGATTTAAATAAAAGAACAAGTTTACGACGCCATAAACCACTACCAAATTCAAGAACAACATTATTTGAAACTTTGGGGATTAAGGAAGTTGTTACACCTAGAAAATAACCTTTCTATAGGCATGAAGAAATGCATCACATACATCATCCTTTTTATTATATTGTTCAATTAATTTTAATGCATCGTTAATTCCATTATCATTTAATATTTTTTCCGTATAAATAATTCCAATTTCTTTAACAGCTTGATAAGATGATAATTTGTATTTATCATATTTCTCACCAAATTTAGTTTTATTTTTTTCTAATTCATCAACCAATGCACACAATCGACAGGCGCATTTATCTTTGTTTTTTCCTCTAAACTGAACTTTATTATTTAAATTATCTTGATCATGTTTAAGTTTTTTATTTTCAATAATTTGATATAATTCTTTTGTTATATTAATTTTAAAACTAGGGGAAACAAATTTTACTTTTTTATTTTGAATTTGATCCTGATTCATAAATAAATTAACAAAATAAGAAAATAACATTGATGAGACTGCTTTCATTGTTGGGTTTTTAAAACTGGGTTGATTTTCAATATAAACCTCATCTACATTTTTAAATATTTCAAATTCATTAAATTTTTTATACATCCGATAACATAACATCTGTGGATCTGTTGAAGTACATTTATTTTTTTTAATTGACTTTAATGATAAATCTTTAATTTTTTGTTTTAACAGTGATTCTTTATGTACTTTACAACAAATTAGATTATCAAATAAAAATTTTCCTACTGATTTACACTCTTTTTTTGAGGTAAATTGACATTTATCTTTATTTAAATTTTCATAGTCTTTCACATATTTTTCATTTATTTCATCCTTATTAGTTTTATATTGTTTTTTATGAGCTCCACAATAATATGTTGTTTGACTATCAATCGTCGTATAAAATTTTGCAGGAGATGTACAATTTACTTCTATGGTATCTTTTTTATTTTTCTTTTTAAGTTTACAGGAACATTGAAATTTATCTTCTTCTGTTAGATCGAGATTTTTCCAATCAAGTATCTTAAATTTTTTGGTATCATAATTAACTTCTATAATACAATATGCTAAATGTTGGATTCCAACATCCCAAGCCATTATATTCTTTATATGATTCATATAAATACTGTGACAAATATTTATAAGACATTTAGACATGATTAAGAAAACTATCTATATATATTTATTTTTTACTACCTTTTTTTACTGGTTTTTTTTTATTTTCTTTGTCAGTGCTTTTCTCTTTACTATTTTCTTTTTTTTTATTATTTTTTTTAGCTGTAGCTTTTTTTGGAGGTTTAATTGATCTTTTTTGTTTTTTATGATCTAAATGTTCATCAGAATCATCGTCATCAGAATTTGTGACGGATGATGAATCTGTTGATGAAGTACTAGATGAACTAGAAGCATCATTAATATCACTGCTGGTAATACTCATTGTTGTTAATTCGCGTTCAGATGTAGTATATGCAGATGTGGTATATGCTGATGTAGTATATGCGGATGTTGAATAAGAAGATGTATATGATGATGTTGTAAAATCAGAATCATCAATTGGAATACCTAATGTTGCACTATCTGTACGACTACCACCATAGTGTCCAATAATACCATCTGTATTTTTCTTATATGTTGTCGAATTATATGAATCATTTGGAATAAAGTCACTATCCATAAGTTTATTATTAATTTTCATTAATTTTTTATTGATATGGGAAGTATCACTCACACCTTCTTCAAACACACCTTTCTTTGTTGGTGTTGATGTTGTAAAAAGAGAAGTACTGACAACTATGTCATCTGATTTATAGAATATATCTTTATTTATTTTTTCTGATGAATTCATATTTATATAAAAAAGAAAAAAATAATATAAAAAAAACACATAAAAGTAAAAAAATTGAATAAATATACTTAAAAACGTGAAAATATATATAAAATAAATATCTATATATATATTTATTGAATGATACAAGTAAAAACACAACCAAAATGTAATATTTCAAAAAAGTTAAATTCTGAATTTGATCTGACAAACTTGCCGGATGAATTAAGAATCTCAACAATGACGATCACTTGTAATCTCAATACCTTGATTAACATCCAAAATGTTGCTAAATACATCGATCTTTCCTTTGGAAATATAGTGTGTGTTCAGACGGATGACATAGTAAGAACATTAATCAAACTAAAGAAAAGAAACAATAAAAAGAAAAAAAATAATAAAAAAAAGAATTTTTACAATCAGGCATCTTTAAAAATAGATATAGGTGACAAGCGAAGAGTTGATACAAAAGTTTTTAAAAATGGTGCATTACAAATGACAGGTTGTAAGAGCATTGAAGATTTAATCAAGACATTGAATATATTGTGTTCGGAGCTCCAGAAGAAAAAGGCTATATATGACAGGAAATTAGGGAAAATTGTACCTATTCCATTTGTTACAAATCCACAAAGTGTTTACACAGAATATGTGTATAACTTTAAAATTAGAATGATTAATAGTAATTTCCATATTGGATTTTTAATTAATCGTGAGAAACTTTTCGAGATAATGAAAAATGGTGGAATTAGATGTTCATATGAGCCTTGTATTCATGCATGTGTTAACATTAAACATAATTATCAAAATAAAGATACAATTTCTGTCTTTGTTTTTGAGAGCGGTGCCATTATCATTACTGGTGCAAAAACAAAGGATCATATTGTTTCGGCATATGAGTTCATTACCAAATTCTTGTTTGAGAATTATGATTTAGTAGTTAAAAATAATATTGATGACTTTTTAGGTAGAGAAGATATTAGAAAGATTATTATGGATGCCGAAGATTTAGAGGTTAGTCTTAAAGAGTCAAGTGAATTTGATAAATTTAAGGAAAATCATTTGTTGGGTTTTTAATTTAACTTTTTTTTATTTTATTAGATAATAATTACTATTATTTAATAAAATAGCTTTTATGCAAACTGCCATTTGAAACCATGGGCAGTGGTGGCTTTGTTATTGCAGCAGTCTGATATTCTACCGTTATTTGATATATTTAATTTTTGAGTCGCTTCACGAATAGAATTAAAAGTAGCAATAATTTGGTTTGTTTTGGGGTCTATCTGATTTACTTTCTTTGAAACAGAGTGATTGGTATTTTCTTTATAAGTTGACCATTCAAGATTTTTATAGTAATTATTCTGTTTATTTTGATCAATATGATTAACTAAATCTTTTTCTTCTGGTTTTTCACCTAAGAATTTAAGGGCTACTAGATAATGAATTGTTTTACTAACTCCTTTATGCGTTATCTTATCATTTAATGTTGTAAAAGGGTATCCGCCTAAATTAATTGATATTTTTAGGTATTTATCTCTAGATATATTTTTAATATTTCCATAGTTTGATACTTGGTAATTACTAAAATCACAGCCATCAACTATCCCAATAGTTTTAAAAGTTTCATCATCTTTTAATTCAATTTCATTTTCTTTTTTATCTTTATATTTCCAATAGAATCCATAACTGGTAATATTCCATCTTATTCCATTATAAATTGTGTTGTTTTTGTATGTTGGATTAGCAGTCAAAATTTCTTTCATATTATTCCATTCTTTAATTAGATTCATTTTTTGGTCATACTGTAAAATGGGTTCACCTGTTGGCGGTTTATAATTATCTATATATGCATTAGAGTTATCTTTTGGTGATGCCCATCGAAGATTTTCAGAACGATTATCTAGTTTATTGTTGTTAATATGGTCTACATATGTTTTGGTTTCTGGATCGGGATTATAAATGAAATTGAAGGCCACAATACGATGGACTCTGAATGATGATCCAAATTTATTATTATGCTGATTCATTAAATTAACTGAATAATAACCAGCAGCAATTGTTGGATTTAATTTTTTACCGGACTTTTTATTAATAATATTTCCTTCCAAGAGTTGAGACAATATAATTATCATATCCTGGAATGTTAACTGGTGCCCATAATTCGAATTGTTCAGAGGTAGGAGATGTTGGAAGGGTGAAATTTTTGATACCAATGTCCATATATTTTTTTGTATGTTCTTTACGATCTGTCCATTTAAGATTAGTGGATTGATTGTTTAATTTATTGCCATCTAAATGAATGATACTTTTAAGATTATTGGGATTCGGGATAAAATGTTTGGCGACTAAATTGTGTAGTGATGGGTGTTTTGTAGTTCCATCTTTACTTAAACCACATTGATAAAATCCTTTTTTTGTAATAGTTGGATTTAAAATAGTTTTTCTGAGTATATTTTTTAATTGTCCATGATTTGAGATTATGTATATTCCTTCATATCCTTCTATATCTTTCCAAATTTCTTGATGGCCCATTATATGAATAATAATATACTTAATACTTTAAATATATTAGTTAAACGAATAAATTTTTGGATTGCATTCTAGAGGGTCTGGAACACTAATAGTATATGCTTTTATGTTGAGTATTATTTATTAGAAAATTTGTGTTCAAGCTGCTCAACAAACAGGGATCCACATCATGCCAACTTTGCTGAGGCAGTTGATTCGGATCCCGAGTATACATTGTCGGAATGCACTGCAGTGGTCTTTCCCCATATCGATGACCGTATAATTCTCTATTAATCTGAATAGGCTCACATAATTGCACCATTGTGAAATCATACATTGGTCCTGTTTCATAATTACTTGTTGTTGGTGCACCATTATCTCTGATTTGAACAGCTGCATCTTTACTATAGCTCACAAGAGAATTAGCAGCATCATTTCTTGATCTGGTCTTTTCACCATCATTAAGTTTAAGAGGGCCTTGATATGTTTTATTTTGTGTTAATTGTCTTAATGTTGGTGGAGCAATAGTTCCTGCTTGAGCTGCATGGTAACCACCCTTTTGTCCTTCATGTAATCCAGTGGGATTTAATTGTGTGGTATTTTGTGTGAGTTGTCTAAGAGTAGGTGGAGCAATTGTACCTGCTTCTGCTGCTTGATAACCACCTTTCATTCCTTCATGTAAACCAGTTGGATTAAGTTGAGTAGTATTTTGAGTTAATTGTCTTAGAGTTGGTGGTGCAATAGTTCCATCTTGTGCTGCCTGATAACCACCTTTCATTCCTTCATGAAGTCCAGTTGGGTTAAGTTGAGTGACATTTTGAGTGAGTTGTCTAAGGGTTGGAGGTGCAATAGTACCATCTTGTTCTGCCTGATAACCACCCTTTTGACCTTCATGAAGTCCGGCGGGATTAATTTGAGTAACTTTTTCAGTTGTGTTTCTTAGTGTTGGATCTGGAATATTAGTTTGCATATCAAAAGCAACTCCCTTCTTCCATTCTGGTCCGGCAGGATTATTCCAAGTTCTTTTTTGTGTTGTGTCCCTAATAGTTGGATCAGGAATATTAGTTTGCATATCAAAAGCAATACCCTTTTGCCATTCTGGACCAGCTGGATTATTCCATGTTCTTCTTTGGGTGGTATCCCGAATAGTTGGATCTGGAATATTAGTTTGCATATCGAAAGCAATTCCCTTTTGCCATTCTGGACCAGCCGGATTATTCCAGGTTCTCTTTTGAGTTGTGTCTCTAAGAGTTGGATCTGGAATATTGGTCTTCATATCCCATGCAACACCCTTTTGCCATTCAGGACCAGCTGGATTATTCCATGTTCTCTTTTGAGTTGTATCCCTGAGAGTTGGATCTGGAATATTGGTCTTCATGTCCCATGCAACTCCTTTTTGCCACTCAGGGCCAGCAGGATTGTTCCAGGTTCTCTTTTGAGTTGTATCTCTAATAGTTGGGTCTGGTATATTAGTTTTCATATCCCATGCAACACCCTTTTGCCATTCAGGACCAGCAGGATTATTCCAGGTTCTTAATTCTGTTATGTTTCTGAGAGTTGGATCAGGTATGTTTGTCTTTCTATCATAAACATATTCTTTTTGCCATTCTGGACCAGCAGGGTTAACCCAATTTCTCTTTTCACTTAGATTTCTCATTGTTGGGTCAGGAATATTAGTCTTCATATCAAAAGCATTTCCTTTGTGATATTCTGGTCCAGCAGGATTATTCCATGTTCTTTTTTCACTCAAGTTTCTCATTGTTGGATCTGGAATATTGGTATGCATATCAAACGCAGGTGTTTTTTCTCTGTCAACGCCAGTTGTGTTTCTAGGTGTTGCACTTAAAAAGTTTTCTCTAAATGGAACTTTGAATTTTTCCATCATACTTTCTGGTTTGGGTTGATCTTTTAGGAATTCAACTGGACCGTACCATGCGCGAGTTGTTTGTTGACGGTTAGTATGTGGAGCTTCATAATTGCCATAAATTGAAGGTGCTCTGTAATAACCCAATGATTTAACAAAATCTCTTGGATCTTGCTCTTTGAATCTAATAGGACGTCTCTTGGCAACATTAGGAATAATACCTCTTCTGTCACCTTTCATACCTGGGATAACTGGTTTGCCATATGAAATCTTAGGATTATTAGCTGCACGTAATTCATCAACTGTTCTTGGTAAGGCTCTAAATGTGTCATGGAAACCTTGTTTGGAAACTTCATTATAACCAAGATTAAGACCGGGAGTGATACGTACTGGTTGATGAATAAGTTCATTTCTTCTCTCTCTTCCAGGAATATATCTTGACTCAAAATAGTTAGTAAAGTTAGGCATACCATATATCCAGGTCATACCTACTTGTGGATTGAATAAAGGTCTTCTTTCTGTTTTAGGTCTATAGTCTGGACTTTTAGTGCTTCCTGTGAATAACTCCATTTTTCGTTGATGTGTGTCATTAATATGTTTTTCTTCTCTAGAATTAGGTCCATACCCTTTACCGGTCTTTGATTTAAAGTTAGGAACCATATTATTATGAACAAAATTTTGTTCATCAACAACTCCATAAGTCATATCATCGTTATTTTCAAAGCTTGAATAATTTCCTTTTAATGCCAAATCTCTTTCCATTTCAATTCTAGAAATATTTCCATATTTGCTTCTAATTTTTGGTGTATTATTACTTGAAACTGGATCAGATGGATTATCAAATTTCAAATCTTCAAATTGACTTAAAAATCCATTTTCATTTTCTTTAGTTTTATTGATAAATTTTTGTCTTTGATAATTTTGATCTTGCAATATATTTTGTCTCTTGAAAAAAGCCATAGGGTCACCTTCAAGATTCAAACTTCCATCTTTTGAAAATTTACATGAGTCAAAAGATTTCTTACCTATGCTTCCTTCATCTGAAAACATTGAATCATCGTCGCTAGATTTAAAACCCTCAACTCTATTTCTATTTTTTAATTTTTCTAGTCGTCTTTCTTCACAGGCTTGTTTTTCTTTTGCTAATTCATCCATAAATCGTTGTTTTCTTTTTTCAACAGTTTGGATTTGATTATAAAAGTTTGGAATAATACCTGTTTCCATTGGATTCCTTGATTGTACATATCTGTCATAGGCTAAATTATCCCTATATCCTTTATTGACTCGATATTGATTATTATCATATAAATTGGATGTTTTAAGAGGCGCCCTCTTAATTCTTCCCGTGCTTGTTTTATCATGGGGTTTTTCAGTTCTAGTATTCATATATGAACCAACAGTTGCTAAACCTGATAATATATCCATATTTAATATTATCTATAATATGAGAAGACAAAATTATTTTCTCAATTTAATCTTCTATACTCAAAAATTAATGGGTTTATAATAAAAAAAAGTGTTAAGAACGATTCTTCTTTGACGGGTTGTCATTTGAAGTATGATCACGCTTATTATTTTCATTTTTATGATCATGTGTATCTCCATCAGAATCACTTGAATCTTCAGACTCATCGTTACATGAAGGATTCTTTAATTGTTCAATTAAACAAGTATCAAATAAGGAAGATTTATAGTTAAAAACATTATTACAACTTTCCATAAATGTTTTTAAGGGGACAACTGGATCTCCATCAAGTTGTTCTGTGAAAAGAGATAATGATCCATGTAATACTTCTGCAAATACTTTAGAAAAGTAATTAATTAAAATTGTGTAAACTTCTCGGCCATTAGTTACTTGATTAAAATTAATATCATCGTCTTCTGTCATTATTTCCATGAAAAATTTAATGAATTTTTGTTTATCAATACCTAGCAATTCAAAGAATAAGAGCAAATAAATATTTCCAATAAAATTATCCTCTGATACTAAGTCTAAATTTGTAACTTCATCATAAAATAGATTAAGCACTTTACCAATAAATAGTTTGCTTTTTGTTTCTGCAGACATATTTTCTAACATGAATACTTTATTAAGTTCTGGATCTTCAATATATTTTTGGAATGTGGAATCTGTATATCGCAAAATGAAATTCTTTATAAATTCATAGGTGACTTCTTTTGGAGTGTCTTTACTTATATGTTTTGTGAATTCTTGAAAGTGTTCTGAATTATAAAGCTGAGTATAAAGATCAAGGCTTGAAAATAAGGTTCCAGTAAATGATAAAAGATTAGATTGCATTTGATTAATATATTAGTTATGATTGTTAAGAAGTATTCATCATATTTAATAATATTGTTGTATGTTCAATTTTTTTATTGTTTAACATATTGCCATTTATATCCATATCCATGTTTATATTCGCCTTCACAATTTTTTTTGATACTAATAGTAGATTTTAAGTTAAGAGTTCTTTGTGCTTCATTTACACTGTTAAATGTATTAATAACTTTTCCTGTTTCTAAATCTATCTGTTGGACTTTCTTTCCATTAGAATGCTGTATGTTTTCTGTATTTGTACACCATTCAAGGTTTTTATAATAGTTATTTAATTTATCTTCGTCAAGATGATTGACCAAATTCTTTTCAGTGGTTCGACCTGGGACAAATACGTGGGCTACTAGACGGTGAATGTTAACTTGATAAGTAGTTGAGGATATCATATCTAAAAGACAAATTTTTAAATATCCATGTCTAACTTGTGGTGTAAGTAAATTATTAGTTTTAATCGATCTTATTTTCCCATAATTAGAAACTTCATAATTAGAATAATCTCGTTCTTCAAATACTCCTATATTTTTGAAAATTTCATCTTCTCTGATTTGATTATATTTGTCGATATCGTATGTTTCTTTTTCTCTGATATGGGTGTGTTTTTGATGTTGATGGTAGTAATCATTATTTTCTTTAATTGTGACCCAACGCAAATTTTCCACTTTATTATTAAGTGGATTATTATCAATATGATCTACTATTTTTTTATGATTTGGATCGGAATTGTAGATGAAATGTTGAGCCACTAAACGATGTATTTTGAAAGTTTTATTTATGATACGAGTTGCATAATATCCACATTTTAAATGATTTTTTAAAATTTTTCCAGTAATTTTATTTTTAACTCTGCCATTACTAGAAATTAAATAAGATTCATATCCTTTAATTGGAACCCATAATTCAAAAATACCAGTATTTTTCACATATTCTAAATGCCATTTTCTATGAATTTCATCTACTGATGTCCATTCAAGATTCTTATAATAGTTATTTAATTTATTTCCATCTTTATGAATAACAATATCATAATTTTCGTCATCCTTATTTACAAAAGCATGAGCAACCAGGTAATGAATTTGATAGATATAATGATCTTTATTATTGTTTAAAACTAAATCTACTGTTTGATAATCTTTATATTGTTTAGTGATATTACAAAAATCAGTTTTTTTAGCCCTTTTTATTTTACCATAATTAGAAATATCAAAATGTGAAAAATCTTTTCCATCATAAGTTCCTATATTCCTAAACTCTTCGTCTTCTTCAAGTTTAACTTCTGGTTTAACATAGTCTTTGTATTTCCAAATGAATCCATAAGCGTGAGGATTGCGACCGTTTAAACATTTGTAAATATGACCTGAATAGTATTCTCCTGTTTCAATTACATGGGCAATATTTTTCCATTCTTTAACTAGTTCCATTTTTTTGGTATATTGTAAAATAGGTTTATCTAGGTCAACTTTGTATTTCCGATCTCCTTTTTTCTTAGGAGTATAGTATTCTAAATTTGACACATGATTATTGTATTGATTTCCATCTTTATGTCTAACTTTTTGATCTTGTTGTTTATTGGGTAGGAAGTGATGTGCTACTAATTCATGGATTTTCTTTTTTCTATGTGTGCCTTTACCAATAGATACATAGTTGAAATATTTGTTTTTCATTGGTGTGAGGATTCTATTTTTGGGTAAGTATTTAACTCTTCCTTTATCTGAGATTTGGTAATCTGGATGACCATTTACTGGTTTCCAGTTTTCTACATTGTTATTCATTAAATACTATGATAGATAGTAGTTAATTGTTTAAGTATAATAAAATCAATTTTATGAATTGTTTACTGGCATTTGTAGCCTTCTGGGCAGTTACCTGCACACTTGTATTTGCATGGTTTGTTGAGGCCTTTAAGCTCGCGAGGAAGTGCTGGATCAAAGCGCATTGAAAAAGGAACTTTTTCCCTATAATTATCTTTTGCTTCGAGCTGGGTGTTAACAGCAAAGTTCCAGAAGATGGGTTGTTGTGGGTTGGTTGGAAGATCATAGAATCTATTGATTGACATTCCACGATAATTAGCAGAAGGATTAGTTAAATGAGTGGCAACTGGATCTAGGAAATCATTGCAAATTCTAGCATGTTGTAATTGAAATTTTGTGACATCAATATCATTTACTTTACCATCTTTGCATTTTGATGCAATTACGTTTCTGTTTGACAAGATGGATTCAACATCAACTAAATCTTGTGCTGGAGCAGTTCTATGTCCAACAGTTGTGCTATCACCGTAACCATTATGACCACTTCTTGGACCAAATACTGAAAGGCATGCCTCACAATTATTAATTTGATTTGGGTTTAATTTATATAATAGAGGGGAAACTGATTCTGAAAGACGGTCTCTATATGCGCAAGCGTCATAATCAAGTCTTGAACTCGTTAAACCCCAAAGTTTTCGCTTTGGGACGGGCTGTACCTTAAGCCGAAATAATCGACCCATTTCCATCCAGTCTCTGAACCTTTTCCTTATCTATGATGAAGGAACTTGGATGCGGATTGTCCAATTTCTAAATTTATTACTATTGTCTCCGATAATTAACCGGGTTCTCTATAAAAGTTTCCTTTTATAGATAGTATTTAGAACTTTAGGATATTCCCGTCAATTTGGAAATGTCACCGAACAACTCTCATTATATTCGAGTTGTCTCACTTCGTTCGGCAAGCAAAGCTTGCAAAATAAGTTTATATATATACTTAATTGCGCTTTTGCGCCGAGCGTAGCGAGATAACTCGTATCTAAGAGTTATTCGATTAGCATTATACCTTTTTAAAGAATGCTTTTTGACACAGTTTAATTCAATGTCCGAAATTAATACCTTTATTTAATAAAGCCATTTATAGTATATTTATATATTAGAAATTAATCTATATTAAATAAATAAATTTGTTTCATGCAAATTTCCATTTATAACCAAGTGCACTCCTACTCTTGCCATTACAACAATTAGATATGTGTCCTATATAACTTCTTCCATAAACCAGTGTTTTTATAGCATCTCCCATAGATAAATGTACCTTTATAACTTGGCCTGTTTCAATATCTATTTGTTTAATTTTTTTCGCAAAAGAGTATTTATTATTGCCGTCTTTATCAGTCCATTCTAAATTTTTATAATAATTATTATGTTTATCTTCATCTATATGATTAACAATATTAAATTGTTTGGTCCTGCCATTTACAAATTTAAAGGCTACTAATCTATGTATTTGTCTACGAATTCCTTTACCTGTTATCTTATCATACAACATCACTGTATAATAACCTTGTGTATCATTGAATCTCATATACTTATTATATTTAAGACTTTTCACATTACCACAGTTTGAAATTTCATAATCAGAAAAATCATGATTATCGAACATTCCAATATTAGTAAATTTTTCATCCGGTTTTAGTTCAATATTATTTATAGGATCAGTTTTATACTTCCATATATATCCAAAGGCAGATTTACATATTCCATTCAAACAATTGTATAACATACCTGAACTATAATTATAATGTTCCATAATTTCTTTTATACTTTTCCATTCCTTGATAAAATCATCATCTATATTATATTGTAAAATTGGTTTATCCATTTCTGGTTTATGATATTTATTATAATTATTAATATTATCTGTCTGAGATGCCCAACGTAAATTAGATGCATTATTATTTAATTTATTGTTATCCACATGGTCAATAAGTGTTTTCTTGATTGGATTATCATTGTATATGAAATGTTTTGCCACCAATCTATGTATTTGAAATTGTTCAGTAATATTACCATTATAAAGTCCAACATTATAATAACTACCTACTAATATTCTTTTTAGTAATTTGTTCGTGTTAACATTTTTAATATTTCCATAACTTGAAATCATATAAGTTTCGTATTCTTTTATTGGTACCCATAGTTCAAACATATTATCATAAACAGATAAATGATTATCTTGTTCTTTTTCTTTTTTAATAATATCTTTCTTACTTTTGTCTTTGAATTTATTTTCATAAGGATATAATCTCCAAACTAGATTTTTTGCATCATTGTTTAGTTTATCTCTATCTTTATGAATAACAATTTTAAATTTATTTGGATTATCAACAAAATGTTGAGCTACAAGTTTATGCACCATTAAATATTTGGAATCTTTTTCTTTTCCATTAGACAAATAAACTAGATAATATCCATCTTTTAAAGAATATGTTTTTAAAGTGTTTGTTATTTTATTAATTATTCGGCCTTTATTTGATATTTTATATCTTTGTTCAAAATCTTGTAAATCTTTCCAAATTTCTTCTTCTAAAATTTTAATTTCTTCAATAGTTTTTTGATTTGCATGATATGGATAATCTACCCACTGAAGATTACTATAATGATTATTAGTTTTGATTTTATCAATATGTTCAACATATTTTTTTCTAGTTGGATTATCTAGGAAATGTTCTGCTACTAATCTATGTACAAAACAATCTTTAGAAGTTTTTCGTATACCAGTTGCTAAATAAACTTTATATAATCCTTCAAGTGATAATCTTTGTTTAATTAGTTCATTTGTTGAATTATTTTTAACATTGCCATAATTTGAAATTAAGAAATTTTTATTAAAATTAATTTTTCTCCATTGTTCCATATAAATATAATTATTGTATTTATATTTTATAATGTATTAAAATCATTTTTTCTTTAAATAAAAAAACATTTACTCATCGCTATCACTATCACTGTCATCATCATACTCATCTATTTCTGCTGGTTCTTCATCCTCATCACTATGTTTTGATGGAGTATCATTGCCCATTGCATGTTTTTCGGTCCATGCTCTGGCTGTAATTTCATATTTGAGTTTTTCATTCTTGAAAATACGAGCAACATCTGGCTCAAGTGGATCATCTGGATTAGGGTCTGTTAAAAGTGAACAAATTGACAGAAGCACCTTGGAGATTGAAAGGGCTGGGCTCCACTGGTCTTTTAGAATATCCAGGCAAATGCTACCACTCTTTGAAATATTGGGATGATAAACTGGTGTTGCAAATCGAATTTCTGGCGCACGGAACGGATAATTATTTGGAAATTTAATATCAAGTTTGAAAACACCTCCTTCAAATGGTGAACCTTTTGGACCCATAATTGTGGCAGTCCATTTGGCAAGGTTATCATTAACTGGACCAGCACTACAATTCTCCGGAGGTTTGTTTGTCATCTCAGCTGCTTCATGGGCTAGTCGACGATTAAAAGTCTGAGACATTTTAATTTATTATATATATGAATATATTAAAGAATATTTGTAAATGGTATATTATAATGGAAAATCAATTTTTTTAGAGGTAGGATAAGGAGAAATAAATAAAATAGAAAGGTTATTATGTAATTAATTTAAATTAATAAATTACATCTAGAGACTCTAAAATGCACTTAATATGGCTTGCGACAGACATCACTACTTGGGAGGCGGTAGCCAGGCGAAGTATATTTGGGAATGTTGTTATAAACAATTGGGCAAACTTCTGGAGCAAGAACAACTGGAACTGATTTGTCAAAGGTGCTCATGCAAAGGCCAGAACGCTTGCAAGATGGTGAGTATTTGAATTGATCGCACTCAGAAAGAGGACGTGTAATGTTTTTTAGTTCGCTTTCAGCATCAACAATTTCTGGTTGATAACGCACATAGAAATTATCGTATTGGCATTTGTTGCAGTTTTCTTGCTTGCCAAAGTATAACTGGTAAGCCAAAGGAGATGTTGACTCATAGAGGTCCTTTTCATAGCGACATACATCATATTTCGATCTATTGAATGATCCATTCGATCCGGAATTCATAATTTATATAATATAAAAATAGAAATTTATTTTAACTATATATAAATAAATTAAAAGTGTTATTTATTCTTCTAGATATTTCCATTTATATCCACCACTAGATTTCCTTCGTCCCTTACAACAATCTACTATATTTACTCTTTTATTCAAATAATCACATGCTTCTTTAATTGAATTAAAAGTTTTTAACGTTTCATTTGTATGTTTGTCAATCATTACAACCTTCTTAGCAAATGAATGAGTATTATTTCCCAAAGATGTTGTCCATTCCAAATTTTTATAATAATTATTTAATTTATTCTCATCTAGATGATTTACCACATTTTTATTATCAGTCCTCCCTTTAACGAAAACCATTGCAACTATTCTATGAACTAGAATTCTATTTGGCTTACTATTTACATCATATAAAATTAAACTATAGTATCCATTAAGATTTTCACTTAATTTCATAAATTTATTTGTTTTTATATTTCTTACTTTTCCATAATTTGACACTTCATAATTTGAATAATCATGATTCTCAAGAATACCACAATTCTTAAATATCTCATCTTTATTTAATTCATATTTATTTTCATAATCTTCTGCATATTTCCATTTATAATTGAATGTAAAATAATTATTTCTACAAGATGCCCTAATAATGTCTGCATCAAAAGTAGGATTTTCTTTAACAATTTCTTTCACATTCAACCATTCTTTAATTAAATTTCCCTCTAAATCATATTGATTAATCTTTCTCATGTATTTAAATTTATTAAAATTTTGATTATAACTATTTATATTCTGTGATTGAGTTGCCCATCTTAAATTATTTATATGATTATTTAATTTATTATTATCAATGTGATCAATTTGCTTATAATTATTTGGATTTTCTATAAAATGATTTGCGACTATCCTATGAATTTGTAAAGTAACCGGTTTTAAATTACTGTCTCGAAGTCCTACTGTATAATAACCACCAACTAAAACTTTTTTCAATGAATTTAATTTATATTTATGACGAACATTTCCATAATTTGATATTTGATAGGATGGAAATTCTTTAATGTTTTTCCAAATTTCATCATTATCAATAGTTTTATCTAAATTAAGATTAATTTTTAAATCATATTTATCAACCCATTTCAAATTATCTGCCTTATTATTTTCTAAATTTCCATCAATATTCATAACATATTCTTTATTTTCTTGGTTTGGCACAAAATATTCTGCAACCAATTGCTTTAATCTATAATGTCTTTTTTCACCATTTGTCCTTAATATTCCAACTGGTTCCAATTTTGGAGATTTATAATGATTTATTAACTTATTATTTTTAATGTTTTTTACTCTTCCCATATTACTAATCTGAAATATTCCATCAAAACCATCAATACCTTTCCAAATTTCACCTTCTAGATCCTCTATTATATGCAAAGTTATAATTTTTTCTTTAGAACCATATTTATCCTTTACTTCAAACTTACTAACCCATTTCAAATTCTCCACTTTATTATTCAATTTATTCCCATCTATATGCATTAATAGTTCTTTTTTATCATGATTAGGCAAAAAATATTTTGCAACTAATCTATGTAGTTGATATTTATCTGACCTACCATTTTTGAATAACCCAATTACTACAAATCCATACTTATTGAACTTTTTACATCCAAATAGTTTTCCATCAGTTGCATTTCTAACTCTTCCCTGATCACTCACTTGATATTTTCCATCATAACCATCAATATCTTTCCAAATTTCATCATCTATAATCTCTATATTCTTATTTTTGAATTTATTTATCTTAATATCTAGTATTTCTTTTTCAGTAACTTGTTTCAAGTTTTCTAATTTATTATTAAAAATATTACCATCTTTATGAATTATAATTAATTTATTATCATCTTGATGATTATCCATAAAATATTTAAGTACTAATTTTTTAACTACATATTGTTTTTGTTTATTTCCATATCGAATATCAACAACAGTTGTAGATTTACCATTCAATCGAATTTTCAATAAATTCCCCTCTACTGCATTCCTCACCCTCCCCATATCACTCACCTGATATTTACCATCATACCCGTCAATATCTTTCCAAATTTCTCCATCTAAATCATTCTCACATTTTTCCATATCACTGAGCTATTAAATTATTACCATTAATATTTTAAATAATAATCAATTTTTTAAATTTATATCACAACCAAAAAAATGAATTATGCAAAAAATATAAAATCATATATAATTAATTTGCTATATATAATAATAAATGGGTAATCAAGTTATAAAAGAAGCAAAACCAAAATATTCTTATGGAGGTATCAGGGAAAAAGTCACACCAACACATGAATTCAAAATACAAGAGAGACAACATCTGATAGATCAAATTGATTTACGTTCAAAATGTCCACCAGTTTATAATCAGTACGAACTAAACTCTTGTACTGGTAATGCGTTAGCTGGTGCATTTGAGTTTGATTTAATGGCGCAAAAGTTAAATAATTTTACTCCTTCAAGACTGTTTATCTGGTATAATGAAAGAACTAAAGAGGGTACAATTAACCAAAATGTAGGAGCATTAATTAGTGATGGTGTTGAGTCTTTGCTTAATCAGGGGGTGTGTCCAGAGTCTGAATGGCCATATGATGTTTCAGAATTCGCAGTTAAACCTACTGATGGATGTTATAGTGATGCATTGAAACATAAACTAGATAATTATAAATCATTTGATCGAAATTTAAATCAGATGAAACAGAGTTTGATTAATGGGTATCCTTTTGTATTTGCCTTTTCTGTGTATGAAAGTTTTGAAAGTTCAGAAGTGGCAAAGACTGGTATTATGCCAATACCACAACCAGATGAAAAATTCATTTTTGATCATGTAGTTATGGCTGTTGGTTTTGATGATTCTAAACAATGGTTTATTGTTAGGAACAGTTGGGGTACGGATTGGGGTGATCAAGGATACTTTTATATGCCTTATGAATTTATGATGGATGAAAAATACACTGATGGTTATTGGATTCTTAATCATGTTGAATAAGAACTTCATTCTCTTCACTCATTTCGTATCACTTTGTTCGAACAGATTTAGCTGTTCGAACACAGTGAGACGAAGATAACTCACAGAGTTATTGTTCTAGTACATAATTTCCCTTGTATAATTAGTATTCTTAGCCAATTCCTTATTAGTGTTTCTGGTTGCTGTACCACCTCTCTCCCACGGTTCAACACTGTTTAATTAAACATATTCCCATTTAAATCCATATGCAGATTTTAATTTACCATTACAACATTTTGATATACCACTATCATATTTTATATTAAGAGAATTATAGGCATCTTTAATTGATTTAAAAGTATTTATTATAATTTTTTTTATAATATCAATTTGATTAACTTTCCTACATATTATTTTCTGATTAATTTTAATATTCAGTATATCATTAATTTTATATTTTTCACTAACAAAACTCCAGTAATATCCATATGCAATACCCATTTTTCCATTACATGCCATACTTATTGCATTTGAATCTGACTGAATATCTAAATGTTTATTTGCCAAACTAATTGATTGAAATATATTAATAATTCTATTATTATTACAATCTATCTGTGCGATTTTTTTTCCAATAGAATGAATAGTATTTTTTTGTGATGTAGTCCATTCTAAATTTTTATAATAATTATTTAATTTATTTTGATCTAAATGATTTACTATATTGTTTTTGTTGGTTTTTCCTTCAACAAATATTAAAGCAACAAGTCTATGTACAAAATAATTTTTCTTATTTAATTTAACAGTATAATATCCTTTATTTTTATAAGGTTTTAAAAATTTTTTTGTAGTGATATTTCTTATATTTCCATAATTTGATATTTCATATAATGGAAAATTAACTACATTATTACTTTTTAATAATTTAAATTTTTCATTATGTTTTATGTCAACAGTATATTTATCTAATTTTACATAATTCCATTTAAATCCATATGCATATTCTATTTTTTTATTCAAACATTGATAAATATTGTCACATTTATAAGTTGAATTATTTGATAGAATTTGTTTTAAATTATCCCATTTTTTTAACAATTTTCCATTTTTATCATATTGTTCTATTTGTCTATTAGAACCATTATAGAAATTATTATAATAACTTTGAGTATTAATTTTTGGTATAACCCATCTTAAATTATTCACATTATTATTAAGTTTATTATTATCTATGTGATCAACATAAATTTTATTAATAATGTCATCATTTTCTATAAATGCTTCTGCAACTAATCGATGGATTCTCTCTGTTATTTTTCTAATAGTAATTGAATAATAATCTCCTTTTAATTGTTGTTTTAAAATAATATTTTTTTTTGATTTAATATTTCCCAAATTAGAGATTTTATAACCAGGATATTTTTTTATTGATTTCCATACTTCATCGTTATTTATATTTATCTGACTTATTTCTTTATTCGTCCAAATGTATCCATATGAAGATTTACTTATTCCTTTTATACATTTATGAATATATTTTGAAGAATAGGATGGATATGCACTTAATATATCTGTGATATTATCCCATTGTTTAATAAATTTAATATCTAAAGAGTATTGATATATTGGGTAATTATTATTGGGTTTTTTAATTGGCTTTTTTTTTGGATTTAATTTTTCATATTCATATTTAGTCAGCCATTCTAAGTTTGTATGTATATTATTTAATTTATTATGATCCTTATGATTTATCATTTTTTTTTCGGGACTATTATTTGGTATAAAATATTCAGCAACAAGTCTATGAATATAATAATTTTTTTTAATATTATCAACTTGTATATCAATTCTCAAAAAATTCGTTTTTAAATAAGGAGATAAATATTTATTTTTAGAAATAGATCTTACTCTTCCATAATTAGATATTTCATAATTAGTCAGGAATGACTTCCATATTTCATTATTCATAATATATTAATAATAATGTTTCTTTAAATAATTATTTGAATTCTTAGTATATAATCTCTCTAGTGTAATTAGTATTCTTAGCCAATTCCTTGTTAGTGTTTCTGGTTGCTGTACCACCTCTCTCCCATGGTTCAACTCTGTCGGCACTTTGAAAATCTTCATCCAAATATTGGTACTGGTTCTCTTCTGCATTTCTATAACCATAAGATCTATTTCTAGGTCTATAGGATGGCATACCTCTAATAAGTTCAGTTTCCATTTGAGTATCTCTGCAATCTGGAGTTCCAAAATAAGATTCAAAACGATAATTACCAGTACTAATTTCTTTAGATCGAGATCCAACTGTTGGTGTAACAACTTTATTATCTAAATCCATATCTGCCAATCCAGAATAAGTTGGAATATTCATGTTACCATAACGTTGATCAACCCCTCTGATTTCTGGTTTTGGTAAATGTTGATAATTTTTGTAATTGTTACGGTTATCGTATTCTGGTGATCCTCTAATTTTTGTGTCTCCATCATCACCAAAGATTTCTTTATATCTGTCATGACAATGTTTTTTCCTTCTTTCTCTAATGTTATTAACTTTAGGTTGAGATGATGGATCCACTGGAATTTTGTATTGTGAACTATATTTTGTACAACTTTCTATTTTTCTATGTTTTAAATCTCTAGGGTTAGGAATATAGTTTTCATCAATGCGTGGGTCTGGGCGAGGATTAAATTTTAAATCATTTATATTAACCCCTTCACCTCCATATTCATAAGGAGGAAAATCTCTTGGATCAATGATTTGATTTGAAGCTGCTTCATTTGAGATTGGATCTTCGTAATAACGTGAATTTTTATCTGGCACAAACATTCCTCTATTTACAGGTGTAGGTTGTTGTTTTTCTTTATTTGATTCGATGTAAGGCACTCTTGGATCTTTAGCCCATGAACTGGAAGGAAATTTAGGCTTACCAGAAGATTTTGAATTTTTTTCATACTTCTCTACAGGCTTGTTATAAACATCCTTTTTTCCTTTTAAGAAATCCCTTAATATATTTTTATCGATTGGAGTAATTTGAAATTCATGCTCGAGCGATATACAAGGAGTAATATTATTTTCCTTGTAGTATATTTTCTTTTTCAAATATTCTTGTAATCTTGGTTCTAACATAATGTTTCCATCACATGTCATATATTTTAATTTATCAACTATTTCAAGTTTTGAAGGATATTTTATTTGAGACATATATTAAAAATATAGATAAAAATTATTTAATATTATACTTAAAAACATATTTGTAATATCTCAATTATATCAAAATGACAACAATGAATCCTAATGAATTAGATATAAATAAATTAAAAGGGCAATCACCTGAGGAAATTGCTCGAGAAATTTTTACAAAAGAACCAATGCCTGAATGTTCGTGTCAGATTGTAGCAGAAGACTCTAACACTGATGTCCAAACAGTTTTTGAAATTTTAATTATTACCTTAATGGAAGGGTTAGAAACTTTATCAGGTGACCTTTCTCAGGCAAATCTGGGTAATTTATCTATTGATCATTTAACTATGCTTAATCCATGGTTTAAAAGTTTAGGATTTAATATGAAGGTTGAAACCTTTCCTCTTGAAGATAAAGAAAGTTATTCAAAATATTATTGTAAAATTCTCGTAAAGGATAAATTGAACGAAATTATTTTTACGGCTAGGGATATTGAAAAAAATTATCATTTCTTCTTAAATGGTGACTGTTTAGAAGAAAACAAACAAAAAAATAAATTATCTGAACTTCATAGTATTTTTATTAATGGGAATACTGTTTACAAAATTATGTTTGATTTTTATTTACCAGCCAATTAAAAATCAAACATAATTTTGTAGGACAATATTTTTAATGGGAATACTGTTTACAAAATTATGTTTGATTTTTATTTACCAGCCAATTAAAAATATTGTCCTACAAAAATAACCATATTAGTTGGTTTATGACGAATATAATATAAAAATGGATGATTGGCAATAAAATTAATAGGTTTATTACTTGAGGATGAAAAAGAATTTACACACATTAAGGTAGCAGCTGCTGCCTCAGTACCTTCTTCATTTACCATGATTACCGCATTATGTATAATTTGATCTACATAATACCCTAATTTTGATGTTACAATATCACCAATATCAGTTTTATTAAGAGTGTCTTTAAGACCATCTTTTTCAAAAAGTCTTTTAATATCATATCGACTTTCATGACGGAATCTTGGTAATTTAAGAGTACTTATTTTTTGTTCCCTTAAATTATTAACATAATGTATATATTGTTGAAAGTTTAATGTTGGCATTTGAGATCCTTTCGGTAAAATAATACCCATGGTAAAAACATTATCGCGATAATCCATTTCTAAAACTTGATTCATATGATCTTCAAAATATCTAAATTTTTTATCACTTAAATTCATCATTGGAACTTGTTTTCTGGTTATTCCATTGAAAATTTCTGGCCTAGTTGATCTTCTATCGAAAGAATATTTCCATTTAGAATAGAAGTAAATAACATTAATTAGTAAAACAGCATTAATTCCTTGGAACATCCCAGGTTCTAAAAGATTTTGAATCAAACCATTAGTCATATTTGCAATCATGTGATTGTATTTCTGTGTTTCCATCATTGCATTTTGTTTTGAATACTTTTTTAAATGACCCAGTCTATTAATATATTCAACATAAGCAGAGTTAACATTTAAATGATTGGGAATTAAAACCAAATTCATTTTTGAAAAAACTCCAGACTGATTTAAATGTGAATTAATATTGCAAACGGAATTATAAAGTGATTGTTTGTCAGGAAAGCTAAAATAATTTTGTAAATCCCTTTCGGTTTGATTCTTGGACCCCAAATATAATAAAACGAAAACTTGTAGTATACTATAAGGCGATAATATTAATTCTTTAGGTTGTTTCATATTTCTTAAAAATTTATTTAGAAATGCAAATGTAAATTGATTATTAATTTGTGAAAATAAGTCAGAGGGTGATTTGCTAAATGTATCTGGTAAAATTCTTTCATCTTTACCAAAATCAGAAAATTCCATTATATTTTGTTTCGTTATATTTTCATTTAAAGGATCATAATAAGAAAATTTACTCGAAGGTTTTTCATGGAACAAGTCAAAATCTAATTTAGGATTGGTCATAACTTGTTGTTGTCTTTGTTCTTCTTCATCAATCATACGATATCTATCTGTTGTAACTCTAGCTTTGGGTCTTAAAGGCATTCCAGCTTCTAACTGATCCCGGCCAATAATTTCTCCGGTAATTTCCCCAACAGCTTCATCTTGTATTTCTGGTTCATTTTCAAAATCAAATTGGGCCAATCTATAGTTATGTGTTGAATTAGGTTGATATTTCGATTGCATAAACATCCCATCTCGTTCATTTAATCTTCTATTAACATTAAAATCATGAGACTGTTGATTGAAATTATCAAAATTACGCTGCATTATATAATTTTTTATATGGAAAATAATAAAGATGCTTTGAACTCGAACAAAAATTTGAATTAAATTGTAAATAATATTAATAGGTGATGAAATCTGATTATCATGAGTATACAATGGACAAAAACAGATGATTATCTAATTGGAAAATCAAAAGAAATTAATTTAACTAATAAGAAAATAGCTGCATTTGATTTGGATGATACTTTAATCAAACCAAAAAATAAACAAAAATATAGTAAGACAAGTGATGACTGGGAACTTTATGATCAAAGTGTGAAAATGAAATTAAGGAAATATGTCAAAGAAGGCTATCATATTGTTATAATTTCTAATCAAAAAGGTATAAGTAGAGGAGAAATTAAGGTAGAAGACTGGCAGAAAAAATTGGAAGATTTACAAGTTCTATTAGGTATAGATATAAATGTATTTTGTGCACCAAAAGAAAATCTTTATAGAAAACCTAAAACAACATTATGGGATCAATTTATAAAAGGATGTAGAATAACTTCATTTTATTGTGGGGATGCAGCAGGTTTACCCAAAAGAAAAATAAATGATTTAGAAATACCCAAAGATTTTAGTGATTCAGATTTGAAATTTGCAGTCAATCTAAATATTAAATTTATCCACCGTGATCAATTTATCTTTAATGTAGAAAAACCAACATATAATATTAATTATCCAGTTAATTATGATAAATTAAAAAAGGTTGATCAGTCATTTGAACCGTCAAAGTTTCAGGAAGTTATTATAAATGTTGGTTTGCCTGCATCCGGGAAATCCACATTTACTAAGAAATACATTATCCCACATGGATATGAATATATTAATCAAGACACTCTAAAAACTAAACAAAAATGTATGACACTTTTTAAAGAATATATTAAAAATAAAAAAAGTGTTGTCATTGATAATACTAATCTGACAAAAGAAACCAGAAAAATATTTATAGATGTTTGTAAAAAAGAAAATGTTCAAGTAAGGTGTTTATTATTTACAACTGATAAAGGTTTATGCATGCATAATTCTCATTATCGTAATGTTATTAGCAATGGGAATATTAATTCCATACCTACAATGGTTTTTAATATGATGAACAAGAAATATCAAAAACCTGAGATAGAAGAAGGATTTTATATGATTAAAGAAATAGAATTTAGTTATGATATAGACCCAAATCAAAGGGATGTTTATGAAAAGTATTTTTTTTAAAATTTATTATCATATAAATTATATGAAATCAAAAAAAGATAATCATAATTTGAAACACCCTAAAGTTGCAATTATAGTATGTATCAATGATCTTATAACTCATAGGAAAAATATTCATACAAATGATGTTAAAAGTATCAATTTTATTGAACAATTTGTGATGCTTTATTATAGTATTAAAGAAAATTGGCATTTTAATTATGAGATTTATATGTTTCATTCATATCCTATTAGGGAAAAATATTTAAATAAACTGAAAACACTTGACATTAATATTGTTCAAATTAATGAGGAAGAATATTTTATCAGACCTCATTCCTTTTGTATTCCTATAAATTGTGATTTTAGATTGGTTTTAGATACTGATATGATTGCTGTTAATGATCCTAATTTTGATTTTAAATATGAGGCCTATGGAATGTACTCTACAATGGACTATGAAAAATTATATATGAATAAAAAAATTTATCAAACTCTCGGGTTGACTGTTCCCCAAAATTATAAATATATACCTCCAGCTGATTCAGATAATATTTATGGTAATGTTAATATTATAGAAAGTTTTTATTCTCAAGGTACTGTTAATGAGGTTCCATCTGAAAGATATTTTCCGACATTTAATTGTGGTGCCATCTTAATAGCAAACAAACACTCAATGACCTTGGGAAAAAAATTATTAGAATATAGAAAAATATATAAAGCACCAAATTCACAAGATGTTATTGGAATAGTTATTAATCATATTACAAATGGTAATTGGATGCATTTTAATAAAGGTTTTAATTATTATATTAATGATAAACATGAATCAGTTACAAAGATTATGAAAGAATATACAAACAATGGGGGGAAAATATATTTACTTCATTACCTTAGATTACAATTTGATAATCCATATTATATAAAATATGTTAAAAAATATCATGACATGTGTAAAAATTTATTAAATTCATAAAAAACTCTTCTAATTATTCATTATAATAAGATATTTCATCAGTCTTGACATATAATACCAGATGCAAGGTTCTGAAGAAGAATCAATTTTCAATGATAATAATTTTTATTTTCTAATAAGCCTTTCTCACCAATGTTTGTAATTCTTTTATATTAAATGCATCTCTAATAGGTTGAAGTATAATATCAAGTGCATCTATCATTCCATTTTTAAAGTCCATGGGATGTAATTTAAATTCACCTGGAGATACTTCAGTAGTAAAATCTTTCTTAACATCATTTATATCAGTATAAGTTAATGGTCCACCATAGTCTGGTTTTCGATTAATGATGAAATTTAGTCCTTTATATTTGAGTAAAGGGAAAAGCAAATCCTCTAAAATACTCATTAAACAATTATCATTAACGTCTCCTGGTAAGCAGTAACATTTATTGATTTTGGCTTTGATTTGATTTCTGGTATCCAGGAGATCTATTTTAGAATCTAATTTACTGGAACTCATCTTTTCTAATTCCAAATTTTCTGCTGCTTCTTCTGGAGTAAGTTCCTTTTTAGCAGACCGTAATCCAGTGACCATTTTATTCATGAAATAGAATCTCTTTTTGTAACCAAGCTTTGGCATGATTTCCATCGCATGGCCAAAGATTTTGCGTTGATCGATGCCGCTCGTTTGAATGTCAACACCCAAGTACTCCTCATCCAATGCCTGTAATGTTGGATAGAGTAATCCATTCATGGTTGGATTGTCAGATTGTTTTACAACCTCGGCTCCAGCATGCTTAGCTTTATTAATTGTGATGAACGAATTGGCCCTATAAACATCCATTGTATATTTTGGTGTCAATTGAAATGATGTTCCTCTGACAAATTTCAATTTATTAGCATCAATATTCAGAGAATTTAAAAGTGTTTTAAGCATTGTTTCATAATATTGTGTTCTTAATTCAATCTGTTTAAGATCTGATTTCATATTATCCAAGTAAGCATGAAGATCTGCTAATAGAATAGTTACTTCACATCCAGCTTGAAGATAATCTGCAATCTTTAACATTGGCATGAAATAACCAATATGTATTCTACCAGTTATAGCTGTTCCCCAGTAGATTTTCAATGGTCTTACAGCTATGATTTTTTTCATAATTTCTTCAGAACCAATAACTTCCTGAAGATTACGGGTGATGAGTTTGTATTTTTCATCAACAGACAAAGTTGTTTCCATGTTGTATGTAAGTATTTTTATTATAAAACCTAATAAAGTATACAATAAATAAATCAAATTTTTGAAAAAAAATGAAATAAAATAGATAAAAGAATACTACTATTAATATTTTATGAAACTTCAAATGACTGACTATATCATTACTAAACTAGAATCACAAGACTATTATAATGGTTTCCTTGAACTTTTGGAACAATTAACAGTTGTGGGAGCTGATAAAATAACTTATCATGATTTTCTATATCAATTAAATCATATGGATGGTAAGGAAGTATTTGTAATAAGATCTAATGGAAAGGTTATTGCAACTGCAGCTGTCTATATTGAAAAGAAATTTACTCATTATTTGTCATCAGTGGCCCATATTGAAGATATAGTAATAGATAAAAATTATCGATGTAAAGGTTTAGGTAAATTAATGATAGAGTTTTGTAAAGAACATGCTAAAAAAAATAGTTGTTACAAAGTAATTTTAAGTACTGATGAAAAACACACAGAGTTTTATGAAAAATGCGGATTCCAGAATAAAAATCAGGAGATGAGTATTTATTTCTAGTGACGCAGTCACTTCGCTGTGCTCAGCAAGCAAGCTTGCAAAAAAAGGTTATTTATTTCAAATTACTTTTGGTGAACAATTAATTACAAAACCTTTTCTTATTAAATTAAATTAAATTTATTTTTTTATAATTAATTAAAAAATAAAAAAAACCTATTTGTAAGCTTGCTTACTGAGCAAAGCGAACATGAACGAAGTGAACCGAACACAGTAAGATGTAGTGAGTGTAATGAACGTAATTGTGTGAGATAACTCGTATCTAAGAGTTATTGTCTTAATCAACTTCTTCAACAGTTGGTCCAGATCCTCCTGGCATTCCACCACCTGGGAAACCACCTGGCATTCCACCACCTGGCATTCCACCACCACCAGATGATTGATAAGCCTTTGAAATAATCGGATGGAATACATCATTGAGTTCTTTTTCTTTAGCTTCAAATGCTCCCTTAGTGGCAGTTGTTCCTTCTGTATCTAACCATTGAAGAACTGAAGTTACAGTTTCTTCAACTTTAGTTTTATCTTCTTCACTCATTAACTCTTTCATTTTTTCCTCATTGAGTGAATTCTTCATTGTGAAAGCAGTATTCTCCAAACGGTTTCTAGCTTCAATTCTCTCTGCATTTTGTTTATCTTCTTCTGCATGGATTTCTGCATCTTTGACCATACGATCAATTTCTTCTTGAGACAATCTACCTTTTTCATTTTTAATGGTAATATTTTCTGATTTGCCAGTGGTTTTGTCTTTAGCGGAAACAGTTAAGATACCATTAGCATCAACATCAAAAGAAACTTCAATTTGAGGAACACCTCTTGGAGCTGGAGGAATACCAGATAGTTCAAACTGACCTAGAAGATTGTTGTCTTTTGTCAAAGCTCTTTCTCCTTCATAAACTTGAATGAGTACTCCCGGTTGATTATCGCTATAAGTTGAGAAAACTTGTGATTTATTGGCTGGAACAGTTGTATTTCTCTCAATTAGTTTAGTCATTCTTCCTCCAGCAGTTTCAATACCAAGACTTAGTGGAGCAACATCCAATAAAACTTTGCTATGTAATTCTTCATTATCCGGATCGTCATTTGAAAGAATTGCTGCCTGAACGGCTGCGCCATAAGCAACACATTCATCAGGATTGATGCTCTTATTCAATTCCTTCCCATTAAAATATGCTGTCAAGAGTTCCTGTACTTTAGGAATACGGGTTGAACCTCCTACAAGTACAACATCATGAATTTGTCCTTTTGACATTTTGGCATCTTTTAAAACCTTGTCAACAGGTTCTAATGTTTCTCTGAAAAGATCTGAACAAAGTTCTTCAAATCTAGCACGAGTTACTGTTGTATAGAAATCAATACCTTCGTAAAGTGAATCAATCTCAATACTGGCCTGAGTTGAAGATGAAAGGGTTCTCTTGGCTCTTTCACATGCGGTACGAAGTCTGCGAAGAGCCCTTGGATTTGTAGTTATATCGACCTTATTCTTACGTTTAAATTCTTGTACTAAAAAGTCAACAAGGCGATTATCAAAGTCCTCGCCACCTAGATGAGTATTCCCAGAGGTAGCACGAACCTCAAAAACACCATCTTCAAGTGTTAAGATTGATGTATCAAACGTACCACCTCCAAGATCAAAGATAAGAACATGACGTTCGTCTTCTGATGCCTTTTGAAATCCATAAGCCATGGCTGCAGCTGTTGGTTCATTAATAATTCTCATTACATTCAAACCGGCAATTGTACCTGCATCTTTGGTTGCTTGACGTTGACTATCATTGAAATAAGCCGGTACAGTAACTACGGCATCTTTAACATTTTGACCTAAATATGATTCAGCAGTTTCTTTCATTTTAGTTAAAACCATAGCTGAAATTTCTTCTGGCGCAAATTCTTTTTGTTCACCTTTAAATTGAACTCTTAAATAAGGTTTATCACCATTCTTAGAAATAACTTCAAATGGCCAATGTTTCATATCACTTTGAACAGATGGGTCTGAAAATTTACGTCCAATAAGTCTTTTGGCATCAAAGATTGTATTCTTTGGATTCATAGCAACTTGATTTTTAGCGGCATCACCAATGAGCCTTTCAGTATCTGTAAAGGCAACATAAGATGGAGTTGTTCGGTTTCCTTGATCATTTGCAATAATTTCTACACGACCATTTTGCCACACTCCCACACAAGAATATGTTGTTCCAAGATCAATTCCAATAGCTTTACTCATTATATTTGTTTTTTCTATGCTCTACTGTTTAAATATCTTCATTTACAAGGCTTTAAATATATGATAAATAAATCAATTTTTCTAGAGTTAAGCAAGTAATTCATTTAGCTTGTCTAACTGTTCTTTAGTATTAACCCCAGTTAATTCTATTTCTCTGTTTTTATCCATAATATATAATCCAATATTTGCATCATAATCTTTACCTATTTTAACTATATCAGTTAAATAATATTCATTTTGAGCATTTTGATTTGTAATCTTAGGTATTATTTCTTTCAATAAAATAGTAATCGCAATATAAATACCGCAATTAATTAATTTTATCTGTCTTTCCAAATCATTACAATCCTTTTCCTCAATTATTTGTTCAAATTTATTATCTTTAACAATAATCCTACCATAACCAAATGGTTCATCTAATTCAATTGCTGAAATTTGTAATTGAAAGGTATTTTTATTAAAATGCTGGATTGTATCTTCCAATAATTCTTTTGAAAGCAGTGGATTATCGCCATTTAATATAAGAGTATTAGAATTATTATTTAAATAGGGTAATACACATAAAACTGCATGTCCCGTACCTAAGGCCGGCTCTTGATTAACATATTCAATATTAGTATTTTGAATATATTGACTGATTGTTTTTTGAATAATATCTTTATATTTGCCAACAACGATTAAAATTTTAGATGGATTTAATTGAACAACTTGATTTAAAAGTCGTACAATCATAGGCATTCCTTGGACACAATGTAAAACTTTGGGTAAATCAGATTTCATCCGTTTACCTAATCCACCTGCTAAAATTATAACATTAAGATTTGTCATTTTATAATAATATTGTTTATTATAACTATATATCCAATAAAATATTTATTCAATTTTATTTATAATCTTAGTTCCATCTTCTTTTTACTAAAAGTTTAACAGACTTCATTTTTTGTTTGTTATATTTCCCCTTTTTAGATCCAATATAACCGTAAAATTCTCCATAAATTTTTTCAGCATTTTTAACTTTAGCTGGTGTCTCTAATTCATCTTTTTTAATAAATTTTTTATCTAACATAAAATAAACATTATCCGTACCATAGGCAACAGGATAAGGCACATTACTCCTATTACCTATAGGTGTAAGATAGTCTATAATTTCATCTTTTGTTTTAAATGAATAAATTTCACTTCCAATGTAAATATATTCAGTATCTGACACTTTTATTAAGATAGAGTTACCATGTCTCTTAGATATAGGATCATATCCTTTCCAATAACCGTCAAATTTGGTGAATGTTTTTATAAGTTTATTATCATCATATGTGTATACACTTATAAATTTGTTATTTGCTTTTATTTTAAAAGGTTTCCCTCCATTATCAATAATTGTGTATTTTTTTTCTGAGTTCATATCTTTTTTTTCAATGTATGATTTAGAATTTGGTTCACTTTTGACTGACATTTTTTTATTATCAGATTGTTTTCTTGAAGTTTTTTTAGTAGACAGTCTTCTAGAACCTTTCTTAGATTCTTTTTTATTGTTAGTTTTTTGCCATCTTTTAATTCCTTTTATATTTTCTACAATTGTCCACATATTACCATCATTCCCTTTCTTCTTTATCCCAACTTTAAATAGAGTTGCACTTTCAGAAGGACCTTTTCTTGATTTTTTAGAAGTACTTTTAGTCATATAAAATAAAATTATATTAAAAAAAAATTTATCATTTTACTGCTTTCCAGGCGGGATGATTGATATCTAAGTAATGTAAGTTGCCATCTACCCAAAATTTAAAAGCAGTTTCATATTTATGGAAATTATATTCTAAAATATATTTAGCAGCCATTTCATTAAAATTTGGTAGACTGGTTTTATATTGTTGATGCATAGATTCTAAAGTATTATTTGGATTATTCAGATAATCTTTCAATGCAACAATACATGTTTCTAAATCTCTTTGAATACATGACTCAATTAATATGAGAGCCCTAGTAGCATTTGGATTTTCAATGCCAGAATAATTGTGATTAAGATCTCCATAGAAGGCAGAACCTTCTGTAATTAGTTTTTCTAATTCTTCTAATTCTTCTTCAATTTTAAAGACAAGTTCTAAATGTTTTGCCTTTCTAGTTTCTGGATCATCTTTTGAATTATGAACTTTTTCAATCCATTCAGATCCTAATTCTGTGTATAATCTAGTCGGTTGTGCACCCATATTAATAATTAATTTGATATAGTAATTATTAGGTAATTGGGTAAATAAATCAAATTTTTATTAGGGAGGTAAATTAAATTCAGTAAGATAATTTGATTGAAATGATAATTATTTATTTATTTTTTAACAACTTCATAACCAGGCATCCATCCACCATCAGATTTCATTTCAACTTCATAACCATCATCCTTACATTTTTGGCAAAGAGGAGGTTGTGGTGTAATACAAATAGCAATGGAACGAAAATGTTCTGAACAGTTATTAACTCTCATATGATATGGCATAGGTTCAGACCATTGAGCTTGACATTTAAAACAGGTTTTAGTTTCTATCAAAGTTTCATCATTACAAGTGCATTGAGAAGAGGTTGAGTTGGACATAGTTTTTGGATGATAAAGTATTAAAAAGTTATAATTAAATGTATTTTATAATAATAAAATCAATTTTTTTTAATAACGACTTGATATATTGGAACATATCCATCTAATTTCATTTCTAATTCATAACCCGCATCTTTACATGTTTGGCAAAGAGGAGGTTGTGGTGGAATCCAAACAACAGGTGTTGGCATATGATGCTGTGGGCATTTCATTATTCTTACAAATTGAGGTGTGGTTTCAAACCATGATGTTTTACAGTTTAAACATGTTTTTTGTTCAGGTGATTCATCATCACAAGTGCATTTAGATGAGGTTAGTGAAGGCGTGTCTGTCATTTTTTGGAATTTTTTAATTCATCATTTATAGAAAGATGGATAGTAAATAAAGAAATCAATTTTTTGTACATTTGTTACACCAATATCCATGTTTAATATATGTTGGTGTTGCATGCCACGTATGACCATTATGACATGTCCATGTTAATTTTTTATTGGATCCAAGATAAGTAGTGGAAAGTAATTGACCGTCCTTTGATTGTGCAATTTCCTGTAATTCTTTTAGTTTGTTTTTGTAGTCTAATTGTAAATTTTTTAGATCAATTATGTTTTTATTAGGTATCTGAATATTTAATTTATTGCAAAATAATGAGATATAGTCTTGTAAATTATCTAATGATACAGTGTAAGGGATTACAATTAAATTTACTCCTTTCTCCTTACATAATTTAATTTTTAATTTATCATTGTATTGTACTCTTTTCAAGTCACTTCCTCTTATGGGCATGTAATGAAACTCGCCGTTGACTTCTACCGCTAAATTTAATTTTCCATTATAACAATCTAATTCTAAATTCCTACCAGTTTTTTGATTTTTTAACCAATCTGGTCTGACTTTAATGAATTTATCATCAAACATTATTTCCAATAATTTATTACATATCATTTCTCGTAAATAGCACCGACAGTGAGGACACCAACAACCTCTTTTAATATTTTTAAATTTAGTTGACCATTGATGTCCGTCAGCACATTGCCAGTACATTGCTATATTTCCATTAACATATTCTGTATTGAGGCATTTACCGCCACGTTTATTGGCTATTTCTTGGATTATTTCTATTGTCATTTGTTTACCAGCACAGATTGTACATTCTGCATTATCTCGTTGGAGGATTATGGGGATAGTTTGTTGATCGTGTCCTTGTGAGCATTTCCATATAATTCTTTGGGTATTTTCAGCAGAAAAATTTTCTATAGTTGAAATGCAAATTCCATTGGAATTTTCTATGATTTCTTTATATTTTTCTAACGTATCTTTCCTTTTATTTTGAAAATAACAATTGATGCACCAACTATCCCTGATAATATCATAAAATGATTTATCATTCAGGTGACCATTTGAACATATAAATTCTATTCGTCTACTTTTATCATCAATTTCCAAATCAGTACCACCCTTTTCTAAAACTATTTTTTCACAAATATTTTTTTGATTACCTTTTTTGAAAATATTATTTTCTTTATGACATTCACCACACCATTTATTTGATTTTAATTCACAAGTAAATTTTTCCACTATATGACCTCTCTGGCAAATGAATTTAATTTTGGTATCTGAATTTATATATTCTGATAGTTATCAGAATATATAAAT